>ERZ795062.2641-NODE-2641-length-11655-cov-5.660603_pt1 | contig 11655 bp, 10 predicted proteins | sample MGYA00375146_ERZ795062 | MGnify/ENA primary metagenome ERZ795062 (study PRJEB30191, sample SAMN05720281) | activated sludge metagenome | isolation source: Anaerobic digester | place: USA | collected 2015-07-16 ...
GGAGTGGAAGTGAAGAAGAAAAAAAAGCAGTGGAGAGAGAACTTGATATAGCAGCAGAGTGGTCCAGGAATAATGGAGATGTACCTTTATGGATGGGAGAATTCGGAGCTTATAGTAAAGCAGACCTGGATTCCCGAGCGAGATGGACGGAGTTTGTAGCCCGATCAGCAGAGAAAAGAGATATTGCCTGGGCCTACTGGGAGTTTTGTTCCAGCTTTGGAATTTATGACTCTCTTAAAAATGAATGGGTATTCTCCCTTGTAAAGGCCCTTATTCCTGAAACTAAAACATAGGAGGCAAAAAATGGAGAAGAAAAATACTTTCCCCCGATGGAGGGGCTTTAATCTTCCTAACATGTTTTCTTATTACGGTGCAAGAGATTTTGAAGAAGAGGATTTTAAATGGATTTCGGAATGGGGATTTAATTTTGTAAGAATTCCCTTAAGCTACAGACTCTGGACAGAGGAAAACGATATATATAAGATTAAAGAAGATGCCCTTAAAAAAATTGACCTGGTTGGGGAGTGGGGAGAGAAATACGGAATTCATACCTGTATAAACTTTCATAGAGCTCCTGGCTATTGTGTGAACAATGAACTTCCTGAAAAATTTAATCTCTGGAAGGACGAAGAAACGGTGAATGCTTTTTGCTATCACTGGGGAATATTTGCAGAAAGATATAAAGGTATATCTTCTGAGATTTTAAGTTTTAACCTGGTAAATGAGCCTCCTCATCCCTCTGAGGAAATTATGACCAGAGAAGACCATGAAAGAGTAATCAGGAAGACGGTAGATCATATAGAAAGAATTGATCCCCAGAGACTTCTGATAATAGATGGAATATCTTTTGGAAATGAACCTCTTTTTGAGCTTTCAGATTTAGCTGTAGGGCAGAGCTGTAGAGGATATCTTCCTATGGGGCTTACCCACTATAAGGCCAGCTGGGTGGGAGGCGAGAACTGGCCCGAACCTGTGTGGCCGGGAGCCTGGCATTATGGAGAAATCTGGGATAGGAAAAAATTAGAAGAACATTATGCCCGATGGGCAGCCCTTAAAGATCGAGGGGTGGGCGTGCATTGCGGAGAAGTTGGAGCTTTTAAATTTACCCCTCATAATGTGGTTTTAGCCTGGATGAAAGACCTTCTTGAAATCCTCTCAGAAAGAGATATAGGTTTTGCTTTGTGGAATTTTAAAGGGCCCTTTGGGATATTAGATTCAGAAAGAGAAGACGTAGAATATGAAGATTGGCAGGGGCAAAAGCTGGATAGGAAGATGTTGAGCCTTTTGCAGGCTTATTAGCTATCCTTTTTAAGTAAATTTGGCGAGGCTATTTTGAGTCAGTGAGTAAAGTAGCCGTGCCTGATCTCTTAATAGACCAGACTAAATTCTATCGTCTTGCTTCCTTTTCCAGGCTCCACTTTGCAGGCTTAGTTCAATTTGTACTTAAGGTTCTACCCGGCTTTGACAGCTGTAATTTAAAAGTATCAATATATCAAGGGATAAAGTATTATTTTTTGTTTACTCTCCTGTCATTTGACTGAGAATAAACTCGAAGGTTTTATCCCTGAGGCTTGGGATATCCAAACATTACCGTTCTCCATAGCTGTCTCTGCCTGAGGTGTCTTTTTCTACCCCCTATCTCAAAGTCTATGGACGATCATAAAATTTGCTGTTTTGCATTTCCGGCTTTCTTTTTGTCTCATCTACAAAGACAGACTGGCAAATTGGTGAGTTATAGGGCATCTTAACTACGGAGTTTATTAAGTATCCTTTGTTTCATAGAGATCAGGAAAGTTCAAAAAAAAGAAAGATGATCAAATCTGGGAGGGGCGGTTATTCGTGCCTTTGGTCACGGTAATAGCGCGCGAGCCACTCGATTAGAAAGAACATGGAAAATGGCACTGCTCAAACCTAAATCGCACTTGTAAATGTATAAAAATGCTCCTGTATTTATCACTTCCTTTTTACAATGGGGTTTGAGTATTAAAGGCCATACTATATTCCCCTCTCTATTTAAAAATTAAGCGGAGAAGAAGAACAATTAACAGTATCCAGATTAAAATAGGAGAAAAAACCACTGCTATCCCCAGAAATAGGAGTATTAATAGGATGATAGCCCCAGCAGTGAACAGAAAAGCGATAATTCCAGGGAAAAAACGAAAAGCAAGAATAATTAGAAAAATAGCTCCCAATATGGCCAAGATATTGCGTAACATTTGTTTATTTCTCCCTTTCTTTAATTAAGTTTTCTAACAATCTGGTAAGATTACGGGTAGCGGTTTCTTCTACCGGATAAGAGGTGAGAATTTCTCGAGAAGAAATCCTCTTCTGGTAAAATCGCTGAGCTGCTCTTTCGTTTTCCACCAATTTTGCCCCTTCCAAAGAAGCTCCCCAAAATAAGCCCCGGGAAAGAGAGTAAGAGTATATGGAGGCTTGAAGCTCGGTATCCACCCCTAAAGAGAAGCTCCTTCCTATTGGGCCTGCAGCAATGCCTAAACTTCCACTAAGGGTTGTTGCGCCTCCCTGGTAGAAAATTTCCATTCCTGATCTATTCATTAGAAGTAATACCAATCCTTGTACTTCCACACCAAAATGAGGGCCTAAGCTTATCCCCTCCAGGCGGAAGAAGGCCGGGCCGTACCAGTAACCTCTATCACGACGCAACACTATACCTTCTCCACTGTAACCTCCTATTACCATTCCCACCCTCCGTACTTCGGGAAAGATAGCTATTCCTTCTGCTCTTTTCAACAGTTCTAAGAAAGGAGCCCGGTCGGGAGCTTGGGAAAGGTCGTAAATTAGTTCTATGGCTTTGTTTATAAGCCCTCTTTCGTTGGCTTCTGCAGAGGAAACAAAAACTACCAGAAGTAAAATTAAGGTGACGACGATTAACCGCTGTTTCACCTATTTGTGTTCCTCCTTATAAAGGAGATATCTTGTTTTTCATTCTACCACAGATTTATCTGGGATACAAGATATCTGAATACCTTGGAACTGGGAAAGAATACGGTGTCTCTTTATAATATATAAAAGAATGGATTTTTAAGCAGGAGAGAAATGAAAGGCTTAATTGTTTCTGGAATAGAAAAAATATGAGAGCTTTTGCTATTTGTTTTATAATAGATGTAGAATTTGGCAGGAGGTGAAGGAATTGAAAATTCGTTGGTTTGGTCATTCTTTCTTTTTAGTGATGAGTGGAAATAAAAAAATAGTTTTTGATCCCTTTGATGATAGCGTGGGCTATCCTCTTCCTCAAGTAGAGGCAGATTTAGTAGTAATAAGCCATGACCATTCTGACCACAATAACGTTTCTGTGGTGCAGGGACATCCTGAGATAATCAAAGAACCAGGGGTTTATGAGAAAAATGGGATTAAATTAGAAATTTTCTCCACTTTTCACGATGAAGTAGGGGGACAAAAGCGGGGCAAAAACAATGTTGCTCGATTGGAGGCAGAAGGTATTTATCTAATTCACGCCGGGGATTTAGGAATAGTACCTTCGGATGAGGAGCTGTCTCCCTGGAAGCCGGTAGATATTTTATTACTTCCAGTGGGAGGAATTTTCACTATTGATGCTCAAGGAGCTCAAGAACTGGTTTATAAACTTTCTCCTCGTCTTGTAATACCGATGCATTACCGAACTAAATATACCAAATTTGAACTTAACTCTCTGGAGCCTTTTCTACAAGGCTTTAGAGAGGTGAAAAGATTGGGTAGTTCCGAGATAGAAATTACTTCAGAAACTCTTCCTCCTAATCTGGAAGTGTGGGTTTTGGGAATCTAAATTTATGTTATAATAACCAGCTAAAATATAATTTAATTAATTTATTTATCACCAGGACGAGATGATGGTGCTGTTGAGAGGCTTGGCAAAATCGAGGGAGGAGATTTCACTCCCTCGGTTTTTTTGTGTTTTTTGATGCTGTTGAAGATAAAGTATGTATTCTTTTCTGGAGAGGATAAAGATGGTTACTGTATCAATTTGTGTAGGTAGCTCTTGTCACCTAAAAGGGGCTTATGAGATTATAGAAATTTGCGAAGAGTTGATTGAAAAATTAGGGCTTAGAGATCAAATAGAGCTAAAAGGTAATTTTTGTCTGGGAAGATGTGCAGAAAAAGGAGTCACCGTAATGGTAGATGGTGAAATACTCAGTGGGGTTTCTCCCCAGAATTTTAGGAAAATTTTTGAGGAGAAGATTTTGAGAAAGTTGGGAGAGGGTAATGCTAATGGGAGTGATTAGCACCATTGAGGCAAGATGTCGAGATTGTTATAAATGTATACGCAACTGTCCAGTAAAGGCCATTCGAGTAAGCTTAGGGCACGCTGAAGTTGTGGATGAAAGATGCATAAAAGATGGGCGCTGTGTTTTAGTCTGTCCTCAGGATGCCAAAAAAATTCAGAATGACCTGCCCCGGGTTCAAGAGCTACTCGAGGGAGAAGAGCCGGTGGTGGTTAGTTTAGCTCCTTCTTTTGTAGCTGCTTTTTCTGAAGGCACAGAAGGACAATTAGTGGCAGCTTTGAAAAGATTGGGTTTTCAAGAAGTACGAGAAACAGCAGAAGGAGCAGAGTGGGTAGCTAAAGAACACGCCCAGCTTTTGAAGGAGGGGAGGAAAAATATCATCTCTAGTTCTTGCCCGGCTATTAATGCTTTGATTTATAAATATTATCCTCAATATGTTCCTTATCTTGCTCCAGTCGTTTCTCCTATGGTTGCTCATGCTCGTTTAATCCGCCAGGAATATGGAAAAGTAAAGGTGGTCTTCATTGGTCCTTGCATTGCTAAAAAAGCAGAAATCGAAGAGGAAGAAGTAAAAGGGGAAGTAGATGCGGTTTTGACCTTTGAAGAATTAAAAACCTGGTTTAAAGAAGAGGATATCTCTCTTTCTGCATTAGAGGAAAAAGAAATGGGTTCATCTTCAGTAGAGTGGGGAAGAGCTTTCCCTGTGGAAGGAGGGCTATTGAAGACTGCTTCCTTGGACACCGGGTTTTTATCCAGGGAAGTTATGGTAATAACCGGAATAGACCGCTGTCGTCAGTTTTTAGACGATTTGAAAAATGCTAAAAGTGATTTCGGAATGGTGGAAATGATGTCCTGTGAGGGAGGATGCATTGATGGACCAGTGCTTAAATCCTTGCTCTCTCCTTATGAGAGGCGAAGAAAAGTCATCGACTACACCGAAAAAGCTAAGATAACTTCTAACCATCCGCCAGGAAAGCAAGTTCTTTCTGTTCCCAGCTTTAGTCGGGAATTTGTACCTCATCCTGTGCCTCAACCAGAAATTCCGGAAGAAGAGATCAAAAGAATTTTGTCCCTTACCAGTAAATTTTCTCCCCAGGATGAGCTAAACTGTGGTGCTTGCGGATATAACACGTGTCGAGAAAAGGCTCAGGCAGTTTATGAGGGGATGGCGGAAGCGGAAATGTGTATTCCTTTCATGCGGGCAAGAGCGGAATCTTTTTCTAGCTTTTTGATTACCGTAACTCCTAATGGCATTGTATTAGTTGATGAAAATCTGCATATTGTAGATGTTAACCCTGCTCTCCGTAAGATGTTTGGTTTGACAGGAAAGTTAGTAGTAGGAAGTAAATTAGACCAGTTCATCGATCCTTCTCCTTTTGTAGAGGTGTTGCGCACCAAAAAGGCGGTTACCAAGGAGATGTTTTATCCTCAATACCAAAATCTCTATGTTCAATTGTCTGTTTTTTATCTGGAAAAACCTCAGCTTCTCATGGGAGTGTTTGTAGATTTAACGAAAGATAAAGAAAGAGAAGCTTTAATGGAGCAAATTAAAGAAGAAACTTTAGAGAAAGCTCAGCAAGTCATTAATAACCAGATGAGGGTGGCTCAAGAGATTGCTAGCTTATTAGGAGAAACTACTGCTGAAACTAAAGTGCTCCTGAATAAATTGATGAAAATTTTACGAGGAGAATCGATGGAGGAATGAAAGACCTCTTTGTAGAGTTTGCCTATGCTCAACTTCCCAAATGGGGGGAAGAGCTTTGTGGAGACAGTGTAAGTTACGACAAAGGAAATGATTCTACCATACTGGCCTGGTCTGATGGCCTGGGTAGTGGAGTGAAAGCTAATATCCTTGCCACTCTAACATCAACCATTATTGTTTCCATGCTGAAAAGAGAGTCAACCTTAGAAGAAGTGATAGCCACTTTAGCGGAAACTTTACCGGTATGCAAGGTGAGGAAAATTGCCTACAGTACTTTTTCTGTGGTGCAGGTTCTCTCCAGTGGAGAAACCTATGTGGCAGAATTTGACAACCCTCCCCTTTTCTGGTTGCGGGGGGGGAGATTGATGCATTTAGATAGGAAAAGAAGAGAGATAGGAGAGAGAGTAGTTTTAGAATCTCGAATGAGGTTGCAGAAAAATGATTGGATTGTAGGAGTAACCGACGGAGTAGTTCATGCTGGGATTGGAGGATTATGGAATTTAGGATGGAGATGGGAAAAAATCGCCTCTTTTTTAGAAAATACCGTCAATGATCAACTTGATGCTTTGACCTTGGCTAATAAAGTAATAGCTACTACTAAAAGGCTTTATCAGGATAGATTAGGTGATGATGCCACCTGCGTGGTAGCCAAAATACGTTTTCCGCGCTACTTAATAGTATGGTCTGGGCCTCCTGAAGACCCAGCTTTGGATGAATATATAGTTAAAAAGGTAATGGAGTTTCCAGGTAAAAAAGCAGTGTGTGGCGGTACCACAGGAAATATTTTAGCCCGGGTTTTGGGTAAAGAGATAAAAGTAGATTTAAGTTCTCTGCAAAAAGATATTCCTCCGGTGGGAATAATGGAAGGGGTAGATTTGCTTACCGAAGGAATCCTAACCCTGGCTGCGGTTCTTCGCCAGCTGCGGGAAGGAGTAGAGTTAGAAGAAGTTGTTTACCGACAAGACGGGGCCAGTCGCCTGCTCTCTCTTTTACTGGAAGCAGATGAGATTAAGTTTATAGGAGGAAGGGCTATCAATCCTGCTCATCAGAATCCCAAGCTTTCTGGAGAGCTTTCTCTGAAAGCTCGGGTTTTAGAAGGCATAGTCAGTGAATTGCAAAAGAGAGGGAAAACAGTTACTCTGGAATATTACTAAAAAAGTAGGGTTATAGTGAAGGAGGTAGAATGATGGAAACAAAAAAGGAAAGCTTAGTTCTAAGCCGTCAGTTTGAAAAAGTCAATGCTATTTTAGAGAAGTACTCTTATAAGGTAGACAATTTGATCACCATATTACAGGAAATCCAGGCAGAATATCGGTACCTACCAGAAGAAATTCTAACTTATGTTGCTACTGCTCTACAGATTTCTCCAGCACAAGTCTACGGGGTGGCTACTTTTTATGCTCAATTTTCTCTAAAGCCTAAAGGCGAACATATTATCAGAGTTTGTGACGGTACTGCTTGTCACGTAAAGGGCTCTTCTCAAGTTTTAAAAGCCGTCCGGGAGAACTTAGGGTTGAGGGAAGGGGAAAATACTACTTCGGATTTACTTTTCACTGTGGAGACGGTAGCTTGCATTGGGGCTTGTGCTTTGGCTCCGGCTCTTATGGTGGATGAAGAGGTCTATGGTCAAATGGACGAAGAAAAGGTACAGCAACTCATCGATCGCCTGTTGGGGGAAGGAGAGAAAGCAGATGCGGTTTGAAAGTCAAGAGCAATTAGAAAAATATACTGCTGAATTAAAGAGTAAAGACAGAAAGAGGAGAGTCTTGATTTGTGGAGGATTAGGCTGCTTAGCTAAGGGAGCAGAAGAGGTGTTTAATGCCTTCAGGGAAGCGATAGAGCGAGAAAAAGTAGAAGCAGAAGTGGAGAAGTTAGAAGAAAACCCTCATTTAGTTAAAACTGGTTGTATGGGACTCTGCGAAGCTGGACCTCTGGTAAGAATAGAACCGGAAGGGATTCTTTATTTGAGAGTTGAGCCCGCAGATGTAGAGGAAATAGTAAATAAAAGCCTAAAAAAAGGGGAAGTGGTAGAAAGGTTAGTTTACCAGGAAAATGTGGATGGAGAGGTTCATTATTGGCCTTATCTTAAGGATGTTCCTTTTTATCGAAAACAAGTGAAAATTACCCTTCGCAACTGTGGCACCGTTGACCCTGAAAATCTGGATGACTATTTAGCTCGGGATGGCTATTTAGCTTTGGCTCGGGCTATCAGCGAAAAGACTCCTGATGAGGTTATCGAAGAAATCACTAAATCTGGATTGCGGGGAAGAGGAGGAGGAGGTTTCCCCACCGGGAGAAAATGGCAATTTGCTCGAGTGGTTAAAGCGGATAAAAAATACGTTATTTGCAATGGCGACGAAGGTGACCCGGGAGCTTTTATGGATAGGAGTGTGATGGAAGGGGATCCTCACTCTATTTTAGAAGGTATGGCTATTGCCGGTTATGCCATAGGAGCGGAGGAAGGATATATTTATGTCCGAGCTGAATATCCTCTAGCAGTGAAGCATCTGAGAAAAGCTATAGAAGATGCAGAAGAAGCTGGTCTTTTGGGGGATAACATTTTAGGTAGTGGTTTTTCTTTTCGAATTATAATTCGGGAAGGAGCAGGTGCTTTTGTCTGTGGAGAGGAAACAGCTTTGATTTCTTCTATTGAAGGGAAAAGAGGTATGCCCAGTCCTCGTCCTCCTTATCCTGCTTACCGGGGTCTGTGGGGTAAGCCTACTATAATTAACAATGTAGAAACTTTAACTAATGTGCCGATAATCATGCTCCGGGGGGCAGACTGGTTTCACTCTTTTGGCACTGCAAGTAGCGCAGGAACTAAAACGTTTGCCTTGGCTGGTAAGATTAAAAATACCGGCTTAGTAGAAGTCCCTATGGGGATTACCTTGCGGGACTTAATTTTTGATATTGGAGGAGGAATACAGGGCAATAAGGAGTTTAAAGCGGTACAGATTGGAGGGCCCTCAGGGGGGTGCCTGACCGAGCGTCATCTTGATTTACCCATAGATTACGATTCTCTATCGGGGGCAGGAGCTATTATGGGCTCTGGTGGATTAGTGGTTTTGGATAAGGATACTTGCATTCCAGAAGTAGCTCGCTTTTTTATGAATTTTACTCAAAATGAATCCTGTGGCAAATGTGTTCCCTGTCGAGAAGGTACCAAGCATATGTTAGATTTATTACAAAAGATTGTAAAAGGAGAAGCTATCCCTTCTGATTTGGAACTGTTAGAAGAAACTGCTCAGGTGGTGAGAGATGCTTCTTTATGTGGTTTAGGTAAAACTGCTCCTAATCCTGTTCTTACCACCCTCCGTTATTTTCGGGATGAGTACCTAGACCATGTGATCTATAAAGTTTGTCCTGCTCATGTTTGTCAGGCTATGAGGGAATATTGGATTGACCCGGAAAAATGCCGTGCCTGCGCTAAGTGTGCGCGGGTTTGCCCGGTATCCTGCATTTCTGGCCGTCCTCGGGTGCCTTATGTAATAGATCAAGAAAAATGTACTAAATGTGGGGCTTGTTTTGAAGCCTGTCCTTTTGATGCCATAACTGTGGAGTGGAGGAGAAAAGAAGATGAATGAAAAAATGGCCCAAAAAGCAGTAGTGGTAGATGGGCAAGAAATTATTTTAAACGGTGAAAAGAATATTTTGGAAGTAGCTAAAAAAGCTAATATTGAAATTCCTACTTTCTGTTATCATTCTGACCTCAGTGTTTATGGAGCGTGTCGAATGTGTCTTGTAGAGGTGGAGGGACGAGGTCTTATGCCCGCTTGTTCTACTCCTCCTGAACCGGGGATGGTGATAAAAACCACTACTTCTCGAGTCCTTCAGGCTCGGCGCATGATGGTGGAATTTTATCTGGCTAATCATGAGAGAGATTGCACAGTTTGTGAGAGAAACCTCAACTGTCGTCTGCAGGCCATCGCTGCTTCACTGGGAATAGATGAGGTCCGGTTTGGAGAGAGAAAAGAGAAACTACCTAAGGATACTTCTACATTTTCTTTGGTTCGGGATCCTAATCGCTGCATTCTGTGTGGAGATTGTGTACGAGCCTGCAAAGAAATAGAAAATATTGGAGTTTATGATTTTACTCACCGGGGTTCTCAAACTAAAGTGGAACCTGCTTTTGGAAAAAAACTTTCAGAGGTAGAATGTGTTTATTGTGGGCAATGTTCCATTCGTTGTCCTACTGGTGCTTTGGTAGTAAAATCAGAAGTAGATAATGCCTGGAGGGCGGTTCTTGACTCTGATTTAATGGTGGTAGCTCAAATTGCTCCAGCAGTGCGAGTGGCTATAGGAGAAGCTTTTGGGCTTCCTCCGGGAGAAATTACTACTGGTAAAATTGTGGCTGCTTTGAAGAAAATTGGTTTTGACCGAGTTTATGATACCGCTTTTAGTGCTGATTTAACTGTAGTAGAAGAAGCGGAAGAGTTTTTCCGGCGCCTACAAAAAGGAGAGAGGCTCCCTCAGTTTACTTCTTGTTGCCCCTCCTGGGTAATATATGCGGAGAGAAATTATCCTTTTTACCTGGAAAACCTTTCTTCAGCTCGTTCTCCCCAGCAGATGTTTGGATCAGTGATCAAAAATTTCATTTGTCAGGTGGAAAACGTTCCTCGAGAGAAACTGGTTTCCGTTTCTATAATGCCTTGTACAGCTAAAAAATTTGAAGCCCGGCGCCCCGAGTTTATTCATGATGGAATCCCCGATGTAGACATAGTTCTAACTGCTCAGGAAACTATAAGAATGATAAAAACTGCTAATATCGATTTTAGAGAATTAGAACCTCTTCCTTTTGATGTTCCTCTGGGAGCGGGAAGTGGAGCAGGAGTTATTTTTGGGGTAACAGGAGGAGTAACGGAAGCGGTCTTGAGATATGCTTATGAGCGCCTGACTGGTCAGGAGTTGCAAGAGGTAGAGTTTAAGGGCGTAAGAGGTATGGAAAGTGTAAAAGAAGCAGAGATAAATTTTGGAGAAAGGAGAGTCAAAGTAGCTATTGTCCATGGTTTAGCTATGCTTCAGAGATTAGTGCAAGATATGAGAAGAGGCGAAAGATATTACGACTTTGTAGAAGTTATGAACTGTCCGGGAGGTTGCATTGGAGGGGGAGGAATGCCCTTGGAGTACCCCGATTATCAGGAAGTTTTACGCCGAAGGGCAGAAGGTCTCTATAATGCTGATCGCTTGAGCGTGGTTCGTAAAGCTCAAGATAACCCTTCTATTAAGTTCTTGTACGAAAAATGGCTACAAGAGGCTAATAGTGAAGTGGCAGAGCATCATCTTCATACTCACTATTATTCTCGTCGTCGAATCAGTGACGAGGTTATCCGGATTCAAGAAGCCAAGAGTGCTCAGAAAGTGGATATTGCGGTTTGTGTAGGTACCAGTTGTTACCTCAAAGGATCCTATGACCTCCTGCAAGAACTGTTGGAGTTAACTAAAGAATATGGAGTAGAAGATAGAGTGAGTGTAGGAGCTACTTTCTGTTTAGAGCATTGTACCGAAGGCCCTAATATTCGGATCAACGAGGAAGTATTTTCAGGAGTTAGCAAAGATAAACTTCGACAAATTTTTGAGGAAGTAGTTTTGAGTAAATTAGTGGCTGAAGCTCATTGACGGATAGGAGTAGTTTGCGTATAATGTAGAAAACAAACCTGAAAAGGTAAGGGGCTGTAGCGCAGTTGGGAGCGCGTCTCCTTGGCGTGGAGAAGG
>ERZ795062.2642-NODE-2642-length-11654-cov-47.940253_pt1 | contig 11654 bp, 9 predicted proteins | sample MGYA00375146_ERZ795062 | MGnify/ENA primary metagenome ERZ795062 (study PRJEB30191, sample SAMN05720281) | activated sludge metagenome | isolation source: Anaerobic digester | place: USA | collected 2015-07-16 ...
TCAAATAAAATTGTGGCAACGTATTGTTATATTGTGTTGAAATTTTACAATAGGTAGGGTATAATAAAAGAACAAATGTTCGGTCTAAAGAGGAGGGTCTATGATGTTGCTAGTTGAATGGGAAGCATACTCTCAAGCATATAATTTACTATCTGAAAAACTGCTTGAATCAAACATTGACATTTCCCTATTAGACAACGTAATAACAGCTTATGAACGAATCATTAAAAGCAATAATCGCACCAATCTTTTCACCAATCCCTGCGGTAAAAATCCATCTAAACAATTAGATAAAATTTTAATGGGTTTCTGAAAAGAAACAATTATTCGGTAAAATAAGCCCTGATTTGCCGGAAATTCATCGAAGCTAATCAAAAGTATCTTTAACGAAACGCAACGGACTTCTAATCCGTAGGCCGGGGGTTCGAATCCCTCGTGGCACGCCAGACAAAACCCCACAGGCTCTAAGCCTGCGGGGTTTCGTTATAGTGCGCGGCATGCGTGCGACCTTGGCGTGGAAGTCCATTAAGAGGATCGATATCGCCGACCAGCTATTCGGACATGAGTCTGGACAATGCTCCCTTTGTATTTTGGCTGCCGGCCGTCAGTCCATTTTTATCCCCTTGAAAACCGCCTCTCTCAAATAACCCGACTCCATCTCCTGCATATATTCCACTACGCAATACAGCCCTGGTTTTGCCCATATGGCTCCTTTCAAATTCGAAGGCCCGGATTTGAGAGGACAATCGTCCGTTCTGTGTTCGATGACATACTTGTAAAGTAAATCAAATGTATTTTTATCGACGTTGCGAATGGAGATCCTGTAATTGAGGTCATCGTCACAAAACAGGAATCCCCTGCCTTCCATGTAGCCGCACAGCAGCAGGTCCATATCCTGTCTGCGTTTGCTCTTGAGCCAAAGCCTTGAACGGCCCTGGACATAGATACCGTCGATTTTTTTCGCAACGATCCCTTCAAGCTCCTGGTTTACGGCCTGCTCGAAAAGTGCGGTCCCGGTTCCCCTCACAAACCTGGAGATTGCCAGGCGTCCGCCTTCGACCGTATTTTCCTCAAGCAGTTCCTTCCTTTCAATAAGCGGCATCTCCGTGACTGCCCTGTCCTTGTAGTAAAGGATGTCGTAAACGATAAGCGTAGCGGGGATTTTTTTCGACATCAGGTCAATGCGCAAAGAGTTTGAAAGAAATCGCCTTTTATTCAGTCTTGAGTAATCCGGTTTCCCCTTGTTCAGGACAACGATCTCGGAATCGATTATGCACTTGTGCCTGAACTGTTCATATATATTGCGGAGTTCAGGAAAAAGGGCGGTAATATCTTTATTGGCCCTGTTGCGGAGAACCGCGTCGGTGTCGTAGTAACCGATACAGCGCATCCCGTCAAACTTTATCTCGTAAATGTAATCATTGGAATCAAACGGTTCGGACGGTACCGGTGCCATGGGCACGATGTTTTTTTCGTCAAACATGTCGCGGCTCATAATATTTTTCTCTTTCCGCCTGGTTTTGTGGAAGTATCGGTGCCTGCGCTCACGCCCGCCGGCTCTCCGGTGTCGTTTTCTCCGGCGGTCGGCTTCCTGCCTTCGGTGGCCGTTTTCCTTGATCTGCTGCCTGTGCCCTTTCCCGTGCCTTTCTTTCTGCTGTCCGTTCTGCCGTGTTTTGCGGCTTCCACGCTTGCTTTGAGCGCTTCCATCAGGTCGATTATGTTCGACTGCGCTTCAGGCGGGCTTACGACTTCCTTTCCTTCGATCTTGGACTGAATAAGCTGTTTGAGCGCATCCTGGTACTCATTCCTGTATTGCCCGATATCAAATTCCCCGGTCATGTTATCGATGAGGCTTATGGCCATTTTCAGCTCGTTGTCGTGGATATCCACGTTATAATCAAGCTCCGTGATTTCTTCGGTTTTTTTGATCTCATCCGAATAATACAGCAGGTACAGAAGCATCCCGCCTTTGTCATATGGCTTTATCATGGCCACGTATTCATTGGATGTCAGCGTGATTTTCGCAATGCCGACCTTGCCGGTTTCAAGCATGGCCCTTCTGAAAAGCTCGAACGCCTTGCTTGCGCTGAAATTCCCGGGCGAAATGAAGTAAGCCTTGTCCAGGTATATCGGGTCGACTTCGTCTTCATCTACAAAATGTGAAATCGATATCAGCTTTTTTGACTTAATGGGCAGTTTTTCAAAATCTTCGTCCGTTATAACGATGTACTTGTCCTTCTCATACTCGTATCCTTTGACGATTTCATCCTGGGAAACCTCCTCGTTGCAGGTATCGCAATATTTCTTGTAGCGGATGCGGCTGTTGCATTTTCTGTGCAGGTAGTTGAGCTTTACGCCGGCTGAACCCGAAGTCGCAGTGTAAACATTAACAGGGAAATACACCATGCCAAAACTGATGGAGCCTTTCCAACTCGTCTTCATTTCCATCACCCCTATTTATTCCGATCGCATCATTCCATTCGGTCCCTGCATATAGTTGCCACAGCGGATGCAAGGTTTATAAACGTTTATGTCCACTGCGTTTTTATTTTGCCTGAAAAAAGGTATAAATATTTCACTGCGAGTTCGCAGCCAGGAGGCGGAAATATGATGACGGGGTGAGAAATGCAGGAAAGATCCTGTGAAAAAAGTGGAAGAAGCCGATGGAAACATCAGCTTCTTCCACACTCTCTCACAAGCCTGCTTTTTACAGTCCGCAATTAAGGGATGACCGGGAACCCTCATCTCACTGCATCACGGCCCGGATCGGTACGCCTTTACCCTGACAGGACTGCTTTGCAGTGATTAACCCATACACGTTACTGGCGAGTTTATGGGCGGTTTTATAATATTATACTCAAATATTCGAAAAGAAAACACCTTTTTTGTTTACTTATCCTTCAGTCTTTTCAGCGGTCCCTCGTATACAGCGATCAGCTTCGACATGGGCTCGTCGCCCGAGAAAAAATCATTGTAATTGGGATATTCTTCTGAAAGACAAAGGTCGTCCATGAGTTTTCTCAGCCGCTTGGGACGGACCTCGCGGTTTTCGCCGTGGAAACTCGAGGCGGCCCGCAGCACCTTCTTTGGCTTTCCCCAGATGTTTTTCGTCATTTCATATACCTGCAGCGACCCGTTGCCGGTCTCGACTATGTAACCGCAACGTTCCAGGGCACTGATCAGTTCCTTGTACGTCACGGACCTGTATCTGAATGTCCGCTTTTCGGTGTTTTTCCTCAGGAATTCGGATATGATCCTCACTGCGTTGTCCGTATTCTTCTCTTTCAGCTCTTTTGAACAGGCGTATCTCTGGGGATCCCAAAGGTCCCGGTATTCAGGGTCCTGGAAGTTGGTGGAGGCCACGTCGAGGGTCAGCCTTTCTATTTTCGATGCCTTGCACTTGACCATGCGGCCGTACAGAGTCAACTGGTAAAGCAGTATCAGCAGCGCTGTCCGCTTATTTCCGTCGTGGAACGCGTGGTTTTTGACGAGGCCGAAAAACAGTGTGGCACAGATATCCAGGGGATTGGAATACTTCATATCGTTCCCCGTCCCGACGATCTGCCTGCTTACCGCGGAATACAGCAGATCCGGGCTCCTGACGCCACACAATATGCCTTCTTCCGTTTTGCTGAAATAATCGCTTATCAGGTAATGGGCGCGCAGGACATCGTCGACGTTGATAAGCGGCGGGGTTATGTTCTCAAGGTCGGGCAGCTGTTTCCTGCTGTGAAGGTAGTCTTCGTAGAGTTCCCTGGCTATGTTCTTCATATGATTCTCCTTCTGTTCCTGCTTTTGCATCCCCTGCATTTTTCCGCCTGCTTTTCGCTGCGGCAGGCCGGAAAACTAATTAAATTATATCGAAAAACGGCGTATAATCAATAAAAATGATTTATCCTGCATTTTCGGGAACCGATGCGGCCGTTTTACCGTCGGACAGGATATATGGTAATATAATGGCGTATACGGCAATATGTGTCGATGAAAGATGCCTTCATTAATCTGTGCCGGGGGGATGGATACATGGTGCTGCTGTACATTAGCCTGGCACTGGGAGCGTTTTTCGTGCTGCTCTGGTGTTCCCAGCTGGTATTCTTCAGGCTCTGCATGAACCGGACATACCGCGTCGTACCATCGGGCGGACAGGATGAGGATACCGGCGTGTCTGTCATCCATGTCATGGACGGCCCGGAACCTGGACTCGAAAGGAACCTGGAATCATGGTTCAGGCAGAATTATGCGGGCCCGGTACAGCATATATTCTGCTTCCGTGACTCCGACGACCCTGTGGTACCTGCGGTGCAAAAGGTCATAACCGACCATCCCGGGATCGACTGCAGGATCATCATGGGCCCGGCCATTCCGGGGCCGGACAGCGAAAGTTCGGTCCTGGCCCATGCCATGAAGCTGGCGGGTCACGGCATCATCCTTTTTGCGGACAGCTATGCCAGGGTAAGGCAGGATTTCATAGTCAGGATGGTAAGGCCGCTGAAAGCAGAAAAAACAGGGATGACGGTCAGCGTGCGAGTCAGCACGGGCGGCGCCGATTTCAGGCAGAGGTTTTCCGAATTCGCGCTGAATACCTGGCGGGATTTCACATGGGCGTTCCTGGTGAAGCTGGGTGCATATCCCGGGGCGGCCGGGACGGCTTTTGCAATAAGGAAGGAACTGCTGCAGGAGATCGGACAGCCGGAGCCTTTCGGCAGTGCCCTGTCCGGAGGGATACATCCCGCAGACATACTCCACGGGAAGGGATACAGGCTGGTACTGGGGCCTTTCATGGAATACCGCGGGAACAGGCCTGTTTTGGAAGGAACCCTGGATACTGCAGGGTGGGCCGGCACCGGCAAAAAGGCCCGTGCGGCGTTCGGGGCCATCGCTTCGGTCCTGGTGCTTTCCTGGTACTGGATCCTTTTCTTCCTTGGGTTTATTTCCGCAAACCCGTTCGTGGTTTACCTGTCCGTCGTTTTCATGTCCCTCAGGGTCGTGCACGGGTTGCTGATGAGATCATTGACCGATGGCAGGATCATGCTGGTCGATGTCCTGATCCCGCTGTATTTCGACCTGTCCGGCACGTTCCGCCTCATATTCCGGTCCGGCAGACCGGCGGCCTGACCATATTGACTGCCGATGAAAAAGTTGATATGTTAAAAGCAGCACGATTTAATATTTTACTGTATTAAAGTGCAAGTATGATGGGCGGGGGATGAACCTGATGAATTCAAAGATCCGGGACAAATGGACCGACAGCCTGTTCGAGGCGATCTTGCTGCTGGAGGACCTGGAGGAATGTTACAATTTTTTTGAAGATATTTGCACTGTTTCCGAAATCAAAGCAATGGCCCAGAGACTTGAAGTAGCCAAAATGCTCAGACAAGGTTATACTTATATAGATATCGCAAAAAAGACCGGAGCCAGCACTGCTACCATCAGCAGGGTCAACCGGTGCCTTGTGTACGGTGCCGACGGCTACAGGACGATACTTGAGAGGCTCGAAAAAAAGAACCCGGGAAAGCCCGAAAGGGAACCCGGCAGTGTTGAAGGAAGTCATAAGGAAAAAACGGGAGAACCCGAATAAGGTCCCGGGCAGGCTCCGGCCGATGCCTGCGGGAAAGGAAGGTAAAGCTTGATCAGAGGTCTGTTCATAGGCTTTCTGATATTATCGGCACTTGCGTCAAAGAGTGCCGAGATACGGATAGTCCATATCATAAACATGGCAAATCTGCTGACGGATCCGGCTGATCCGGAAACTGCATGTGCGGACGGCACAAGCGGTATATACAGGTGCGGCGGTTCGTGCGCCTTCAGGGAACATACCGGATCTGCATCGCCCGTTTGCGGTCAAAAGGACATACCGGCATGGGCCGAGCCTGTCACTGTTTACGACAGCATGCCCCTGTTCGCCCATGTGGGGCAAAACATGGACGTGCCGGTGCGCCCGGGAGAAAGATACTGCGCATCCGGCCTGTCACCTCCGAATGGAGCCTGCTGACCATCGTCAGCCGGGCAGCTTTCCTTTAGAACAAAAAATCATCATGAACCGGAGGTCAACATGTTTAAAAATTTAGTGGAAAAAATTATCGGGACATACAGCGAGAGGGAACTAAAAAGAATAATGCCCATCGTCGACAAGATAGAGGCGCTGGAACCTGGAATGAAAGCGCTTTCGGATGCGGAACTGCGGTCGAAGACAGATGAGTTCAGAAGAAGGCTGAAGGAAGGCCAGACGCTGGACGATATACTGCCCGAAGCATTCGCGGTGGTCAGGGAAGCTTCCGTCAGGGTGCTCGGTATGAGGCATTACCGCGTACAGCTTATAGGCGGCATCGTCCTGCACCAGGGCAGGATCGCCGAAATGAAAACAGGAGAAGGAAAAACGCTGGTGGCAACGCTGCCTCTCTATCTCAACGCCCTTGAAGGGAAAGGAGCCCACCTGGTCACGGTGAATGATTACCTGGCCAGGCGTGACAGCGAATGGATGGGCAAGATCTACAACTTCCTCGGGCTCAGCGTTGGACTGATCGTGCACGGACTGGACAACGCACAGAGGAAGAAGGCCTACGCCTGCGACATCACGTACGGTACGAACAATGAATTCGGATTCGACTACCTCAGGGACAACATGGTCATATATAAGGAAGACATGGTCCAGAGGGACCTGCACTACGCCATCGTCGACGAAGTGGACAGCATACTGATAGACGAGGCAAGGACGCCGCTCATCATTTCCGGCGCCGGAGAGAAGTCAACGGACCTTTATATAAAAGCCAATGCCTTCGTATCACGGCTCAGGGCAAAGGTCTTTACGGAAACGGATGACAGGCAGCCCGATGACGATATCGACGCCGACTATATCGTCGATGAGAAGGCCAACACGGCAACGCTCACGGAAAAGGGAGTGGCGAAAGCGGAGCAGTACTTCGGCGTGGAAAACCTGGCCGATCCGGAAAACCTGACGCTGTCCCATCATATAAACCAGGCGCTTAAGGCCCATGGTCTCATGAAGCGCGACAGGGAATACGTCGTGAAGGACGGGGAGGTCATCATCGTCGACGAGTTCACCGGCAGGCTCATGTTCGGCAGACGGTACAGCGACGGCCTGCACCAGGCCATCGAGGCAAAGGAAGGCGTAAAGGTGGAAAGGGAAAGCAAGACGCTGGCCACCATCACGTTCCAGAACTACTTCAGGATGTACCACAAGCTGGCGGGCATGACCGGTACTGCCCTCACCGAGGAAGAGGAGTTCCGGGCGATCTATAAGCTTGACGTGATAGAGATCCCGACCAACAAGCCCATGATAAGGACAGACTACCCGGACGTCGTGTACAAGAACGAGGCCGGCAAATTCAGGGCTGTCATAAACGAGATCGAGGAAAGGCACAGCAAAGGCCAGCCGATACTGGTAGGCACGATCTCTATCGAAAAGTCGGAACTGCTGAGCAGCATGCTGAAAAAGAAAGGCATACCGCACCAGGTGCTCAATGCGAAATTCCATGAAAAAGAAGCGGAGATCATAGCGCAGGCCGGAAGGCTCGGTGCGGTGACGATAGCCACCAACATGGCCGGCCGCGGAACGGACATAATGCTCGGGGGTAACCCGGAATTCCTTGCGAAGCAGGAAATGAGGAAGCAGGGATACCCGGAGGAACTGATCAGCGAATGCACGAGTTTTGCCGTCACAGAGGATGAAGAAGTGCTGAAGGCGAGAGCCGTTTACAAGGAACTTTACGAGCATTTCAAAAAGCAGACCGACGCGGAAAAGGAAAAAGTCATAGAGCTTGGCGGACTCCACATAATCGGCACGGAGCGGCATGAATCAAGACGTATCGACAACCAGCTCCGCGGCCGTTCCGGGCGACAGGGCGACCCCGGTTCCTCGCGCTTCTATATTTCCCTCGAGGACGACCTCATGAGGCTGTTCGGCTCGGACAGGCTGACCGCCATCGTCGAGGCACTTGGTCTTGAAGACGACCAGCCCATCGAGCACAAAATGCTTACCAATGCGATCGAAAATGCCCAGAGAAGGGTCGAGGGCAGGAACTTCGACATAAGGAAACGCGTGCTCCAGTACGACGATGTCATGAACAAGCAGAGGGAGGTAATCTACTCGCAGCGCAGGCAGGTGCTCAACGGCGAAAGCCTGAAGGAATCGTTCATGAAGATGATCGAGAATACCGTGGATTCGCTGGTGGAACGGTTCTGCGGCGAGAACTCCCATCCGGACATGTGGGACTGGGAAGGGATCAACGCCCAGGCCAGGGACCTGCTGCCTGACATAGGGAAACTCAGCGTTCCAAAGGAAGAAGCGGACACATATACACAGGAAGACCTGAAACAAACGCTGCTCAGGGCGGTAGTGGGTGCATATGAAGCCAAGGAGGCGGAATACGGCGCCGAGATCATGCGCGAGCTTGAGCGGATAGTGCTCCTCAGGACTGTCGACGAAAAGTGGATGGACCATATAGACGCGATGGATCAGCTCCGCTACGGGATAGGCATGAGGGCATACGGACAGCGCGATCCCGTGGTGGAATACAAGTTCGAGGGCTTCGAAATGTTCGAGGAAATGATCCGGAGCATCCAGTACGATTCAGTGAAAAGGCTGCTGCGCATGCGGATTGACCGTGAGCAGGGAACTCCTAAGAGGGAAAAGGTAGCAGAGCCTGTCACTGCCAGCCACGGCGACAGCGGTCCGCGCAAACCGGTCGTCAGGAGCGGAGCCAGGGTCGGAAGGAACGATCCGTGCCCGTGCGGCAGCGGCAAGAAATACAAGAAGTGCTGCGGGGCAAACCTGTAATGATATTTACAGGGATCACAGCAAAAGGTCCGGTAAGGGGTTTTATCAAGCAGGGTAATGGATATGACATATGAAGAAGCACTTGAATATATAAACGGGGCAAACAGGTTCGGCAAAAAACTTGGTCTGGAGAACATCAGGACACTGCTCGGTATGCTGGGCGACCCGCAGAAGGAACTTCGCTTTGTCCATGTCGCAGGAACAAACGGCAAAGGTTCAACGTCTGCATTTATTGGAAGCATCCTGTCGCAGGCCGGGTACAGGACAGGCATCTATACTTCGCCGTACCTGCAGCGGTTCACCGAGAGGATAGCCATAAGCAGGCCTGCCGCGGACGGGCAGGAGAACGGCGCACCGGGGACGGCCGCAATGGCTGCCGGCTGCCGTGGAACGGGCAGGAAGACGTACAGGGAAGAAATCGGTGAAGATGAACTGGCCGGCATAACGGCGCTCGTCAGGGACTGCGCCGATAAGATGGCGGGTGAAGGCAAAAACCGGCCGATCATGTTCGAGATCGTCACTGCCATTGCACTTGAATACTATCGCAGGAAGAAATGCGACATAGTGGTGCTTGAAACGGGGATGGGCGGAAGGTTCGACGCGACCAATGCCATCGACGTCCCGGAACTGGCCGTCATCACGACCATAAGCAGGGACCATACGCAAAGGCTCGGGAACACGCTGCCGGAGATAGCTTTCGAAAAAGCCGGCATCATAAAGGAAGGCGGGGATGTGCTGGTCTATGACCAGGAGCCGGAAGTGATGCAGGTTTTCGAAGATGCATGCAGGGACAGGGGAGCAAGGCTCCACAGGGTGGATTTTTCGAAAATAAGGCTCCACGGGTTCGGACCGGACGGCCAGGTTTTCAGCTACAGGGAACTCGAAGGGCTGAGGATCTCCCTGATCGGAAGGCACCAGCTCCGCAATGCCGCCGTTGCTGTGGAAGCGGCCAGCCTCCTTAAGGATAAGGGCTGGAGGATAACGGAGACGGACATAAGGAACGGGCTCGGGGTGGCCAGGTGGCCCGGCAGGATGGAGATCCTGTCAAAGGACCCCGTGTTTATCATAGACGGCGCCCACAATCCCGAGGGAGCAAGGGCTTTGAGAAAAACACTGGACGAGTATTTCCCCGGCAGGCCGCTGACTTTCATCATCGGCGCAGCCGCCGACAAGGATCACCGCGCGATGCTGGAGAACGCCCTGCCGGGATGCAGGAAGGTCATCACTGTGACGATCCCTTCAAACAGGGCGCTTCCGGCCGATGTGCTGGCGGAACATGCAAGCAGGTATTGTAATGACGTGATGATAAGTGATACAATTGAAAGGGCGGTCAGGACCGGCATAGCGTCAGCCGGTCCCGGCGGCGTGGTTTGTGCGTTTGGATCGCTGTATTACATTGGCGCCGTGAGAGACATGTTCTCCAAGTAACCAGGGGGGTGAGGTTTTCGGTGGATGTGAAGGCTGAACTGAAAAATTTCAAGGCCATCGACCTTGACGAAATCGTTCGCGGGGGTGAGGCCATACCAGACAATGTACGCAATTCAGTATACCTTTACAACAAGGCCATCGAGGACCTCAGGACCGACAGCGAGGACATGGCGATAATAAAGCTCAGGAAGGCTGTTGCCCTGAATCCGCATTTCAACGAAGCGCTCAACCTCCTGGGCGTATGTTACACATATGTAGGTGAAAAGGAAAAAGCTGCGGAAGTCTTCAATAAAGTCATACGTTCAGAAGCAAACAGCGTATATGCGCTGGGTTTCATGCAGCGCAACAAGCTGACGGATATAATACCTGCTGAAGAGGGCATCGCTGCCCCTGCCGTGAACCTGCAGCAACAGCCGGGTGAACCGCTTAAGAGGATCAGGAAGAAGAAAAAAGAAAAACAGCCGAAAACCTCCAGGCCGGAGAGGCCATTGTTCGATCCCAACAGGAACAGGCGTATTGCCCGGAACATCGCCAGGTTTGCCGCAGGCGTCCTGACAGGGTTGCTGGTGGGGGCTTTCATTTACTTCTTACTTCCCAAACCAGAGCCTGTCCAGCTGCCGCCAAGCGAAGATGAAATAAATGCGGCCGTGGATGAGGCCAAAAGGATATTCGACCAGCAGTACGCCGCACTCGAGGGCAAGTACGAGGCCGCACTCAGGGAAAAGGATGAAGCGCTGAAAGAGGCCGACTATTACAAGGCTGCCATAAAGCTCTACGAAGTGGAGTCGATGCTAAGTTCGAAGGATTACGAAGGTGCGGCCGATATGCTCATGCTTATGAAAACGATAGAATTCAGGGATGCCGAGAAGGAAAAGTTCGACAGCCTGTATGAGAAGGCGATGCCGCTTGCCGCCAAATCGGCATACGACAGGGGCTACAGGGAATACAACTCGAGAAAGTACGAGGATGCCCTCAAAAGTTTCGAAAAAGTCCGCATATACGATCCCAATTACTCCAATATGGCCGCGACACTGTACTACATGGGGCGCAGCCATCAGCTGCTGAAGGATTCCCGCAGTGCGCTGGCGGTATACCAGGAGCTCGTGGACAACTATCCGCCCAGTTGGTATACGAGGAACGCGCAGCAGAGGATCAATGAACTGACCAGGGTCCCGTGATCTGCTGAAAACTCTTTTGTATTTTTTCCGCATTTGTATTATTATAATATAGCATCGTGTTATCAGGCACCGGGTAAACCGCCCGATGCTTTGCAATTTATTTGCCGGGGAGGTTTTTGAATGTATTATGTGAGCACCCGCGGCTGGTCCGGGAAAGTGACATCGGCTGAAGCCATAAAGCGCGGACTTGCCCCCGACGGCGGGCTGTTCGTGCCCGATACCCAGGTCAGGCTGGATCATGAAGAAATAGT
>ERZ795062.2650-NODE-2650-length-11634-cov-3.742033_pt1 | contig 11634 bp, 13 predicted proteins | sample MGYA00375146_ERZ795062 | MGnify/ENA primary metagenome ERZ795062 (study PRJEB30191, sample SAMN05720281) | activated sludge metagenome | isolation source: Anaerobic digester | place: USA | collected 2015-07-16 ...
ACCGATGTACAACAAGTTTTTGATTTGTTACAAATTGACTTTTTACAACCTGTATATGTATTTACATTCAGTAATGGACTTATTGCTTGTCTTGTTTTTATGGGAATAGGGTCTCTACTGGACATTGGTTATCTTTTGCAACGTCCCTTTTCAAGCATGGTACTTGCTTTATGTGCAGAGTTGGGAACATTTATAACTTTGCCAATTGCACAACTGATGGGCTTAACGGCAAAAGAAGCTGCTTCTATTGCTATGGTAGGAGGAGCTGATGGACCAATGGTTTTATTTACCTCATTGTCGCTAGCGAAACACCTATTTGTTCCTATCACAGTAGTCGCATATTTATATCTAGGATTAACCTATGGCGGATACCCTTATCTTATACGTTTATTAATTCCTAAAAAACTTCGAGCCATTAAAATCGATAAATCGAAAGAGAAACCTCGAAAAAATGTTTCAGAAACAGCAAAACTTGCAGCTGCATCAATAATGTGTGTAATACTTTGCCTCCTTTTCCCTGTTGCTTCTCCATTATTCTTCTCTTTATTCTTGGGTATAGCTATAAAAGAAGCAAAATTGACGCATATTCACGAATTTATAAGCGGTCCACTTCTATATGGATCAACATTCTTTCTTGGTTTGACATTAGGGGTTCTTTGCGAAGCACATTTATTACTAGATCCTAGAATTTTAAAATTGTTAATCTTAGGAATATTAGCTTTATTATTTTCAGGTATAGGAGGTATTATTGGAGGTTACATAATGTATTTCATCAAAAGAGGAAATTTCAATCCTACAATTGGTATTGCGGGTGTCAGCTGTGTTCCATCAACAGCAAAAGTTGCACAAAAAGAAGTTACAAAAGCAAATGCTACTAGTATGATTTTACCTGAGGCTCTAGGTGCAAATATATGCGGAGTTATTACTTCTGCCATTATAGCAGGGCTCTATATTAATTTCTTCAGTTAATTAAAAAGGTTAAAGAAGAAAACAAAAAACTTCGTAAGCAACAAAACTTACGAAGTTTTTTGTTTTTTTCAAGACATCAAACCAATAATTATCTGAACAACAATAAAAATCAAAAGCTACCATTCCTTTATTACAGAATAGTAGCTCTTTAGCGTGACCTCGGTGGGGCTCGAACCCACGACCCATTGATTAAGAGTCAATTGCTCTACCAGCTGAGCTACGGAGTCAAAAAATTAAAAATAAATATGTTCCAAGAGAATTTTAATACCAATTACAATTAAAATAATTCCACCCAAAACACCAAACTTAGCAGTAAATTTCTTTCCAAAATAACCTCCAAGGAATAATCCAAAAAAAGAAAGCAAAAAACTGACTAAAGCTATTATCAACACGCTAGTCAACAATAAATGTGGCTGAGTGATAAATATAATCCCGGTGGCCAATGCATCAACACTTGTTGCTATCGACAGCAAAAGTAGTGATTTCCACGCAAACGGATTCAAATTTTTCTCACTTTTATCATCTTTTTTTTCAAAATCTTCAATAATCATCTTCAAACCGATTGCACACAGAATAATTAGGGCAATCCAATGATCGTAGCTCTCTATTTGATTTTTAAAATAAACACCTACGAAAAATCCAATCAACGGCATTACACCTTGGAAAAATCCGAATAAAAATGCCATTTTTAAAACAGGCAGCAATTTAAAGTGCTTCAAAACAACACCACTTGCAATAGATACTGCAAAGCAATCCATCGCTAATGCAATTGCCAATAAAACAATCGAGAATAAATCCATCTTACAGGCTCAGATAAGCACAAACTTGGTTGTAAACATTTTCTGCCGTAAATCCGAACTTTTCATCCAACACAGTATAAGGTGCTGAATAACCAAAATGATTTAAACCAAAAACTTTACCTTTTTGCCCTACCAAATTTTGTAATGTCAAGGATAAACCTGATGTTAATCCAAAAACAGGAATATCATCAGGAATAACACTTTTCCTATATGCTTCAGATTGATTCATAAACAAACCTTCTGACGGAGCAGAGACTATTTGTATATGCAAATTTTTGCGTTCTTCTAACAACTTTGTGGCTTCAAATAAGGTCGATACTTCAGATCCATTAGCCAAAAGAACAATATCTATTTTTCCCAAACCTTCCTTGACAACGTAAGCTCCCTTTTCTGCCCCCAATGCTTCTTTGTAAGGTTCATTGCCACGAGGCAAGCTTTTTATATTTTGACGGGAAAAAATTAACCCTGTTGGAGATTTAATGTTTTCCAAAGCCATTTTCCAAGCTACGGTAGTTTCGTCAACATCAGCCGGACGCAATACTAACATAGAATTTCTTCCATTATGATTTTTCAAAGATTCCAACAAACGAACTTGCAATTCCTGTTCAATCGGTTGATGTGTCGGACCATCCTCTCCCACTCTGAACGCATCATGTGTCCATACATACTTTACTGGGAGCTCCATTAAAGCAGACATACGCAAAGCGGGTTTCATGTAGTCTGAGAACACAAAGAAAGTTCCACAAACCGGAATAATACCACCATGTAAAGCCAACCCATTCATAATACATGCCATCGTCAATTCACTAACTCCTGCATTCAAAAAACCTCCTGTAAAATCACCTTTTTTAAGAGGTTTACTATTTTTCAAAAAACCATCTGTCTTATCTGAATTGGATAAATCGGCAGATGAAACAATCATATTTTCTATTTGTCCGGAAAAAGCACTCAAAATAGTACTAGAAGCACTTCTTGTTGCCTGATCCTGCTTTTGCACAATCTTTTCAAAATCAAAAACAGGTGCTTTATCTGAATAAAACTGCTTAAATTTCAAAGCTAAATCAGGATTTTCTTTTTCCCATTTTGTTTGAATAGCCTTTTTATCAGCTATAATAGAACGCAACTCGTTCTTTCTGTTTTCATATAATGCTGCAACTTCAGGAAATATTTGAAATGGTTCGTCGGGATTTCCACCTAAATGCTCCACTGTTTTTCGGATACAAGCTCCAGCTGCAGAAAGAGGCTGTCCATGTGTGGAAACCTTATTCTCAAAACTACAAGCATCCGAATTCATAGCCCCTTTTCCCATAAGAGTTTTACCTATTATAAGAGATGGCTTTTCCTGTTCTTGATTCGCTTGTGTAAGAGCACCACGTATCTCTTCGACATTATTTCCGTTAATTGTTATGACGTTCCACCCCCAAGCTTCATATTTTTTTGCGGTATCCTCAGTTGAAACATCTTCTACGAAAGTGGATAATTGGACATTATTCGCATCAAAAAACATGATAAGATTGCTCAACCCAAGAGTTCCTGCAATACGACCTGCACCTTGAGAAATTTCCTCTTGAATACCACCGTCGGAAATATAGGTGTAAATTTTGTGCTTAGTCCATTCGCCAAATCTTGCTGCCATAAAACGTTCAGCAATAGCTGCTCCAACAGCCATAGCATGACCTTGACCCAAAGGCCCGGAAGTATTTTCTATTCCTCTCTCTACATCAACTTCAGGATGCCCCGGAGTAACACTTCCCCATTGACGAAAAGATTTTAAATCACCCATCTCATACTTACCCATTAGAGCAAGTACCGAATAAAGCATAGGAGACATATGACCTGGATCTAGGAAGAATCTGTCTCTGTTTTCCCAATGCGAATTTTCAGGATCAAAAATCAAAAACTCAGAATACAAAACATTAATAAAATCTGCTCCACCCATCGCTCCGCCAGGATGTCCCGACTTGGCTTTTTCGACCATTGAGGCCGCAAGAATACGAATATTATCAGCTGCTCGATTCAGTATTTTGGTATCAGACATAATTGTTAAAGTAATTTCTGAATATTTTTAATATTTCTCCTGCTAAAATGAGGTGCAAAGGTAAAAAGAATATTGTTTTTAAACAAAATAAAAATACGTTAAAACGGCAATTTATAGGTCACCGTATAAGTGCATCCCCAATTGCTTTCATTATTAGCTCCGTAACCAGGTATATAAGAGGGAGATGTTAATTGATTGTTGTAAAAATGAAGAAGGGCTTTATACCTCACTGAAAATCCCATATAAAAATCGGTTAGCATTTCCGCTCTTATTCCTACCAGAAATTCGCCCCAACCAACATGTACCGATTTTTTTTCTATATCAAAAACAGCATTTTCATTCCAATAATTATTACCGATGGCTACATCATATAATTTATAATCCAAGGTAGAAGAAGCATATCGTAAACCAATGTAGAACATATTATCAGCACCTTTTTGATTTTTGATGAAATTATAATTAATACCCAAACGATTATAATAACCGGATGACGTATATTTACAATCATCAAATGACTGATCCATATCCATCATTCCAACTTCCCAAACGGGAAATAAACGATTCCACAAATTAACATCAAGAGATGCTTCCTCACCAAAAATGCCGCCATTGAAAAAACTTGCAACAGGAGCATACACATCTGCACTCAAATAAATACCTTGAAAAACCTTTTGTTTTTGTATAGGTTGCTCTTTTATTTTCTCTGTAGCAAATACCTCTACACAGAAAAAAAAGAACAAAATAATACTATAAAGATATCTTAAGATGGATTTCATTCTTTGTATTCTGGATTTGGGAATTAACAATTTGAACTTCTGCAGTCTGCTCTCCTACTATTTTTGCTGAATCAATGGTTTGAAAAACCACGCAACCACATTCTTCATTAAGCAACTGAGGAAATGATCTGTGTTGAATGATTAACGTATCATTGACACCATTCATTCTTAAAGCAAAAGACGTTTCATTTTCCGAAATACGAAGCGGAAGATAAATGGACGTTACACTTTTTTGGTTGTTATACAAAATAGAATCGGATTCTACGCCCGAGACAGTCAAACTATCCAACGTTAAAGAAGTTCCGTCACTTTTATTCGTAAACTGAATACCCAACAACGTTTGAGTTGAAACTAAGCAGGCCTTTTCCGTACAACTATATAAGGAAAATAAAACAAAGCAAACAATTATTATATTCTTTAAATATTTCACTATCAATTTTTATTTTATTTTCCAATAACAATTTCTTTCATCTCTTTTCTGATTTTCACACCATAATTTCCATCCGAATAGCCAATAGCCAATATAACTATCGGTTCTACATCATTCGATAACTGAAATAAGGTTGAACACAAAGCCGCATCAAAATTACAAACCCAACAAGTTCCTAAACCTTGCTCAGTGGCAGCTAAAACAAGATGGTCTACTGCAATAGCAACATCAATATCGCAATGATCTTTGTTATCACTTTTTCGATGCCAAGATTGTGAATGACTTCCGCAAACCAATATGTATAAAGGAGCTGATTTAAACCATTCCCTATCATAGCAAGCTTGAAGATGTTTTCTATTTTCCTCTTCCTGCACAATGATAAAAGTCCAAGGTTGACTATTTACAGCAGAAGGAGCAAATCTTGCACAATCCAGCATATAACTAATTTTATCTTCTTCTACTTTCTTCGATAAATAAGTTCTAACAGAAGAGCGACTTTTAGCTAATTCTATAAAATTCATAACTTCCAATTTCACCCAAAATAGTTCTTTATTTCCGATTTTAAAAAATTGATTGTCAAAGCAGTAGGTGTTTCATCAGCTGCCTGGTAGGTTTCTAAAATCACTTTTGCCAATTCATAGGAAGGAGTTTGGGGCGGAACACTTGCTGCTGAAGTGTTTATTAATTGAATGATACTTTCTTTGGCATTTCTTACCAATGTCCAAGCTTCTTTACTTAAATAAACTTGTTGAGATAAATTGTGTTCGTATTCTGCACGAACCGAAGCAAGTAACGCTGAATGAAACTGCAAACTGTTCATATTGCTATCTTGAACACGCACTAACAAGGACTCAGGGCTAATCCGTTCTAAAAACAACACAACACGTTCGTATGCAGTCAATCTAACAGGTGTAATTATCGACACAGCAGACTTGTATAAATCATACCTACGCCTGTTTTCCTCATTTTTAAAGCTACTTCTCAAGAAAAAATATGCGAATATGAGCACCAACAAAACAGGAACTGTATATTTTATTATTTCCATAAATGTATTATCCATTGTCTATCAATTAATTATATGATTTACTGCAAATTTGTTTTTTTTTCAATATTGTAATTATTTCTTTCAGAGGAAGTACGACTAATCAATTCTCCCAAGAAACCTGTAACAAAAAATTGAACACCCAAAATCATGGCTAACATAGATAAATAAAAATAAGGGCTATTTGTTACCAATGGAGCTCTTACTCCTTCGAGAATAGCTGATAATTTATTTACACCTACAACTACTACCGATATTAAGCCAAACAAGAACATTATACTACCCCACACGCCAAAAAAATGCATTGGTTTTATTCCAAATTTTGACAAGAACCAAATAGTTATTAAATCCAAATACCCATTAATAAAACGAGCTAAACCAAATTTACTTTGTCCGTATTTACGAGCTTGATGAGAAACAACCTTTTCACCTATCTTGGTGAAACCTGCCGATTTTGCTAAAAAAGGTATATAGCGATGCATTTCTCCATAAACTTCAATATTTTTCACTACCTCTAGCTTGTAGGCCTTCAATCCGCAATTAAAATCGTGCAAGCGTATTCCGGATACCTTTCTAGCCGTGGCATTAAATAGTTTACTTGGAATATTCTTGCTAAGCAAAGGATCGTAACGTTTTTGTTTCCAACCGGAGATTAAGTCATAATCCTGTTCCATTATCATTTTGTACAAATCCGGAATTTCTTCAGGACTATCTTGCAAATCGGCATCCATTGTAACAACGACATCCCCTTTTGCCTCATTAAATCCACAATACAAAGCAGGTGATTTACCATAATTACGACGGAATTTAATACCTCTTACATTCTCATTTTGCAAACTCAACCCTTCAATGATTTTCCAAGAATTATCGGTACTTCCATCACTTATAAATATAACCTCATAAGAATAGTTTTCCCTTAGCATCACTTTTTTTATCCATTCAAAAAGCTCTACAATAGACTCTTCTTCGTTGTACAAAGGTATAATAACAGAAATATCCATTATAGTGTTTTTTTAGTGTTTCTCTTCAAGAAAAATCCCAATATAAAACCTATTACCATTCCAAAAAAAGAATAAATCCAAATATTTTGAATGGCAACTTCTATCGCCGAAGGAACTCCCACTTTGGTAATTTCAGCAGCATAAGTAGACAACTCCGGTATTTGTTTTTCCAGAAGTTTCATTTCATTCAATAACAAAGAATATTGCTGATTCAAAAAGTCGGGTTGAATGTATTGATAAAATATGTATTCAACAGCGGCCAAAAAAAGACTGGCAAAGAAAAAAAGCAGGAAGCAGAACATATAAATATGTGCATAACGTACATTTTCTTCGAAAAAATTATCTCTAAATTTTCTAGCAAAAAAATAGGCCAAAATAGGAATTAAACATGTGGCAAAAAGCACCAAAAAACTAAAAGTCATTGAACTTGGGCTAAAAGCGGAAAGAAAAAAACGCAGTATCAAAAACAGACCTAGAAATAAGCCATAATACATGGACAAGTGAAACATTGAAAATTTAGTACCATTATTTTCCATAACACGAAGTAACGATTATCAATATTGTCCCACAAAGGTAACATTATTTGATCTAAATACGCATGAAAAGATACAAAAATAATTAAATGTAAATGCTTCTTTCTCGAAACCTTAAATCAAACAATCTTGAATATTTACAACCGTTCATAGAGATTTAGTCCCATCTATTTGTTTTTTTTTCAAAAAGTTCTACCTTTGCACTCGGGTAAGTCCTGCACGACCAGCTCCCTTCAAATCCCCCAGGGCTTGACGGCAGCAAGGGTAGTTGGTTGAGCGGTGCGATGTAGGTCGCTTACCCATTTGCCAGCATAGCTCAGTTGGCCAGAGCACGTGATTTGTAATCTCGGGGTCGTGGGTTCGAATCCCTCTGCCGGCTCAAAATCCCAAAGTTATATTTTGGGATTTTTTTATAGAATTTAAACGTATCAATAAAAGCTTAAGTTATGGGAAAATTAGAAGAAGTAAATGTGGGAATTTCTCACAATACTCTATCAACAGGTACTATTATTAAAGGTGAAATTGTATCCGAAGGCGATTTCCGTATTGATGGTTCGGTAGAAGGTTCTATTAATTGCAAAGGAAAAATTATTATCGGAACAAAAGGGTCTTCCAAAGGAAATATTAAGGGCGGAAATATTGATATTATGGGTTATGTACAAGGAGATCTACTAGCAGAGAACTCTTTATCATTAAAATCTACAGCTAAATTAGAAGGAGAAGTCCAAACAAAAACTTTAATCATTGAAGAAGGTGCCATATTCAATGGTAGCTGCAAAATGACAAATAACAACATAGGTGATAGTAGAGTCAACACAAACGTGATTGTAAAAGAAACCGCAACAAGCGAAAAAGACAAAAAATAAATTCTTTACTTATCTCAATTTCCCTTGCGGTTACTTATTTATTTCTTTTTGGATTTGAAGGAAACCATCCTTTTTTGACTCGTTTTTGTTGTTGAAATATTTCGAGAATGCTCCAAAAAGAAGAGAAAGAAAAAACTCCAAGTAGAGATGAAATAATAATATTCTCCGACAAAAAAGAAAGTACTAGGGTTATTATTCCAAGTACAAGAAATATCCACCAACAAGCTACTCCAAAATGATACTCAAACTTTATAACTATCGGATGAAATAATCCTATTATTAAAAAAGTACTCAATCCAACAACTAATCCAATCAAGTGATACTCACCTAAGAACTCCATTTTTCCTCTATTATCTGATTCATAACTAATTATATATCCAATATCTTTTAGATCTTTCTTTAAAAGCATTTTCGTCTTTACGCCAGTAAGACTTAATTTGATCAAAGGAATATCCATTTTTCTGCAACTGCAAACGGATGTAATTTGTTCCGCAGACTTTATCAAACATACTGAAACGTGTTGCATCACATTCTGCAAATAAATCATGCTCGGGATATAGTCTTTTCAAAACCTGCATGATATAAAATTGAATTTCAGATACTCTTGCTTTTTCAAAATCAGTAAAAAAGAATTGAACTCCCTTCAAGTTTTTTCCTTGACCAAATCCATAATAAGGTTTGTAAGAAATAGGACGAAATATAACTCCATCCAAATGTAATGCATTCATTGATTCTGCAAACTTCTGATCATCAATCCATTCTGTTGCAAATGTTTGAAAAGGAACAGTATAACCTACCCCAATAGATATAACACCTATTTCTCCCGAAATTCCGGAAGCCGGATAGTAAGTTGCCGACTGAACATAGGGAATATGAGGAGATGTAGGAATCCATGGCAACCCTGTACTCTCAAAATGCATAGCTCTTTTCCAACCTTCCATCGAAACTATATTCAATTCACATTTTTTACCCAGCATATTCTCCTCATTGAGCATATAAGCAAGTTCTCCGCACGTTAAACCATAGATATATGGAATCTTAAATTGACTGACAAAAGATATGTATTTATCTTCAGTCAGACATCCTTCAACTTTCAATCCGCCCAACGGATTTGGACGGTCAAGAATTACAATAGGTATTTTATTTTCCGCTGCCGCCTGCATTGCTAATCCCAAAGTACTTATAAAAGTATATGAGCGACAACCAATATCTTGTATGTCATATACCAAAACATCTATTCCTTTCAACATTTCCGGGGTAGCCTTACGGGTGCCTCCATATAAAGAAAAAACTTTTATCCCTGTTTTTTTATCCATAGATCCTGCTACTTTTTCTCCAGCGGCAATATCTCCGCGTACGCCATGTTCCGGTGCAAATAAGGCAACAAGAGAAACACCCTTAGCTTCATGAAGAATATCTACCGTTGACCTTAAATTTGAATCTACACCTGTCGGATTGGTAATTAGACCTACCCTCTTCCCTTTGAGTATATCAAAGTTTCTTGCTTCAAGTACATCTATTCCAGTTTTAACTATCTGACAATAAACAGAACACGTCAATAAAAAAGCACATAGACTCAGCAACATTTTTTTCATTTATCTTCTTCCTTCAAGACACATAAATAACTTAATCGATAAATATCGAACAAGAACAAACTCGGATTTGAAGACCCAAAATTGCGTTCAAAAAACTTTTGAAAACTTTTGAAAACCCATGCAAAAATGCCGCATAAACCATATTTTTCAGTCTTTTGAAAGGCTTTTACCAAACGAATATCCTTAAGAGACTCTTTGCAAGTGGAATTTCTGTACAACCCATAGAGATTTTTTACGGCTTTTCGAACTTTTTGCAAATACAAATCTAAATCATCTATAAAAACCTGAAACATCTGATTGTCAATATGATAAACAGGTATTTTATGTTGGTCCAATTGTATTCCAAACCAAGTATCTTCATAACCATATCCACTGATCGTTTCATCAAAATGAATCGCTTCAAAAGCCTCTCTATATATTAAAAAATTAAATGAGCTAAAATATCTATATGGAAACTTTTGTCTGTTTTCAGCGGAAATTTCTTCCCTATTTTTACCATACTTCCAACGAAATAAAGTTTCTCTTGCTATTGGAGGTTGTTCCGAATATTTATATCCGCCACAAACCACGAAAGGGATTTTTTTATCCTCTATTTGAAACAAATATCTTTGCAAAAAAAATGAATCTGCAGGAAAAGTATCGCAATCCATAAACAAAAAATAATGATACGTAGCCATTTCTGCGAGACGGTTACGAATGGCTGATCGTCCAATATTTTCAGGTAGCTCTATAAATTTGCAATAAGGAAACGATAACGCCGTCCGATTTTCTTCTTTATAACAAAAAGAAGCATCATCCATAGCGACAATTTCGTATGAAATAGACAGTAACTCTGCTTGTCGTCGCAACTCTTCTATTAGGGTAGAACAATTTTGATTGTATATAGGAATTAGAATAGAAATCATCGAGTATATAAATATTGAAATACTTTTTGCTAAGGTTCTTTTATCAAAACTTTGTTAAAGATACAACGGTTTTTTATAACTTTCAATTTATTTTAATCAAAAAGAGTTGCCCGATATTGGGCAACTCTTCTATTTGTTATTCTATTTCAATCATCAAAAAATTCTTTGGAATTTTCTCTCCGATTTTCACATTGATTTTTTTTATTATTCCATCGAAAGGCATTTCAATTTTATTTTGCATTTTCATAGCTTCCAAACGGAGTAATAACTCTCCTTTTTTAACCTTCTGCCCTTCTTTCACATCAACTTCAATGATAGTACCAGGTATATGCGACTTTATTTCGCATTCATTTGGTTTTTCCCAGACAGTTCTATTTTTAAATTTTTCAGTAAGTAACGTTTTATATTTACGTGCTGTTACTGCAAAATCTACCAATTCATTTTTTTGGATTTCTTCAGACATAATTTTATTTTTTACAGTCAAACGTCAATAATTCAATTCATTTATCTCTCACCAACGCATAACCTATTTTTATCAAAATGGAGGAATTCCATGTTTCTTTTCCGGACGAGGATCTACTTTATCTTTTGATACCAAAAGAGTATGAAGTAACAAACTACGAGTCTGGTCGGGTTCAATCACAGCATCAATGTAACCCTTAGATGCAGCGACAAAAGG
>ERZ795062.2651-NODE-2651-length-11632-cov-6.122657_pt1 | contig 11632 bp, 8 predicted proteins | sample MGYA00375146_ERZ795062 | MGnify/ENA primary metagenome ERZ795062 (study PRJEB30191, sample SAMN05720281) | activated sludge metagenome | isolation source: Anaerobic digester | place: USA | collected 2015-07-16 ...
AGTGTGCGCGCTGCAGCGATGCTGGACCAGGCCGAGGTGGTGGTGTGCGATCCAGAGGTTGCCGCGTTGCTCAGCGGCAGTGACGCCGAGGTGCTGGACCTCCCCACCGCCCCGACCGATGCCGCGGCCGTGGCCAAGGCCCTCGTCGAGCAGGCGAGGGCGGGCCGCCATGCCGTGCGATTGTTCGCCGGTGACCCGATCGCCGACGGCCGGGTGATCGCCGAGGCCAAGGCATTGCACCGGTCTAAGGTGCCGTTCGAAATCCTGCCGTCAGCAGCCGACGTGTCGGGCATCGCCGCCTACGCCGGCATCGGGCTCGTCGGACCGAAGTCCAAGCAGGTGCGCGTCGTGAACCTGCTGACCAGTCAGCTCGAGGAGGATGCGCTGGCCGACGCCACGGCAACGCTGGTCGTGCGGCATGCGGCCGATGCGGCAGCGGGGATCGCCAAGGCAGCACTGGCCGCCGGTCGCACCCCGACCACGCCATTGGTCGTGGTGCGGGGTGGGACCACCGTTGAGCAGCAGACCGTCGTCACGACGTTGGGCGATGCCGCCGCGGACCTGAAAGCGGCGAAGGTGACCGGCGACGGGGATGTGTTCCTCGGTGAGGCCGTGGGCAGCGCTGGTGCGCTGGGCTGGTTCGAGTCGCGGCCGCTGTTCGGCTGGCGCGTACTGGTGCCACGCACCAAAGACCAGGCCGGTGACTTGTCGGCGCAGTTGCGTCTCTACGGTGCGGTCCCGGTAGAGGTGCCGACCATCAGCGTGGAGCCGCCCAGGACTCCGCAGCAGATGGAGCGGGCGATCGAGGGCATCGAGGCCGGCCGCTACCAGTGGATCGCGTTCACCAGCGTCAATGCTGTGAAGGCCATTCGCGAGCGCTTCGAGCAGCGCGGTCTGGACGCCCGGCACCTGGCCGGGCTGAAGATCGCCGCCATCGGGGAAAGCACCGCGGAAGCGCTGCGAGAGTTCGGTGTGCGCGCCGACCTGGTACCGCCGGCCGAGCTGCAGTCCTCGGTGGGACTGCTCGACGTGTGGCCGGATCGCGATCCGGAACTCGACCCCATCGGCCGGGTGTTCCTGCCCCGCGCCGACATCGCCACGGAGAAGCTGGTCGCCGGTCTCAACGACCTCGGCTGGGAGGTCGACGACATCACGGCCTACCGGACCGTGCGCGCCGCACCGCCGGCCGCCGAGATCCGGGAAGCGATCAAGACCGGCGGTTTCGACGCTGTGGTCTTCACCTCGTCCAGCACGGTCCGCAACCTGGTGGGCATCGCGGGTAAGCCGCATGCCAGCACTGTCATCGCGGCCATCGGCCCGGAGACTGCGGCCACCGCCACCGAACACGGGCTGAAGGTTGCGGTCCAGCCGGCGCAGGCCAAGATCGAGCCGCTCGCCGCCGCACTTGCCGAGCACGGCGAGCAGTTGCGGCAGGCCGCGCGCGAGAACGGCGAGCGCACCTGGCGTCCCAGCAAGCGCCGCGGTGCCGGCCGGCGGCGGGCGGCGGCGAAGAAGTGATCCGGCCGCGGCGGCTGCGCGCCACTGCTGCCATGCGGCGTCTGGTGCGCGAAACCAGGCTGCATCCAGCCCATTTGGTGCTGCCGGTGTTCGTGGCCGAAGGCCTGGGCGAGCCACGCCCGATCTCGAGCATGCCGGGTGTCGTGCAGCACCCGTTGTCCGAACTCGCCGCAGTGGTCGAGCAAGCGTGCACCGCGGGGATCGGCGGGATCATGTTGTTCGGGATCCCGTTGGCCAAGGATGACGTCGGATCCGGCGCCACGGACCCTGAGGGGATTCTGAACCGGGCAGTCTCGCTGGCCGCGGAAGCCGCCGCCGGGCGGTTGGTCGTGCAGGCCGACCTGTGTCTGGACGAGTTCACCGACCATGGCCATTGCGGCGTGCTTTCGGCAGACGGCTGGGTAGACAACGACGCAACGCTGGTGCGCTACCAGGAGATGGCCCTGGCACTGGCCAGTGCCGGTGCCGACATGGTCGGGACCAGCGGCATGATGGACGGCCAGGTCGCTGCCGTGCGAGAGGCGCTGGACCGCGGTGGCTTCACTGACACCGCGATCCTGGGCTACTCGGCGAAGTACTCTACGGCGCTTTATGGCCCGTTCCGGGAGGCCGTCAACTCCTCGCTGAAGGGTGACCGCAAGACCTACCAACAGGATCCGGGCAACGGCCGGGAGGCTCTGCGCGAGCTCGGCCTGGACCTTGCTGAGGGTGCCGACGTCGTTATGGTCAAGCCGGCCTATCTGGATGTGGTGCGGGCGGTGGCCGAGGTGTCGGACGTCCCGGTCGCGGTGTACCAGGTGTCGGGGGAGTACTCGATGATCGAGGCCGCTGCCGCGAACGGGTGGATCGACCGCAAGGCCTACGCGCTGGAGTCGTTGACCGGCTGCGTGCGTGCTGGTGCCGACATCGTTTTGACGTATTACGCGATACAGGCCGCTGCATGGTTGGCCGAGGCTCCGCTACCCTCTCAGGATGCGTAAGTCCCTTGCCGTCGCCGCGGTCCTGCCCGTCATCGCCCTCGCCAGTGCGGCCACTCCGGCCCAGGCCGCCGGCATCGTTGACAAGCAGAAGCTGGAGTCAGCGATCGAAAAGGGCTTCAAGAAGCAGGGCTACGACGTCAATGCCAAATGCCCGAAGCAGGTCAGTTGGGTCAAGGGCAAGGTCTTCCACTGCAAGTTCTATGACGGCGGCAGCATGGGCCGCGTCAAGGTCACGTTGCTCAGCGGTGTGGGCGTTGGTCGCCTCCGCTGGGATCTGGTCTGATGGGTCGCTACCCTGTGAGAACACTCCGAAAGGCGGTCCGTCATGCATAAGCCCCTCGCATTCGCGCTGATCCTTCCCCTGCTGGCCGCCCCTGCCCTCGCGGCGCCGGCCCAGGCTCAGGACGTCGTCAACAAGCAGAAGCTCGAAAGGAACATCGAGCAAGGTTTCAAGCAGCAGCGCCACATCACCGTGACGGCCAAGTGCCCCCAGCACACCAACTGGGTCAAGGGCAAGGTCTTCACGTGCAAGGTGAATGCCGCCGACGGGACCAGGGGCACGATCAAGGTGACCCTCTTGAGCAACGCCGCCAGGGGCCGGCTGAAGTGGCAGCTGCAGTAGCAGGGTTTGGACGCGGCAAGGTTGCCGACAACCCGGCCCTTCCCTGGCCGGATCCGTTAGACCTTCGCACATCGGTTAGAGGGCAAAACGGACATTTCGGCTAACGGATGTTCGAAGGTCTAACGGATGGCGCAGGGGCTGGGTTGGCGCTTGGCGTGCTCACCGATGGTAATCCGAGCAAACCAACGCCCGTCGTGACTATCGCTTGATCCGGAACCGGTACTTCGCCGGGCTGGCGTCCTTGACCGGCCCTAGCACCGCGCGCACAGCGAACCGGTACTTGCCGGGCTTGAGCCGGTAGGTCTTCGGTGACTTGCAGGTCTTCCAGGCCCGCATGTTCAGCCGGCACTGGAACGTGGCACCGGTAGTTCCCGCAAAGCGGAAGCGAGTCTTTGCGCGCTTGGTGTCGATTGTGCGCTTCTTCTTGGGCTTCTTGGTCAGGGTTGTCGTCGGAGTGGTAGTCGTACCGCCGCCGGGCGCAGCAGTGACCCCGGAGATGCGAGCGACCTTGTTGACGTTGTCGAGGGTGACCCACAGCGTGTTGTTCGGTCCGGCGCTGATCTGGCGGGGACCGGAGCCGGCGGACAGCGGCAGCGTGGAGTACTGACCGTCCGCGGTCAAACGGCCGAGGTTGTTCGCGGCGAACTGCGCGAACCAGTAGGCCCCGTCGCTGCCGAAAGCCACACCGAACGGGTCCGCCATCGGGGTCGCAGTCGTGGCCACGGCAGTGGTTATCCGGCCGACGGTCTGCGGATTCGTACCCGGATCACTGAACGCCACCTGCCCACTCTGACCAGCCGCCACCCCTTGCGGTCCGCCGCCGGTGACGAAGGGGGTTCCTGCTCCGGACGTGGTTACGCGGACAATCTGCTGACCGCCGAAGTCGGCGACCCACAGATTCCCGTCCGTTCCGGAGGTGATCCACCTGGCGCCCACCACGCCCGTGGCAGCAAACGAAGTGAACGTCGCGGGTGCAGCGGGCGGGATCTTGATCACCTTGTTCCCGGATGCGGTCCACAGGTTGCCGTCCGGCCCTACGGTGATCCCGCGGGGGTCGGCGATGTCGGCGATCGCTGTGGCTGTTGCGGTGGTCGGGGTTGCGGGGCTGAATCTGGCGACGCCGCCGTTCTGGGTGACCCAGAGGTTGCCGTCGGGTCCGGCGGTGATGCCGATCGGGCTGGTGATGGTGGCCGCGTCGTACTCGGTCACCGTGCCGTCCGGGGCGATCCGGGCCACGTCGTTGGCGCCTTGCAGCGTTACCCACATGTTGCCGTCGGGTCCGGGCGCGATCTGGTTGTTGGTACCAACGTCGCTGACCGCGAACTCACCGTCGGGGGCCGGATCCGCGTATGCGGGCAGACCAACCAGCGGCAACGCGATCGCCGTGGCCAGCACGGCGCCGAGGGTGCGCATGTCCGGTAGTCAACCGCGATGATGGGTCGTCCGGCATCGGCCGTTCGTCCCGTGGCATCTCCGGCCGTGCACCGTGTTCTCACCGTTTGTGCATGAGAGCACCGTTCGATCGGTGCAGTCTTGTCCAAACGGTGAGTTCTGCGAGGGCCGCTCGCCCAGTGAAGCCAGCGCCGACGCCACGCCCGGAATCAACCCGGACTTGTCCGACCTGCGACGTACGATGAAGCCCACGCAAGTACGGAAGAGGTCCTGTGGTGTCGGTCGCGGTGATGCCGGAGCACACGTCGGATCGCCGCCGCCCCGCCCCTGTCATGGGCTACATCCCGGGGCTTGACGGCATCCGAGCGATCGCCGTGCTCGCCGTCCTGTTCTACCACTCCGGCATGCTCTTCGTTCCCGGCGGCTTCCTCGGGGTCGATGTCTTCTTCGTCCTGTCCGGGTTCCTCATCAGCAGTCTGCTGCTACAGGAGATCGAACGAAGCGGGGCGGTGTCGTTCGGCCAGTTCTACCTGCGCCGCGCACGACGACTGCTGCCAGCACTGTTCGCGACGCTGGCCCTGTCCGCGGTTCTCGTTCTGCTGTTTGCACATGACGCTGCGGCACAGTTCCGGCATGACGCCGTCGCGTCGATGTTCTACGTGACGAACTGGTGGTACATCTTCCAGGACCTCTCCTACTTCGAGGCCATGGGTCGCCCGCCGATGTTGCAGCATCTGTGGTCGCTGGCGGTCGAGGAACAGTTCTACCTGCTGTGGCCGCTGGCGCTGGTCTTCCTGTACCGCTGGCGGGGCCGGCCGGGAGTCGGCCGGATCGCCCTGATGGTGTCTTTGGGCTCGACCTTGCTGATGGCGATCGGCAGTTTCGTCTGGAACCTGCCGGCTGACGGTGACGCCAGTCGCCTGTACTTCGGCACCGACACCCACTGCATGGGTCTGCTGCTCGGCGCGGCGCTGGCCACGGTGTGGCGACCAGGCGCGCTTCCCAAGCGGATCGCCGTGCCTGCCCGGGGGGTGCTGTGGACGGTCGCGGTGGCAGCGCTTGCCTGGCTCTTCTGGATCATGCACACCGTCGGGCAGGACTCCGCCTGGTTGTACCGCGGTGGGTTCTTCGTGGTCTCTGCGCTGACCGCGGTCATCATCGCCTTGGCCTGCCACCCCGCCATCGGCTTCGGCCGGCTGCTGGCGGTCCAGCCCATGCGCTACATCGGGGAACGGTCCTACGGGCTGTACCTGTATCACTGGCCGATCTTCGTGATCACGCGACCGGGCATCGACCTGCCGTTCGAGGGTGCGCCTGCCTGGATCCTGCGGATGGGTCTGACGTTCGCAGTCGCGGAGTTGTCCTACCGCTACCTGGAACTGCCGATCCGGCACGGGGCGCTCTCCCGGACCTGGCGCAGTTGGCGTGAGCAGGGAGTCGGCCTGGCCGGCGCCCGGGTCGCGGGCATCGTGGCGGCCATCGGTCTCTTCGCGTTCGGCGCCGGCACGGCACTGGCGTCGATCCCGGCGCCCAACGCCAGCGACTACCTGGGCGGATTGACCTCGACGGGTCAGGACCTCAGCACCGAACCAAAGGCGGACTCCGCGCGGCCCTTGCCGCCCTCACAGGTGCCCAAGGGTGCCGACCTGACTGGTGAGCCGCTCACGGCCGTCGGGGATTCGGTGATGCTTGGCGCCAGCGGTGCGCTGGAGAAGGCCTTTGACGTGCAGGTGGACGCCGCCGTCAGCCGGCAGTCCGACGAGATAGAGCAACGTATCGAGGCGCGTAAGGCCGGTGGTCAGCTCGCCAACGTCGTAGTGATCCACGCCGGCACCAACGGAACGGCCTACTGGGACGACTTGAAGAGCACTCTGGACGACTTGCGTGACCGGCAGGTCGTGCTGGTGACCGTGCACACGCCCAACTCGTGGGAGGACGACTCCAACCGCAACATTCGCGGCATGGTCAACCAGTACGACAATGTGCGCCTCGCGGACTGGGAGTTGGCATCGCGTGGCCACCGCGAGTATTTCGTGGTCGACGGCACGCACCTGACCACCGAAGGCATCAAGGTCTACGTGGACACCATCCGGCAGGCCCTTCGCGGAGACGGGACACCGCCTCCGACTGGCTGATGTCGGCTGCCTCACCTCGGCATGGCCGATTGCGGCCCACTCGGCTGTGCGGTCGTCCACAGCCGACTCCGGCCGGCGTCACACCGGGCACGTAGGGTCGTAATCGTGCTGAAGATTGCTCTGCGCAGCCTGGGTGCGCACAAGGTGCGCCTGCTGCTGACTGCCGCCGCGGTGTTCCTCGGGGTCGCCTTCGTCACCGGGATGCTCATGTTGACCCACGCCCTGGACCGCACGTTCGTGGACATCTTCGAAGGTGGCGCGCAGGACGTGCTGGTTACCCGCACGTCGGCGGTCACGCAGGACATCACCCAGGACTCCGGCGACGACCAGGGACAGTTGATCGGCCAGTCGACCGTCGACCAGGTGGCCACGGTGCAAGGCGTGGCTGCTGCCGATGGCGCGATCTTCCAGAATGGCGCCTACCTGCTGGATGCCGATGGCAAGGTCGTGGGCGCCAATGGCCCACCCGCGGCTGGTGTGAACTGGCAGTCGAACCCGGCGCTGGCAGTCGCCACAATCACCCAGGGCAGGGCGCCACAGACCGACCGCGAGATCGTCGTGGACGACGTGACGTTCCCCAAGCTCGATATTCCCGTCGGCGATGAGGTCACGATGGTCGTGCCCCAGGGCCGGATCAAGGTCCAACTGGTCGGCACGTTCAAGTACGGCGAAACCGGCGGCCTGGCGGGTGCGACGATCACCGCCTTCACTCCCCAGCGGGCACAGGAATTGTTCACGGCCCCGGGAAAATGGCAGTCGGTCGAAGTGGCCGCTGCGGACGGCTATAGCGATCAGCAGGTGGCCGATGCCATCGCCACTCAGCTGGGTGACGGATGGACTGTGAAGACCCGCGATCAGCAGGTCGAGGAGTCCGCCAGCGCGCTGCGGCAGGGACTGGGATTCATCACCTACATCCTCATGGGCTTCGCGGGTATTGCCCTGTTCGTGGCGGCGTTCCTGATCTACAACACGTTCTCGATGCTCGTCGCGCAGCGCGGCCGGGAGATGGCGTTGCTGCGGGCCGTCGGCACCTCGCGACGGCAGGTGCTGACCTCTGTTCTGGTCGAGGCACTCGTCCTGGCTCTGGTGTCAGCGGCCATCGGAATCGGGCTCGGTTACGTGATCGCCCGCCTCCTGGTGGCGCTGCTCGGAACGTTCGGTCTCTCGCTGACAGCGGGCGTGGCGTTGACAGCACAGGCGGTCGTTTGGGCCGTCGTACTGGCGGTCGTCGTGACGGTCTTGTCCGCGCTGCTGCCGGCGATCAAAGCTGCGCGAACCCCACCGCTGGCCGCCTTGCGCGAGGCGGAGACCCCGGTCGAGCGCCCGGGGCGCTGGCGGACCGTGAGCGGTTTAGTGCTCTTGCTTGTCTCTGCCATAGCGCTCGCGACCGGTTTCAGCAGTGATCCGCCCCTGCGCACAGTCGCCCTGGGCGCGCTCGGGTTGCTGGTCGCGGTGGTGCTGCTCGCGCCGGTGCTCGCGATCGGCGCCGCCAAACTGGCCGGCGGCCTCATGCGGGTGGGTGGCGTGTCGGGGCAACTCGCTGCGCGCAACGCCGAACGCGGCCCGCGCCGTGTGGCCTCGACGGCCTCGGCATTGCTGATCGGACTGGCGCTGGTCACCACGGTGGCCGTCGTCGTGGCGTCGGCCCGGGAGTCCATCAACCAGCTGATCGACCGGGCATTCGGTGCCGATTACATCGTCGCGACGCAGACCGGCAACCCCTTCAGCGCCGGCATCGCCACGAAGCTTCGCGATGTTCCCGATGTCGAATATGTGCTGAGCCAGTCGCAGGGACCGGCCCGCGTCGACAAGACCGACCAGCTCATCACCGCTATGGGTGGCGGGCCCTTGACAGCGGTGTTCGACCTGAAAGCCACGGCCGGCGACGTGGAGGACCTCACCCAGGGCAATGCGGTGGCCGACGCCGACTGGGCGCGTGACGCGGGCGTTGTGGTTGGTGATCGGGTGACGGTGCTGTTCCCCTCCGGGCAGACCCGGGCCTTCACGGTGCAAGGGATCTTCGAACCGTTGGAGGCTGGCCTGCTGAGCGGGCTGGTGATCCCCAAGGATGACTATCGATCCGTCGGCGGAGCGGCACAGGACACGCTGCTCTACGTCGCACTCAAGCCCGGCGTGGATCCGGCCACGGCACTCACGGAAGTGAAGACCGTCACCGACGAGAACCCGCTCTTGCGGGTCCTCGACCAAGCCTCCATCAAGCAGGAGAACTCCAAGACCATCAATCAGTTGCTGTACCTGATCTACGGCATGCTAGGCCTGTCGATCATCATCGCCGCTCTGGGGGTGGTGAACACGATGGCGCTGTCGGTGCTCGAACGGACCCGGGAAATCGGGTTGCTGCGTGCGGTCGGTGCCTCCCGCCGGCAGGTTCGACGGATGATCCGGTGGGAAGCGATTCTGGTCGCCGTGATGGGTGCCCTGATCGGCGTGCTGGTGGGCCTGGCAGCGGGCATCTGTTTGCGGCAGGCCCTGTCCGGTGACGGCATCGAGGTGCTGGTCATTCCGTTCGGCACCGTTGCGACCATCCTGCTGCTCGCTGTTTTGCTCGGCATCGCCGCAGCCGCCGTGCCCGCGCGGCGGGCGGCGCGACTGGACATTTTGGGAGCTATAGCGACGGAGTAGTGCGCCGCGTGCCTTCGACGAACAGCAGGCACACGGTCACCGAGACGGCCACGATGTTGGTCAGCATGATCGGGACGTCCGGCCGGAAGATCCCGTAGGACAGCCACAAGCACTGCCCGGCCAATAGCAGCCCCAAGGTCGCCAACGAGACCTCGGAAGGCAATCCTGCCTGCTTGCGCCGGACCGACTCGAGCAGTTGCGGGACCGTGGTCAGCAACCCGCAGGCGACTCCGATCCCGCCGGAAAGGCCGGCCGGCAGTTGCAGCAGAACCAGCACGATTGTCGCTGCGGCGGCCACTGCGACGAGCACGGCGGCGGGCGTGGACCAACCACGCTGGCGGATCAGCAACAGCATGACGACCGGAAGAGTCGTGGCCAGAAACGGCACATTGCCCACGATGATGCCGGGCGCCTGGAGCAGTAGGCCGTAGGCGAACCAGGCCGCGCCGGAGAGCACGAAGATCATCCAGGTTGGCAGGCTCACGCCCTCGGCGCTGCGGTCGCGCAGGATCCTCATAATTTGCGGCAGCGACATCGAGGTCATGAGTACCGCACCGGCATAGGCCAGCCACTCGACGTTCACCACGCCACGGTATCTGGGGCCGATTCCGCAAACGCATGAGAAGGGGCCGTATCCGCCCCCGATCCACGCGTCTTCGCGCAGCGGCTGGACAGACGTGTAGATCGGGGTCACATATGGCCCGCATCGGTACTCCTGTCTACTCTGGATGCATATGGGGAGCTCGGGGCAGCCGGGCTGAGAGGGCCACCACCGCGCGTGGCCGACCCACCGAACCTGATCTGGGTAATGCCAGCGGAGGGAATAGTGAGAAAACTCCTCATAGCTGTGGTCCTGATCCTCGCGGCCTGTTCGAGTTCGCCCGAGGCGGGCCCGAGTCCGGCCAGTAGCGAGGTCGTGCTGCTCACCCACGACTCGTTCGCGATGTCGAGGAAGGTCCTGCGGGAGTTCGAGGACAGCACCGGACTGACGGTGAAGATCGTGCAGAACGGCGACGCCGGCCAGTTGGTGAACTCGGCGATCCTGTCGGCGGGGGCGCCGCAGGGCGACGTGATGTTCGGCGTCGACAACACGTTCCTCAGTCGTGCGCAGGACGCGGGGATCTTCAGCGACTACGCGGCCCCCGGCGCTCCCGCCGACCTCGCGCAACCCGGGGTGACGCCGATCGACACCGGCTATGTGTGCCTGAACTACGACCAGGAGTACTTCGCCGACAGGACCCCGCCGGCGTCTCCGGCAGATCTGACGAAGCCGGAGTACAAGGACCTCACCGTGGTGGAAAACCCGGCGACGTCCTCGCCCGGTCTGGCCTTCCTACTGTCCACCGTTGCTACTGGCGATTGGGAGCAGTACTGGACCGATCTGCAAGCCAATGGAGTCAAGGTCGTCGACAGCTGGGACAACGCGTACTACCAGCAGTTCTCCGGTGGCTCAGGGAAGGGAACGCGGCCGATCGTGGTGTCCTACTCGACGAGCCCCGCGGCCGAGGTCATGTTCAGCGAAGACGGCAAGGCGACCACGAGCAACGTCGACTCCCAGTGTTTCCAGCAAGTGGAGTACGCCGCCGTCATGGCCGGCGCGAAGAACCCGACGGGCGCGCAGAAGTTGGTGGACTTCATGCTGAGCCGGTCCTTCCAGGACCAGGTGGGTGAGCAGATGTTCGTCTACCCCGTCCTACCGGATGCGACGGTGCCCAAAGCCTTTGCAGAACCGCCTGCGGACCCGGTTGTGATGCCGCCGCAGGAGATCGCCAACGGACGTGACGAGTGGATCGAGCAGTGGTCTCAGATCATGGGTCAGTAGCCCGCGCGACGCTGCTGGCCGTGCCGGCGGCCTTCGTGGCGATTCTGTTCGCGGTACCGGTCGCGGCCGTGCTGCTGACTGGCATGCGCGGGGACATGCTCGCCACGTTCACCGCTGGCCGCACCTGGCAGATTGTGGGCTTCACGATCCTGCAGGCCGCATTGAGCACACTGGCAACCGTCGTGGTCGCGTTGCCGGCCGCCGTGGTCATCGCCCGCTTCCGCTTCCCCGGCCGTGCGGCTTTGCGCGCTCTGGTGCTGGTGCCGTTCGTGATGCCGACCGTCGTGGTGGCTGCCGCGTTCCTGGCGCTTATCGGCCCGAACGGTTTGCTCGGTGTGGATCTGTCCGGCAGCCTCACCGGCTTGGTGGCTGCTCACATGTTCCTCAACCTCGCCGTCGTGGTACGCGTCGTCGGCGCTGCGCTGGCCGGGTTGGATCCGCGGTTGGAGGACGCCGCGCGGATCCTTGGCTGCTCGCCGTGGCAGGTGTTCCGCCGGGTCACCTGGCCGCTGATCCTGCC
>ERZ795062.2652-NODE-2652-length-11632-cov-5.074631_pt1 | contig 11632 bp, 12 predicted proteins | sample MGYA00375146_ERZ795062 | MGnify/ENA primary metagenome ERZ795062 (study PRJEB30191, sample SAMN05720281) | activated sludge metagenome | isolation source: Anaerobic digester | place: USA | collected 2015-07-16 ...
CGGCGGGTTTGACCTTGTCCAGGTCACCGAGCGGCTTTCCGGTGCCATTGAGAACCTCGGCCACGGTGCGCGCGGCGACGTTGGTGCGGTAGCTGGTGGTGCCGTCGGTGATGCGGATCCTCTTGGGCAGTGACACCTCCACCAGACCGCCGGTGAGCGGGACGCTGTCGGCGCCGAAGTTCTGCGGGCGTGCCACGACGTTCGTCAATCCGTTCTCACTGAGGATCTGCTGCACAGTGGTGCCGGTGGTCTCGATGGTCGACTGCTTGCCATCGATGTTGAGCGTGAGCGTCTTGTGCCGGTTGAACACGATGGTCTGGCCCTGTTTGAGTCGCGAACCGAGTCCGGGCTCCACCCTGTCGGCGCCGGATGGCTTGTAGCCCTGATCACGCAGGACGCGGTCGACGGAGAACGCCATGGTCGAGATCTGCTTGGTCTTGCCGTCGACGGCGAGCGTGATGTCCTTGTGCGAGGTGACGCCCACGACGCCGCCCGCCATCACCGTGAGCAGCGCGGCACCGGTGGCCACGCGTGCTGCTTTGGAATCGGACTTGTGGATGTGGAGCAGAACAGACACGTTACGAAATTCCTCGTCGACAACAGATCGGCCACGTGCCGGTTGTCGTGACTCCCGACGGTCGCAGAGGGCTGCGACCTGGAGGAGGCGGCACGTGGGGATGAACCTCTTGATTACGATACGATAACGAACAGAAATGCTCAGCGCAAAGGTATGTTGTAAACCCGGCGGGCATTGGCACCCACGATCGCCGCGAGTTCGACCTCGTCGACGTCTCGGGTCCGCGCGATGTGACGTGCGGTGTACGGCAGGCAATACGACTGATTTGGCTGGCCACGGTAGGGATGCGGGGTCAGGAACGGCGCATCGGTCTCCACCAGAAGCTGATCGTCGGGCACCAACTCTGCCGCCGCACGCAATTCCGTGGAGTTGGCGAACGTCACAGTCCCGGAGAAACTCAACAGATACCCGCGGTCGACACATTCGCGTGCAACGTTTCGGTCACCGGAGAAGCAATGCATGATCACGGCCTCGGGGGCACCCTCGGCCGCCAGCACATCCAGCAGATCGGCGTCGGCATCGCGGTTGTGGATCATCAGCGGCTTGCCCAGCCGCTTGGCGAGGTCGATATGCCACGCGAACGCCTCATACTGCTGTTCCCTCGTGGCACACGATTCGGACTTGCCGATCCAGTAGTAATCCAGCCCGGTCTCACCCACCGCGACGACCCGATCGTCGGCGGCCATCGTCTCGATCTCGGCGCGCGTGGCGTCATCGAGTTCACCGGCGTGGGTCGGATGGATCGCGACCGCCGCGTACACCCGCTCGTCCCACTGCGCCGCCCGGTGCGCCCAGCGGGCGTCGACGATGTCATCGGCGACCGTCACCACCGCCGCCACCCCCACCGACGCGGCGTGGTCGACGATGGACCGCACCGATTCGGGATCGCGGCCGCCGCACGCGGCCAGGTGCGTGTGCGCGTCGATCAGTCCCGCCAGCGGCGTGGGATCCGGCGGCGGCTGTTTGCGCAGCCGCCTGCGCGCCGCCTTGTTGCTCTCGGTCTCGGTCGGGGCCTCACTCACGGACACCACTGTAGGGAGCCGGCGGCGTGCGCCTCTGCCGGGGCGGGCACATTGCGACGACCGGTCAGGACCGGAACACCATCCGCACCGCGGACTCGTCGCCGTCGATCTCGATGAGTTCCAGGGCCTTCGCGTCGTCTATCGTCAGCGCACCGGCTGCGAGACCGAGGATGTAGTGCGCCTGACCGCGGATCGTGGCATCGCCCGACAGATCATCCCGCTTCGACACCGAGAACCCCGACGGAGTGGCCCGCAACTCGAACCGGGCATCGCCGATGTCCAGACCCACTGTCACCGCCGAGCGCACCGTGGCACGGGTTTCGAGAAGTGCGGGCACCGCCAGCGCCAGCCATTCCGGGCGGAACACGTCGCCGGCTTTCGGCCCCTGGACCATCAGCGGCGTGGACCAGCGAATCAGCCCCTCCAGCGGTTCGCGGAGTTCGGCTCCCCACGGTGTGAGGGCGTAGTCGACGACGCTGCCCTCGCCGGCGAGTCGGCGCTCGACCACTCCGGCGGTCTCCAGGTCCCGAAGCCGGTCGGCGAGCATGTTGGTCGCGATGCCCGGCAAGCCTTGCGCCAGATCGCGATACCGTGCCGGCGAGATGAGGAGTTCCCGGACGATCAGCAGATTCCACCGGTCACCGACGATCTCGAGTGACCGGGCCAGGCCACAGTACTGCCCGTAACTACGCATCCATCTCCCACCACTTTCACAATCTCCTTGTTTTTCTCAAGCGCACGTGCCATTCTCAATTCTACACCCGGCCAGAGAATCGGCCCACGACCGAAACCCCCGCAGGAACAAGGCCCCGCCGGGTTGAGAATGCACCGTCTTCCTCGGCCGCACTGCGTGATTGGGCGGGGATATTGACCGGTCGACCACCAGAACAGGAGACACACATGGCACTCGACACTCCCCGCGACATCGTCGCGCGGTACCACCGAGGATGGACCACCGGCGACATCGAGGCCGCGATGACTGTTGTACACGACGACATCACCTGCTGTGCACCAGGTTTCGATATCCACGGAAAGGACACCTACCGATCGTTCATCGGCGGTTTCGCACCCACCCTGACAGGAATCGGGGATATCGCAGAATTCGCGGACGGCGAGCGGGTGGCGCTGTTCTACTACCCACAGACCGCCGCGACATCGACCACACCGGCGGCGGAGCTGTTCACGGTACGTCACGGAACGATCGTGCAGAGCATCCTGATCTTCGACCGTATGTCTTACCTACCGGCACAGCCGGACTCGTAGCCGCCCCGGCTAGTCCAGCCCCGACCGCCCCTCGGACCAATACGGCTTTCCGTGGACGCGGCGCGGCGCGCTCGGCCAGCTCCGAACGCTACTCCGGACTGCGCGGACGGTTGCGGCGTCGCCGCCGGCGACCACATCGACCGGCCCGGGGCGGCTTGCCGCGGCTTCTCGGACCTGTTCCAGGAGCAGGGTCCGATCCTCATCCTTGGCGACGACGACGCGCTCACCGAAGCCGAGCGCATCGAGTGCGGCGGCCAGTGCCCCCGGGTCGACGGCCTCGAAAACCAACGGCGCATCGGGTCGAAGGTCCCGGACGACGCAGGCGAGACCGATGGTGGATTCGTCACCGACGAACACCACCTCGTCGCCGGTCTTGCCGAGTTCCACCGACCGGCGCGGCCCGAACACCGAGCAGGTATCGCGATCGGCGACCTCCCCGAACCACCGGCCACCGGGCCCGTGATCGGTGGCCCAGCCGATCAGTTGCGTGGTGGCGTTCGCGTTGTCCCACGCGATCGGCGTATAGGTGCGCAGTGACAGGCTGCCACGGTACGGCCGGAGTTGCAGTTTGTCGCCGGGCGACCATCGCTTGTCGGCGAAACCCTGATCATGCAGCGTGACCCGAATGAACCCGGGCGCAACCGGCGTCACGCCGGACACCTGGACATCTGTCAGGATCGCGTCGCCGACGATGTCTGCCAGACGCGAGACGATAGCGTTCATACTGCCTCCCATGGTCGAGCGCGTGACCAAGCCCCCGTAAACTTAGGTTTACCTAACGTAGCGCCGGGTCGCGGCGTCCGCAAGGACTGCACGGAGTCATCCCCCCGTCGTCGCCCGATCAGCACGGGACTCTCGCTCGCCCGCGGAGCTACAACTCAACAGTCCCGTCGATGACGGTGACGCAGTCACCGCCGACCCAGATGTCGGTGCCGTCGTCGGTGATGTGAATACGCCCGGCCCGGCCGACCGCGGCACCCTGGGCGGCCACGTACTGCTCGGGGACCCGGCCCGCGGCGCGCATCCATATGGCGACACCGGCATTGAGGCTGCCCGTGACCGGATCCTCTGGTACGCCGATACCCGGGGCGAATGCCCTTACTTCGTAAGCGATTTCGGAGTCTTCGAGGTACGGGCCGACAACACCCACCTTATGGGAGCCGAGCGCGGCCATGTCGGGCTCGAGCCCCTGTACCCGGTCCGCGGAATCAAGGACCAGCAGCATCCAGTCGGGTCCGTTGACCACCCATTCGGCCGCGGCGATCTCCTCACGGCCCACACCGAGCGCTGCGGCGACCTCGTCGACGATGACCTCGTCGACGGATCCGGTGCGGCTCAACGGCGGCGCGGCGAACGCCAGGCGTTGTGCGTCCGCGCGGACGGACACCAGACCGACACCGCATTCCTGCACGATCCGGTCGGCTTTCGGCACGCCACCGGCGGCCAGCCACGCATGTGCCGATCCGAGCGTGGGGTGTCCGGCGAACGGCAGTTCGCCACCCGGGGTGAAGATCCGCACCCGGTAGTCGGCGTCGGGGTGGGTCGGCGGCAACAGAAAGGTCGTCTCCGACAGGTTCGTCCACCGGGCGAACGCGGCGAGCGTCTCGTCATCGAGGCCGTCGGCATCGACGACCACGGCCAGCGGGTTGCCACGGGTCGGTTGCCGCGAGAACACATCGATCTGAGCGAATCGTCTGGTCACGGCGCCATTCTGCCCGGTACCACCACACCGGTCCAGCGATTTCCGGACCGGCCCGGTTCCCGCTCGTTCAGCGGATCGAGCGGAACGCTTTGAGGCGCAGCACATGCCGAAGAACGAAGCCGAGGATAGGCCGCATCAGCGGCACGGCCCAGCGCCAGGGCAACCAACCGACCCAGCGGGGTGAGCCGGCTATCGCCCAGGTGACGATGAGCGTGCCGCGCGGCCCGTCGGTCAGCGTCCAGCGTTCGGCGAAGCTGTGGATGACCAGCGGCAACGACAGCGCGGTGCCGGTGAGGGCGAGTTCGACCCCGTGTTCGACGTGGGTGACGCGTTCGGTCACCGACAGCAGTGTTCCCGACATGGTGCGCACCGCACCCTCGGGCACAGTGGGTGATGCCCCCCGCACCACCGCCTCACCGCTCCACGTGGGCCCGGACAGCATCGGCAGGCTCGACATGTACTCGATGTCGACGAGCCGGTCCCATACCTCTCCGCGCGAGAGCGGAGTCCGTTCGGTCAGCACTATCGCGAACGACGCGTCGTGGGCGATATAGCGGTCCAGTTCGTCTGCGGTGACCTCCTCACGCACCGCTGATCTGCCGGGATCGGCCGCGGTACCCCACAACACCACCAACCCGATGATTCCGGCGACGGCCAGCGCCGCCACCATCCCGATCACCAGCCACACGATCTGCGACGTACTCATCTGGCCCCTTCCGACCTGGTCGTATCGTCCCATTGATTTGAAGCTTTACATTTCATATATGAAACATGCTAGCATGCTCACTGAGAGCTAGGACACAGAATCAAAGGAGGTTTCGGTGACATTCGACCTTCCGGCGTCAAAAGGTCCCCTGCGGGATCTCGCCACCGAAGCCGGTCACACGCTCGGTTTCGCACTCCAGGCGATCGGGGCAACCGTGGTCGCCATACTCCGGCGGCGGCTGTCGCTCAGCGAGACACTGACCCAGGTCGTATTCATCGGCCGGGTCAGTACAGGCCCCGCCCTGTTGCTGATGATCCCCGTCGGCGTGTTCATCGCGGTGTCGGTGGGCGAGCTCGCCGGCCGGATCGGGGCAGGTGGCTACTCGGGCGCCGTGGTCGCGTTCATCATCGTCGGGCAGGCCTCGGCGCTGGTCAGTGCGCTGATGATGGCGGGCGTGGCGGGATCGGCCATCTGCACCGACCTCGGCTCACGCAAGATCCGCGAGGAGGTCGACGCCATCGAGGTGATGGGCATGAACGTTATCGAGCGACTGGTCGCCCCGCGCGTGGCCGCCGGAATCATCGTGTCGATCATGTTGTGCTCACTGATCACGGTCGTCGGAGTGGGCGCGTGCTACGCGTATCACATCTACGTGCAACATCTTCCGGCCGGAGCGTTCATGGCCACGTTCAGCCAGTACGGCCGGATGTCGGACTTCGTGATGGCGCTGGTGAAGGCGGCGGTATTCGCGCTGGTATCGACGATCGTGGCCTGCTTCAAAGGATTACACGCCCGCGGCGGCCCACGAGGGGTGGCCGACGCGGTCAACGAAGCGGTGGTGATGGCCTTCGCGCTGGTATTCGTGTTCAATACCGTGTTCTCGCAGTTGTATACGGTGATCGTTCCCGCAGTGGGAGCGTACTGATGGTTGCCACACACGACTCCACCTACCGCATCCGGACCTCGATGTCCCGTCGGGTCGAGGGCGCCACCTCGGCGGTGGTGCGCCTGGGCGAATACGTCACCTTCATCACCCGCGCGACCCTGGCGATCCCGTACACCCTGGTCCACTACCGCAAGCACGTCCTCAACCAGATCTCCGAGGTCACCTTCGGTTCCAAGTCCCTGCTGTCGGGCGGTGGAACACTGGGTATCGTGCTGGCGATGTCGCTGGCCGCGGCGATGATGCTCGGCGTCGAAACCTACCGGGGGCTGCAACTGGTCGGCATGACATCGCTGTCGGGAATGCTGTCGGCGGTGGCCAACACCCGCGAGCTGGCACCGGTCGTCGTGGCGATCGCGCTGGCCGCGAAGGTGGGTACCGGATTCACCGCGCAGATCGGCGCGATGCGCATCTCCGACGAGATCTCCGCACTCGATGTGATGGCGATCCGCTCGATCCCGTTCCTCGCGACCACCCGCATGATCGCCGCGATGGTGTGCGTACTGCCGATCTACATGATCGGCCTGCTGTCGAGCTACATCGCCACCCGGCTGGTGGTGGTCTGGTACAACGGTGAGTCGTCGGGCACCTACGACTACTTCTTCCACCTCGCGATGAGCCCGTCGGACCTGCTGTACTCGGCGATCAAAGCGGTGTTCTTCGCTGGCATCGTGACGCTGGTGCATTGCAGCTACGGCTATTTCGCCTCGGGCGGCCCCGAAGGCGTCGGTCAGGCCGCCGGTCGTGCCCTGCGCACCTCGATCCTGGCGATCGGGATCTTCGATGTGATCCTGACCTTCGGGCTGTGGGGTCTGGTGCCCGAGATCCCGGGAATGGGGATCTGAGCGATGACCATCATGCTTCCCGGCCGCCAGGTGTCGAAGGCCGGGTACATTCTGCGGGCACTGGTAGCGACCGCCCTGCTGGTCGCCTTCGCCCTGTACATGATCTCGCGCAGCACGGGTATGTTCGCCGACACCGCGCATGTGCACAGCGAGATCCCGGTCGAGGCCGGGCTCATCTCCCCCGGCGCACCCGTCCGGTTCAACGGCGTCAAAGTGGGCCAGATTGATTCCATCGCCGCCGGCACCACCTCGTCACAGGTCGGCATGACCGTGGACAGGGCGATGATCTCGTCCATTCCCGACAACGTGCGGATACGGGTTTCGCCGCGAACATTCTTCGGCGACATCTACATTCAGATGATGCCCGGAACCGGAAAGGCCACCGGCACACTGCGCGACGGCGCCGACATCCCCGTCGACAGCGGCGCGGACGCGGTCAACCTCTACGACATCTTCACCAAGATGTCCAACCTGCTCGGCGAGGTCCGGCCCGAGAAGATGAACGTCGCCCTGAACGCGGTGAACCGGGCTATCGGCGATCGCGGCGCCGAACTCGGCCTCATGATCGACGATTGGTGGGTCGCCTCGCGCGAACTCGAATCGACGATGAACCGATTCCTCGACGCCACCCCCGATTCCGGGCCGTGGTCGAAAGCCTGCGCCGCGCAACACCCGACGTGATCAAGACGCTGTCCTCGGTCACGTCGATCTCCCGCGGCATCATCGAGAACCGCGACCAGCTCGCGAATATGATGTCCTCGGCGGCAGGCTATCTCGAATCACTGACACCCTTCGTGACCGCCCAGCGCACAAACCTGATCACCGTCGTCGAATCGACCTCGACCATACTGTCGACGGTCGGCGACAATCCCGACGGCCTGTCGGCCACCCTGGCCGAGGCGGACAAGTTCGGTGCCGCAGGCACCGTGCTGTTCTCCTCCGGCAAGTTCAACATCACCGCCGTACCGACCTTCTCCCAGCCCATGCCGTACACGGCGGCCGATTGCCCTCGCTACGGAAGCCTGCGCGGGCAACAGTGTTTCGGCACCGGAACCCGGCAGGGCGTTGGACCGGTCCGGATACCCGGCACCCCGAACGGCACCGTCCTCAACCCGCCGCGGGGAGACGACGATCCCGGCGACACCGGGTCGCCGACCGGCACGTCCCGACAGGACACGACCCGAGAGAACTCTGGCCGAGCGAACACGACCCGGGAGGGTGTCATCGACGGCACCGCGGAGAACAAACCGATGAGCAACCTGGAATCGACGGTGACCGGCAAACCTTCGACCACCGGAACACCCAGCGCGGCAACAACCCTCATGGTGGGACCGATGGTGCGCGGCATGAAGGTGCAGGTGCGGCACCGATGACCAGACTCCCCCTGTCCGTCACCCTCAAGGCCCTCGCGTACGTGGTGGTCGGTATCGTCGCGGCCGTCGTCATGAGCAACACGCTGCGCGTACCCGTGCACGGTGACACCACCGTCTACCGGATCCAGTTCTACGACGCCGAAGGACTCACCGCCGGCAACCCCGTCTCCATGTCGGGGGTGCGTATCGGCCGGGTCGACTCGGTGGATCTGCGCCCGCAGAAGGACGGCACCGCACTGGCCGAGGTGAAGGTCACGGTCGCCTCGAAGTACCCGCTCCCCGACAAGGTTCACGCCACGGTCCGCTACGGTGACATGCTCGGCGCGCGTTACATCGCGCTCGAATCCACTCCCGACACCCCCGCACGGACCGGGAACCGGATCCCCGTGGGAGCCACCACCGCGGCGATCAATCTCACCGCGCTGATGAACGGCTTCCAACCGCTGTTCTCCGCCCTCGACCCGGATCAGGCCAATCAGCTCGCCCGCGGTTTCGTGGACACCTTCGAAGGCCGGGGCGGATCGGTTCAGACCCTGCTGGAACAGATCTCGACGATGGGCCAGAACCTGGCCGCCAACGGCGCCGTGTTCACCCGCCTGGTATCCAATCTCAACGCACTCATGACCACCGTCAGCGATCGCAGCCCCGAGCTCACCGAGTTGTTCGACGGCCTCGGCAAGCTCAGTTCCACGTTGATCGGCGACAACGGGCAACTGACCACGCTTCTCGACAGCGGCGACAAGGCCGTCACCGCGCTCGCGGACATGATGACCGCGGCGGGAAGCGATTTCGAGACCTCACTGAAAGGACTCACGAACATCACGTCGGCATGGATCCCGCAGACCGGGGAGTTCACCACGTTCCTGGCGAACTTTCCGACACTGGCGCGCAAACTGAATCAGTCCGGCCGCTACGGGGGATTCATCATGCTCTACCTGTGCAACTTCACCCTCGAAGCGGCCGGCCTGAGCGCCAACATCTTCGGCCCCCTGCACTCGCCGTCCTGCATGCCCAGGTCCTCGGCACAGCAGTATTCGGTACCGAGGTGATGCGCTGATGTTTCTGGTCAAACTCATCGACGTCTTCGTCGGCATTCTCGCGTTCGTCTTCAAATCCGACAAGCGCGCGCAGGGTGCGTCGGCGGCGACGCTGGGTACCGCGGGCATCATCACCCTGCTGGCGATCATGCTGGTCGCCATCGGCGTGCCCCGGATCGTCTACCACAACAGCACCACCGAGTACACCGCCGAACTGTCCAACGCGTCGGGCCTGACCACCGCGGACCCGGTCCTGGTGGCCGGCGTACCGGCCGGGCGCATCGAGCGGATCTCGCTGGCCGGTGACCGCGTCGAGGTCGGATTCCGCCTCGACAACGATCAGCCGCTGGGCGACCGGACCACCGCCGGGGTGCGGCTGCGCACCGTGCTCGGCAAGCGCTACCTCGAGGTCGTTCCCGCCGGTTCCGGCCCGGTGGGCACCGGCAAGACCGGCAAGAAGAATGTCATTCCGTTGTCGCGCACCACATCCCCGTATAGCCTCGACAGTCTGTCATCGGACGCCGTGACCACCTCCGCCGACATCGACGTCGATGTGCTTCGCACGATGATGACCACGATGACCAAGCTGATCCCCGACTCTGAGACCACCTCCGACTCGCTCAACGGGGTCACCGCGGCGGCATCGACCATCACTCGCAGCGGCAACCAGATCAATCAGCTGCTGACCATCTCCCAGCGCTTGGCGGCGGTCACATCGCAGCAGAGCGAGACGATGGCCGATGCCTTCTCCTCCACTCAGGCGCTGGTGCAGATGCTGTCGGTGCGTCATCTCGCGCTCACCCGGCTCACCGACAATCTCCGGTTGATCCTGCGGCAGATGGCAACCACGTTCCCGAACGTTCCGATGGCCCAACTGACCACCCAATTGACCGCGGTCACCAAGACCCTCGCCGACAACGCCGGTCAGATCGACGAGATCCTCACCCAGCTGCCCGCGTCGGTGCGGACCATCACCGACGCCACCGGCAACGGCAACTGGGCCGACGTGGTCTCACCGTCCGCTGTCATTCCCGATGGACTGCTCTGCGTCCTCGGCGTCGTCAAGGGGTGCAGATGAGCTTCCGCCAGGTCCGCGAAGTCCGCAAACGCACGCATCGTGGCGGCAAGATCTTCACTGCCCTGCTGGTGATCGGGGCCATCGTCGCCGGCTCGTGGTACGTCTTCGGCCGCGGCGGCGACACCCGGACCGTGCACGCCGATTTCGCCTTCGTCAACGGCCTGTACCAGGGGTCCACGGTCACCGTGCTCGGAGTGCCCGTGGGCCACATCGACAAGGTCGACGCTCGCGGTGATCATGTCCGGCTCACCATGAAGGTGCGCCGCGACGTCACCCTTCCGGCCGGGGTGGAGGCCTTTGTGCTCAACCCGTCGGTGATCAGCGACCGCCATCTCGAACTCGGTCCCGCCTACACCACGGGCAAGACGTTCGCCGACGGTGGCGTGATCCCGCAAAACCGCACCCACTCCCCGATCAGCTGGGACAACCTGATGGAGAGCGTCAAGACACTCACCCAGGTCATGGGGCCGGGGCCGGACTCCGACGGCACCGGCGGCGGTTCGGAAGGTCTCGGCGCACTACTGTCCCGGACGGCCAAGTCGTGGGAGGGACGTGGCCCCGAATTCGGTACCGCCATGAACACTCTCGCGTCCGCATCCGGTGTCTTCGGCGCCCGCGGCGACGACATCGACGACCTCATCGACAGTCTCGATCTGATGATGACGACGTTCCGGAACAAACAGGTTTCACTCGACGGGCTGATCCGGTCGATGAGCGTGCTGTCGGACAAGTGGGCTGAGGCCGACACCGACATCACCACGCCGATCAACGATCTGCGGACCGTCTTCGATCAGATCAACAACTTCGTGCTCCGGCACGGGGGCGACGTGGGCGTGGTGGCCGAAAATCTCGACACGCTCGGAAAAACGCTGGTGGACAACAAGGCCGGCCTGGCCGAGTTCATGGACCTGGCTCCGCTGATGATGCAGAACCTGTCCGGTGCAGTCGGACCCGACCGTCGGGGGCGGATCCGGTTGAACGTGTCCACCACGCTTACCCAGTTCAAGACACTCAAACCGCTCTGCGATCAATTCCCGATGCCGATCTGTGTGGGCGCCGGGCTGACCAACCCCATCTCGTTCCCGA
>ERZ795062.2658-NODE-2658-length-11617-cov-3.972929_pt1 | contig 11617 bp, 8 predicted proteins | sample MGYA00375146_ERZ795062 | MGnify/ENA primary metagenome ERZ795062 (study PRJEB30191, sample SAMN05720281) | activated sludge metagenome | isolation source: Anaerobic digester | place: USA | collected 2015-07-16 ...
GCGGCTTCCGCAACCGCGACAACTACCGCCTCCGCATGCTCCTCATCGCCGGCGGGCTGAACCTATGACCCCACCCCCAGGTACGAAGAGCCCGTTAAGGGATGAGATAGAGGAACACATCACTCATTCGCGAGACGAACGCCTTCTTGGCCTTTCGGACGGCTTGCGGGTCAAATTTCGTTAAGAGTGATCGGTCAACGACGCTTACACGTTGGTGCTCCGTCGCTGGACCCGCAAGCCGACCGTGATCTTTGGAGATGTGCGCCGAGAGCGCTTCCAGGCCGCGGAGGTAGGCATCGCTGCTCCTTCCCCGCGACACCACCAACATCGGTATTCCGTCGTCGCTGAACGTCAAGGCGATCGGCCAAAGGCGCCGATCTGGCACCAACAGCGCATGAGGGCCGAGCGAAAGGGCCGAAGCCAAAACCTCGGCTCGGGCTATGAGTTCACTCTCGGGTACGGGCGGAAAGATGAAGACTGCCTTGGCCAGACGTTCCGTCGCCCTGAGATGGGAGATCTCCCAGATGAGCCCAGGGGACCGACCCACGACCATGAAAACGCTAAGGCATGTGTGGGCCCGCTCTTCAATCGCAGTCTGCCAGTCGTCGTCGGAGAAATAGTAACGAGCAGCCCCCAACGGCTGTAGGACGGTCCCGGGTTGGCCGATGGCGATCAGCGGCCCAAACCCCTGCGCCTTCCAAGCGACCAGCTCTTCGAATCGTATGTATGGCTCGCCCGCCAAGCTCTCCAGGCCGTGCGTCATCCGTCGGGGCGGCTGGACCTCCAGGGAGTCGTCGGCGAACGAGCGAAGCAGGAGGACCGGCCGCCGACCATCGTTGTCGAGCCGCTGGGTCACCCAAGGCTGAATCAGTCGGCGGGCAAGGCGGATGGGTCGGCTGCTGCCGCTCACTACGCTCAATCCCATGAAAGCCATCGGAACGAGAATGCGCCAGCCGTTGATTGAAATGTTCCGTACCGACCCAACCATCTCGAACGCCGCCGTGGCGATGACGATGAACGCGAGACCCCCTGCGGCCATCGCCCATGAAAGGCCCTTGCCAAGGCCGAGCAAGAGTCGCGCCTGAGGGTAAAGGTTCGGGGGCACCAAGCCCCGGCCTCCACCTAGCTCTGACAGGAAGCCAAAGGCGACACACGCGGTCAGGACTCCCATGGCTGTCCAGGTGAGAGAAAGGCCTGGCCATGCAAAGAGCAGCCCGCCGAGTGCACCGACTGTCCCGTTGCGCAGCAAAGTGACACCGGTTCTCCACCGACGATCGGACCGGGTGGCTGCCGTAACGTCGATCAGGACTGGCGGCACCCCGCCTTCAGCGGCAGGAACGGCACGACGACGAAGGTGGAAGGCCGTCTCTCGGGCGCCGCGATCGCGTGCAACCGCGGCGAGGAGACCGAGCACGGTTGCCAGAAGGATAATTGCCGGTATGCGGGCCCCCACCGCCCTCGCAAAGTCCCCGCCGACCTTCCGGGTCGGGCTCGCCGGGTCGTTGGGTAGATCTGGCAGGGTCGGCATCGCCGTCCGCTGCTGTTCGAAGACCTGATCTGCCAGTCCCCCGAGTTCGCTATCCACGGTCTTCCCAGGTCGGGACAGCCACACTGAGAAGGCGAGGCGGCCCTTGGAGCCGAACCTGATCTCCCAACTTCGCCCGTCCTGGACCGTCGAAATGCGCCAATCGGAGGGTCCCCACGCAGTGATCTCTTCGGGTAGGCGAGATCGGTCTGCTGCCCAGCTGTGAGTCCGAAACTCGACGATGGCGATGTCAAGTCGCAGCGAACTTCGATCGAAGCGGACGACCGAACCCGACCGGACGTTGGCGCGCTGTACGTCCCCGATCGTGGTGTCGGCGGGATACAGGTCCTTGGCTGCTACATCGCGGACTTGAGTCCGGGCGATGCCCGGCACCAGGTGGGAGGGGTCGATGACCATGGCTTCAAGGCCCGGCGTAGCCCAAGCGCTCTGGCAAGTGGTGAGCAGGAGCACCACCATCAATAGCGCCCGAGGCCAAGCGACGCCCTCCCGGGCGTAGCCACTTCTCACGGCAGCCACGGTACGCCCCGCAGGTTCAGTAAGCGTTCCGACAATCCGGTGAGGGATGCCGTAGGTAGGCTCGCATCGCCACCAACGCAGTTGGTGTCTCCATTGTCCTGCCACGGGAGGCGAGCATGTATCCCTCTGTTGAGTTCCCCACGGCCTTCCATGAGGCTGATCGGCACTCGCTCGACGGGCAGCATCGCACGATCCGGACCATTCGGTGGCGACTCGTGCTCACTGTCGTCGCCACCCTCCTGCTGGCCGTCGCGCCGCTCTGGCCGGTTGAACGGGGGCACCGCGAACTGGAGGTCGCGGCCCTCGCCGCCGCCGCATTCTTTCTCGTCGCATTCTTCCTGGAGATCCGCGAGTTGAAGTTGCACCCCGAACGCGACTGGTATGACGGACGAGCGGTGGCTGAGTCGGTCAAGACGCTCGGCTGGAGGTATGCAGTGGGGGCCGCGCCATACCCGGCTGGCCTGGCCAACGCCTCGAGAGCGTTCTCTGATGATGTCCACAACCTCGGCATCGACCTGCACGGGATGCGCAAACTCCTGGACGAAGGACGCCAGACGACGACATCGATGGACTGTCTGCGAGACGCCGATCTGGAGACCCGACGTGATGCGTATCTGCGGCTGCGAGTGCGTGATCAGGAGCACTGGTACGCCCACAAGTCCGAGTACAACCGCAAGCGCGGCCACCAGTGGAACATCGTCCTTATTCTCGCCGAAGCGCTTGGCGTCCTCTTCGCTCTCCTCAAGGGCCTTGGCGTCTTCCCCATCGACCTGGCCTGCGTCATGGCGGCGGTTATCGCCAGCGGCGCTGCGTGGCTGGCCATCAAGCAACACGAGTCCTTGGCTGCGGCGTACGCTCTGGCGAGCAAAGAGCTCGGCGACATTGGGCGCCGTCTGAGCGCGGTGGATGATGAACAGGCGTGGGCCCGTGAGGTTGCCGGCGCGGAGGAAGCGATCAGCCGGGAGCACACCATGTGGCGTGCCTCGCGGTCACGTCCCCACCTGCCGCAGTAGGTCCTCGGAGCCTGCATCAGAGCCTGCCAAGCCGGATGGCAGCCCGCTCCGTCAAGCTGAAACTAGTGGCGACTGCCGCAACGTTCTGGGCGAACGGTAGGGGTGGAGCCGTGTGGGAGAGTCTTGCTGTGTCAACCGACCCTGACCGTGGCGCCCAGCGCGAGGGGCGCTGTTATGCGCGTCAGCCGACCATTGTGTCCGCCAAGCGCCTCGACCGCGCTCATCGCTGGCAGACCTCGACAGGAGAGACGCTGACCGGGACAGCGGGGGACTGGCTCGTCACTGACGCTGCCGGAGGTCAGCGCACCGTGAAGGACGGCGCTTTTCGGGCCATGCACCGGCATATCGATGGGGTTTGTTGGAAGCGTGTCGGCAGCGTTCGCGCTCGTCGTGTGGAGACGACGGAGGAGGTCACCACACTGGAGGGCGTGGTCACCGCCTCGCCGGGTGATTGGGTGCTGACCGCTGATGCGGGTGGGTCCTGGCCAGTCAGCGACGAGTACTTCAGCAGTGCCTATGCCTTCGGAGACCGTGAGCCGGAGAAGAGTGGGACCTCGTGACTATCGCGGATGGGCTCAGTCGCGGCGCGCTGGGCCGCGCTGAACCATTCGGAGCTCGGCTGGGTCGGGCGTTGTTCTGGCCGGCGTCCGCAGCGCTACTCGTCGCATTGGCATTGCTCGCGAGGCAGACCTACCTCATCTCCGCGATCGGTGCAGCGAACCCGGGCAAACCGGAGACCGCCCAGCCGGAGGTCGAAGCGGCCTTTCCTTGGTCGACCTTGCTCGTGGCGCTCATGGCTCTCACCGCATTGGCCTACTGGTTGCCGCGAAGGGCCCCCCAGACCGATGTCGCCTTCGCCCTGATCGCAGCCGGCTCGGTGGTTGTCGTCACGCTTGGTGTCGCCACCTATCTGCCCTGCACGTCGGAGCAGGCGTGGTACGCGCCGATTGCGTGGGTCTTCGGATTGTTCACGGGTCAGTACGAGTTCAGCCCGGCTCCGCCGTCGAACTGCGCGACCACGTGGGCGCCCGGTCTTGAGCTTGCCCGAGCCTTGGGCGTCGTGGTGACCGGCTCCACAGCGCTCAAGCTCATTCACGACGTCGCCCGATCGTGGGTGGACCGTTGGGTGGTGGCCCTGTCGGGTGACGTCGACGTCGTGGCGGGCCTCACAGCCACTTCGCTGCCGCTTGTTGGCGCACTTCTCGAGGAGAGCGCTCGAGCGCGCCGCCTCCCGCCATGGGTCGACACGCGCCCGCCGTGGTGGTCACGTGCTGTGATTCCCGCGACGCGGCCAGATTATCCCCGACGGCAGCTCCTGTGGTGGCGGATCACAGGCCTGCGGCCGGGCGATCTGCGGAGGATGGTCAAGGCCCGCCCCCGGGTCGTGGTCATCGATCCGGACGCAGACAACGCCCTGCTCGCCGAAGCGCGCAGGCTCGGCGCGCGTGTTGTCGTCGGCGATGCCGCCGATCCCAAGCTCTTGCGGCTGGTGCTCACCCGCTGGGCCGGGCCAGCCAGCCGACGGACGGCTCTCCGTCGCTGTTTCGCCGTCGAGGACGACCAACGCCGCAACCTCGCGATCTGGGCCGCCACGGTGGAGACGGTCACGGGCCCCCCTGCAGGTGAGTACCGTGCCCATCTCGACGACGTCGTGCCCCGTGCCTTCGTTCTCCTGGAGGAGGCCAGGGAGGCGCGCCAGTGGCGCGTGAACCGGTTCGCCAGCTTTCGTGCAGGCCGTGGGGTGGCGGCTGGGCTCACAGCCACTCCGACGTTGATCTCGGACTCCATCACTCTCGACGGGATGGTTGCCGAGCAGGTCGCCCGGCGCATCCTGCCCGACCACGTGCTCCTCTCAGAGGACCACGTGGTCTCGCGAATTGTCATCGTCGGTGAAGGCCCGACGTCCCTCACGCTCCTCGACGAGCTGGCCTGGCAGTTGTGGTGCCGCTACGAGATTGCGCAGGCCGCCGGGCGAGGGCACCTTGCGGCTGAGCCCAAGCTGGTGGAGATCACCCTGTCCGGTCCTACCGCGTCGCGCCGGCAAGCCGAGTGGGAGCAGGTCCGAGCGCCGTGGCGTTATCCGCCAGGCAGCGGGTTCGTGGGCGGGCATGAGGCTCCGACGGATTTGCGGATGTTCTGTGTCACTGCCGCCGAGGGTGATCCGGAGGACGTGGCTTCTCGGGTGCTGAGTGAGGATCCGGAGGCGGTGGTCGTGTTCGTGGACGACTCTGAGGAGTATGCCGCGGCCGCAGCGCGCCTGTCTCGTCTCCACGGCCGGCCGGACTGGGGCTCGCTGCGGGTGATGCTCCGGACGTCCGGAGCCGTCGCCGGTGAGCCGATCACGCCAGGGGGCCTGCTGCGCTTTGCTCCTGAGCTCGTCTTGCATGACGACGTCCTCGGACCCAGGGCGCCGATCGACTCGGTCGCCCGACTCGCCGAGCAGCAGCACGCCGTCTATCGTGCCGAGACCGGCTTCGCCGAACTGGATGCGGTGGCACGAGGAGAGCTGGGGTCGCCTTCGACCGACCGCTTCGCGCGCAAGGTCACCGGTCGGCGCTGGACAGCGAGCTCGGCGACACCGATCCGCTCGCTCGGAGAGCCGTTGCCGGAGTTCTACCGTGAGGACAACGTGCGACAGCACTGGCGCATCCTGTCGTGGGCGGTTGAACACGGCTACGTCTGGGAGTCGGTAACACACGCAGATGCTGACAGGAACGGTCCCCCGCACGATTGGGCGAGTGACCTCGATGCCATGGTGTCCGCTGAGTACATGCGCTGGGCTCAACTGCGCCGTGACCACGGCTGGTGGGCCGTGGGCGGGTCTGAGCCCGATGCCCGTGATGGCGCACTGCGCGATGATTCGCTGAGGTTGCACCCTGAGCTGCGGGGTGAGGAGTTCATCAGTCACGATTTCAACTCCGGGCTCATCAGGATGATCCTGCACCGCCTCTGGGCCAGCGGCCTCGCAGCCGTCCGCCCGTAATGGTGGGTCGCGCGTTGGTCCAGCCCTGCTCAGGCGCTAGTGCCAGGCCCAGGTCCGCACCCCTCTAACGAGTTCATCCATGGGTTGCCGTGATGCGTGGGCGGGAGGAGGTGCCGGAGGGCTATGTTCTTCTCATGGCCGCAGAGGGGGTGTCGGGAGCCCCTCTCGACCAGTCAGATTCACATGTGGACGTGGCGTCGGCGCAGACCTCAGCGACGCGGCAGGGCAGGAAATGGCTCCACGGCCGCCCACTCATGTGGGGCTCTGCAGCCACTGCCCTTGTGTGCGCTGGCGCCGTGCTCGGTTGGTGGCTTGGGGCGACCCATGACGCCTCGCTTCCCACCCCCACTCCCTCCGTGCGGATCGTGGAAGTACCGGCCGCCATCACACCGGGGACAGTTATGCCCGACCTGAGGGGTCTCGACAAGGCAGCGGCTCTCCAAATCCTGGCTGACCTCGGTGTACCGGCGGAGAAGATCACGGCCACCGACGCACCGGCGGCCGGAGCGTCGGGGCTGGTCTTCATGCAGACCCCGGTCCGGGGCAGCAGCATCTCCGGGGATGTCACCTTGGTGGTTTCCGCTCCAGCGGTCGTCCCCAAGGTCGTCGGCGGTGGTGTCGATGCCGCGAGGCAGGAACTGAGCAAACTGGGCGCGGAGATCGCGATCACTCGCACATACCGAGCGGGGGCCGCCTCTGGCAGCATCCTCGCCGTGGACCCGGCTGAAGGGACCGCGCTTCCGGCAAAAGTAGCTCTCACGGTGGCCGATGCATCGAGCAGCGTCTTTGCAGCAGACGTGCGCTCCCTGAGCGGCTCCGTTTCGACGCAGGACGTGACTCTGGCCGGTCAGGCCTTCCGGTCGGCAGCCATCCTTGAAGCCACCACCGAAGGCCGCGCCGTGGCGTGGGTGACAGGGCAGCACGTGGATGGTTTCCGCGCCATGGTGGGGATTCCCGACAGCGGGAAGGCAGGTAGTCAGATCGAAGTCACCGTCCTCGCGGATGGTGTTGCCGTTGCCACCGTGCAGGCCACCTTCGGAAATCCCCAGCCGCTGTTCGTCCCCCTGTCGGGTCGCACTCAAGTGGAGATTCGGGCGAGGTCGCTCACGGCTGCACAAGAACGGATCGATGCGGCGATGGGCGATGCACGCTTCATCGGGGGACCTGACCTCGCCCAGCAGCTCGGCACCAGGCAGTAGGGAGGGTCCGTCATGGTCAGCTCCAAGTTGGTGCCTGGGACGGGGCGACGGGTCATAAGCGCTCTGTCGGTGCTGTTGAGCCTCGCGGCATGCACGACCGACGCGCCCTCGCCCTCGCCCAGCCGGTCGGTCTCGGCCACGTCCCTGACCCCGACGGTGGCACCGACGGCGGAGGCCGGTGAACTGGTGCTTCCGACGGCGTCCGCTCCTGCCCTACCCCAGTCACGGGTCGACGAGATCCAGTCCGCGCTGGCATCGGGGGAGGCTGCGAGAGCTCAGTCCGTGGTTGCGCTCCCTTCTGGTGCCACGCTCAGCGCTGACGCACTGGCAGCCCTCAAGGCTCTCGACGGGGTCACGCTCGACGTGGCAACCTTCCATGCCTTCTCAAGCACCAGCGCGGTGGTTGACGGGGCGGCGTCAGGCAAGAAGTGGATCGTGTATCTGATCTTCGACGGCGCCTGGAAGATCTCCGCCACGGAGCCCAAGTGAGGTCGTCAGTCTGGCAGGCCAAGGCGCAGCGACTGGCGAGCGCCGTCGCGGCACTGTTGGCCTGCCTGAGCATGATCCTCGTGCCCGCCATGGCAGCCGAGGGGTCTGCCTCCCTGGCCGTCAGTTCACCTAGCGCCTGTCCTCACCCAACTGATCCGACACGCGTCGCCAAGGAACGGCATCCGGTTGTCCTCATTCATGGTTGGACGGGCAACGCCGGCAGTTGGGGGGAGACGATCAAAGGCTTGACCCAGCGGCTCCCGGACGTGTTCGACTTCAGAGCCTTCGACTATGAGGCCTACAACACCGACTGGGCGGCTCACCCCGCCGTTGCTGACTGCCTCGCTCTCTATGTCAACCAGCTGGGATCCGAGCACCGACAGGCGGGCGGGGACGGACGTGTCTACATGGTTGCCCACTCGATGGGAGGGCTGGCCGTTCTCTTTGCCAGCAACCCTGCGTACGCGCGTTCGCCGATCCGCGACGAGTACTTCGGTGGGCTAACCACGATCGGCACTCCTTACCAGGGCTCACCCTTTGGCAATACGGTCTTGGCGCAGCTGAGCGAGTCCTGGGACGAGCTGTGGGGGCCAAGGAAGGTGTTGCCTCCTCGCACTTCCGACGCCGCCAAGTGCTTGGCACGGCACGATGAAAAGCACTGGATGCCCGTCGGCTGCGACAAGCCGCCTGCCGCGCCTGGCAAACCCATCACCATGATTTCGACGACGACGACGATCTCTCGAACTCTGTTCGGGGCAAAGCTCTACGACGTCGGCCTCAACACCGATGGTGCGGTGCCCGTCCCGTCAGCGAGTGGTTACCTCTCTTCGGAGTACGACCGTAAGGGCGTTCGCACACAGGTCGGTGTTCGTGACGTGACCTGTCACACGACCAGCGAGCAATCGCTTGCCCTGCTCAGAGGTGCTCTGTCAGGTTCCAGAGCCGGCCTAGCAGGTGCTGTGATCGGTGCCGAGGTCGCTGCACTCGGGCAAATAAGTTCGGATACGGCCGTACTCGACCAGGTCATCAGCGGAGAGCCGGGTTTGGAACTGGGCACCATGAGTCTGGTGTCTGCATGGCTGGACGCGTGTGGACACTCGAACAGTCCCAGGAACCCGGAGGTTCTCGATCGGGTAGCCGACAGCCTGCTGTCCCAGTGGAACCGGCAACGGGATGCCACCGCGGCAAGTCAGGGGGGAGGGGTGGATGCCTCGGGACCATCGAAGGAGAAGGGCGGCACTCAGGCGAACCTGGCGAGCGGCAACGCGATCGTGACGGTCTTCGATCTCTCAGGGTCCATGAATGACAAAGACCCGACTGGCGCGGTCAAGCTCGAAGGGGCCAAGTCGGCCCTCGAAAAGTTCGTCCTGGGGCAGCCGGCAAGCTCGGAGATAGGACTGTGGACCTATCCGGGTGGCGATGAAGTGCTGGGGTGCGCCGCGGGCGACTTTGTCGGCGGTGGGGCCGTGGCGCCGATCGGCGATGCCAGCAGGCTCACCGCTCTCATCGATGGGCTCAGGGCGGATGGAGGGACCCCGACAGGCCCAGCGCTGCAGGCGGTGGTTGATCGGTTGACCTCCCAGGGGTACCGAGGGGCGACCATCCTTCTAGTGTCGGACGGCGAGTCCAACTGTGGCCCGCCGCCGTGCGCGATCGCCAAGTCTGTCGCCGCGCAGGGGTTCGCTGTGACCATCAATGCGATGGGCTTCCAACTGTCGCCTGAGGGCCAGAAGGAACTTGGCTGCATCGCCGCCGCCACCGGCGGGAGTTACGTTGCGATCGATGACGCGGCTCAGCTCGACGAGAACATCCGTCGCCTCGGCATACCCAATCTCGAGGTCAAGGCCACAGGACCCACCCAAGCCATTGTCGGACAGCAGATCGCCATCACTGGCACCGTGACCAACCCCTCGTCCCGCACCATCGAGGATGCCCACGTGGCGCTCCGTTTTGCCGATGCCGGGTCCCAGTCCATCTTCCCGGCCGTGCTGCCACCCCGGTTCGGCCTGGGCAACATCGCCCCAGGGGAGACGATCACTCGGACCTGGACGGTGACGGCAGGGGTCGACGTGACGGGCGGAACGGCAAGCTACCGCATCAGCACGTGGGGCAAGGACGTCTCGGCGACCGAGGCCCAAGGCACCGTCACGGTCCATGCGACGAGTGATCTCAAGGCAGCCGCAGCGCCCTGGCTGAAGTCCATCACCGACAAGGGTTCGGTGGCCGTGGTCGGGGACTCCTATTCATCGGGCGAGGGGGCGGGCAACTACATCTCGGGCACGGACACGGCATTGAACCGGTGCCATCGGTCGTGGAAGACCCACACGCTCACCCAGTTCCCCGAAAAGCGGCGCGACTTGTTGGCGTGCTCGGGGGCAGTCATTGAAGACTTCTTCAGTTCGCAGCAGGCGCCGAACAGTACGCAGCCGGAGAACGCCCCTCAGATCGGGCAACTGCGCAAACTTGAGGTCAAACCCGATCTTCTCGTCGTGACCGTCGGTGGGAACGACATCGGCTTTGCAAATATCGTGCGCAACTGCGTCAACGTCGGAGCCTGTGACTCGGAGGACTATCGCAGGGAAGTCTTCACGAAGGTTTCTGAGCTCAACGAGCCCGCTGTGTCCGGTGAGCTGGGGCGACTCAGTCGGCTCTATCAGTTCCTCTACTCGGTCATCAACGACAAGGCAGCCGTCGACCGGCGCCATGGCGCAGCGCCGGTGCTCGTGCTCGCCTACCCCGCCATCATGCCCCGAGATGTCCGAGGTCTGTGCTCCGGCTTCAGCCAGTCGGAGACGGCCTTCGCCAACCAAGTCCTCGAACGCCTCAACGCGGAGATCGCCACGGCTGTGACGCAAGCAGCCAAGGATGGCCGCCAGATCTATTTCGTCGACCAAACCGCCAACGCAGTCCAGCCCAACCATACGTCATGCGACCCCGATGCCTACATTCGTGGAATCTCCCTCCCATCCGGGGCACTGAGCGCCAGCTACGACCAATGGCTGAGCAGCCAGGCCCAAGAGTTCCACGTCGCCGACTACCCCTCCATAACCCAACAGTTCATGCACCCCAACGAGAAGGGCTACAGCGCGCTGACGGTGGCTGTCTACAGCTGGTCCACAGTTCACGACATCGACTTGGGTAAAGCCGCTCCGACAACCATCGACAAGGCTCCCCCGGAGTCCTCTGATGCTTGGCCGCTCCCCGGCACCCCCGTGCTCCAAGGAGGATCCGCGTCGACCCTCGTGCCCGGCCAGACGGTCATCGTGACGGCTGACCACCTGCAGCCAAGCTCGCCGGTGCAGATCACCCTGCACAGCAGCCGCCGCGTTCTCGCCAGCACATTTGCTGATGAGAAGGGTGCCCTGCGACAGTCAGTGGTGATTCCGTCGGACGCAACAATCGGCAGTCATACGGTGACCATCGAGGCGCTGAAGGACGGCTCCGAAACGGTCATGACCATTCCGGTCCGGATCCGGGCTGGACTGCCGATGTGGCTGGTCGGTACCGCGGTGCTAGGGCTCTTGGCGGCCTTGGTGAGTGCTTCGACTTGGCTTCGGTCAGCCCGCCGCAGGCATGCAAGCGTGTAGATCTTCTCGAACGCGGGATCGGGGTTGAACGTTCCCGGTAGTACTCGTGGAGCCCGGGGTATCCGGTGCTCCCCGCTCTCGGCGAACAGCAGTCGGAGGCGCTCCATGGCCCCCCGGGGCGGCGCCGGTCTCGTTCGTGAGGTCCTCGTCGCGGGTGGTCTTGGGCCGGGCACGATGTATGAGCCGGCAACTGGTCGCCGGTGGACGATGGGGCTGGATTCTATTCGCCCTGTTGAGTGTGGGGTCATAGGTTGAGGCCGCCGCCGATGAGGAGCATCCGGAGG
>ERZ795062.2663-NODE-2663-length-11607-cov-4.743075_pt1 | contig 11607 bp, 8 predicted proteins | sample MGYA00375146_ERZ795062 | MGnify/ENA primary metagenome ERZ795062 (study PRJEB30191, sample SAMN05720281) | activated sludge metagenome | isolation source: Anaerobic digester | place: USA | collected 2015-07-16 ...
TACTTTTCGCTTATATTTCGGAATCAGAAGGTTGATGGCTACTTAGTTCAATCATTATATTACGAATGTAGGCTACGAGACCAAACGACTGTCCAACAATTAGCACGATATCCTTACGAAAGAAACCGTAAACGATGATAATCGCCGAACCCAAAAGACTTAAAACCCAAAATCCCATGGGAAGAATTGATTCCTTGCGTTTTACCGAATAAAAGAACTGGTAAATAAACCTAAGTGTAAATATCAATTGTCCTAATGACCCAAAAATAAGCATCCAAAAAGGAATCTTATCATTCTTGAAGAACAGTTTGATAAATTCATTTGCTTCTCCGCACACAAAAAGGATGGCAACAACGGGTGTCAACAACAATACTAGTTTAAATAGAACATGGAAACGATTCCAAAGCCCTTTTTCGTGTAGATTCCAAATATAAACGTAATAGGTTATTAATTGTCCGAATAAGATGGAGAAATCATTTCTCACCCACCCATATACAAACATCAAATAAGACCCCAAAAGGCTTAAGACCCAAAATAAAGATGGGGAAACTACTTTTTTTGTTTTTTCCGATAATATCCATTGAAGTAACGTTCGTGCAGAAAAAAATATCTGGGCTAAAAACCCAATCACGTAAGCGTATGCCATCATAAATTATTATCGTTGATACTATAATTAATATATCTTTTTCTCATCCAACGAAAAGCAAAACAATCAAGAAAGGGAGATACCAGCCTGTTCCATAAATGGTACTTTGAGACCCCTGCTACACGAGGAAAATGTCGGACAGGGATTTGGAGTACCTTGCCCTGCTGCAATTGAATAAGAGCAGGAAGAAAACGGTGCATCCCATTAAAGAAAGGTATCTTTTTTGCATTTTCGGAATGTAATACTTTGAGAGGACAACCCGTATCAGCTACTCCATCATTGGTCATTTTACGACGGAATCCATTGGCGATTTTGGACTGTAAGTTTTTAAAGAAAGAATCTTTCCTATTTGCCCTGATACCCATAACCATTTCGTAACTTTCAATATGGGCTAGTAGCAAGTTAAAATCGTCAGGGGTAGTCTGAAGATCCGCATCCATATAGCCGACATACTCGGAATAAGTAGCATCTATACCCGCTTTCATTGCCGTACTCAGCCCTGAATTTCGGGATAAATCCATAAAGTAGAAATGATTGTTGCTATTGCAAACATCCACTAACCTTTCCTTACTGCAATCTGTAGAGCCATCATTGACAAATAACACACAAGTGGAGTAAATTGACTGAGGGAGAAATTCTTTCAATTTTTCTGCCAAATTAAAAATATTATCTTCTTCGTTATAAACTGGAACAACAATCGTAAACTGATAATTTCCGGTTTTATTCATTGGTTGTTTTATCATAAAAAACTATTTTTTATTAAGATGAAACCTATCCCCCATTTTAATTATTTTCGACCCCAAAGATAGACTGTTTTTAAGATAAAAAAGTATTTTTATATTTAAATTTTTGCTGCATGAAAAAGCTACTGACATGATTAAATAAAACGACAAGCAACTACTATTCGTCTTCGAATAAAAAAACGTGTTACAAATATAGCCAAAAATAAAATATTGTTTTCTCATCCTATTAATATTATCTTTGCTTATCTAAAAGAATTTATGGAAACAAATGCTGAATTGGAATTAGCGTGGCGTTGTATTGAAAGAACGGGAACACACTTATTTTTGACCGGAAAAGCCGGTACCGGAAAAACCACGTTTTTAAAACAACTAAAAGAACGCTCACCAAAACGGATGGTTGTGTTGGCTCCAACAGGTATTGCCGCTATTAATGCAGGAGGTGTTACTATTCATTCTTTTTTCCAACTACCGTTTGCACCATACATCCCCGGAACAGAATTTAGTTCAAATAAACTTTTTAAGTTCGGCAAAGAAAAAATCAACATTATACGTAGTTTAGATTTACTGGTCATTGATGAAATAAGTATGGTAAGAGCCGATTTACTCGACTTAATAGACCACATTTTACGTCGTTATCGGGACAAAACAAAACCTTTTGGTGGCGTACAACTTCTAATGATTGGCGATTTGCAACAACTTGCACCCGTAGTAAAAGATGAAGAGCGTAGATTGTTGGAAGAATATTACGATAGCGTTTTCTTTTTCGATAGCAAAGCACTGCAACAAACCTCTTATATCAGCATTGAATTAAAACGTGTTTTTCGCCAAAGCGAAGCTCATTTTCTACATTTGCTAAATCAGATTCGTGAAAACACGGCCAATAATGAAACGCTTGTAGCACTAAACCAACGATACATTCCGAATTTTGAGGCAAAAGAGGGGGAAGAGTATATACGACTTACAACACATAATGCTCAAGCCCAAGAAATTAACGACAAATATCTAGCAAAAATAAAAGCTCCTTCTTATAGCTTTAGGTCTACCGTAACAGGCAACTTCCCTCAATCGTCTTATCCGGCAGACGAAATATTAACATTGAAAGAGGGATCCCAAATAATGTTTGTAAAAAACGATTCATCATTTGATAAAAAATTTTACAACGGAAAAATTGGTCGTATAATCCGTATGACGGAAGATGAAATTGAGGTTCAAGGGCAAGGAGACCTATCTTCTTTTGTGCTTCAAAAAGAAGTATGGACAAACAGTAAATATGTATTGAATAAAGAGACAAAAGAAATCTCGGAAGAAGTAGAAGGAACATTTGAGCAATACCCGGTAAGATTGGCGTGGGCAATTACCATTCATAAAAGTCAGGGATTAACTTTTGAACGAGCCATTATAGATATTGGAGGGTCATTTGCACATGGACAAACCTATGTGGCATTAAGTCGGTGTAAAACATTGGATGGAATCGTATTGAGTTCACCTATTACACAAAAAGCCATTATTAGCAACATGCAAGTCACTGATTTTGTAAAAGAAGCAGAAAATTTGGCTCCCAATGAATCGGTTATGACAGAACTAGAGCGAGCCTATTATTTGCAACTGTTATCTGAACAATTTGATTTTCAACCCATAAGGAATACTTTTGCACGTACGATAGAACAATTTGAAGAATCTGCAGGAAAACTATATCCTCATCTGTTTGAACAATGCAAAATTTCTTTTGATGTATTTTCGGCAAAAATAATATCGGTTTCCGATAATTTTAAAAATGTTTTTACACACTTGTTTAAAGAAAATCCTAATTACAAAGAAAACAGCATATTACAAGAACGCATTTCTTCAGGAGCTACCTATTTTTCGGATTGTTTGATTGAAATTTTACTACCGCTTGTTTCGTCATTGAAGGTAGAGATTGATAACAAAGAGGGACAAAAAAGAATGAACGAATTAATAGAATCGCTTACCACAGCGTTACGAATTAAACTTTCGACATTACAACATATTCCGACAGATGGTTTTTCTGTAGAAGCCTATCAAAAAGCAAAATCAGAAGCCTCTATTTTACAGCAAGAAGAGCATAAAGAGACTTCTAAAAAGAAATTACTCAAAGAAAAGTCGGTCGTTTCGGATGATATCGTTCATCAAGAGCTTTATGAACATTTGCGTGCCTGGAGAAATGCAGAAGCAACAGAAAGATTGTTACCTGCGTATGCCATTTTACATCAAAAAGCACTACATGGGATTGCGAATTTGCTTCCTTCAACCAGTAACGATTTGCTAAAAATACCTCATTTGGGTAAAAAGACCGTGGAAAAATACGGAGCAACGATTCTGGATATCGTGGGAGAGTTCTCCCCCAAAAGGTAATCTTTTAATTTTATGCATAAAAAAAGTAAACCAAATTTGATTTACTTTGCTTTTTTGAAAACCCAGAATCTTTGTAGACTATAATTAAATCCAACGGAAACGATTAAGTCGACAACAATACGACTTATTTTATAATCTATTTGCATAGACGTTGTAATAAGATAAGTACCTGTTGATTTTAAGAATATGCTGTTTGCAACTACTAAAACAAATTTGAGCAATTGCTGGTGTAAGGAATTTTTGTAAGCAACGTCTTTTGAATTAAACGTCCAAATCTTATTCAAGCTAAAATTTATTCCTGCTCCTATAATTCCACTTATTACAATGGAAATCATGTAATACACATGAAAAAACTCCGTGAGAAAAATCATTATCAGGTAGTCAATAATACCACCCACAGAAGCAGATAACTGAGCTTTAGTAAAAGTAAATAATTTTTCAACCATTTCTGTTTTCCTCTTTATCTTGGATATCAGCCAATTTTAAGATTCTATTTGTTTCTAGAATGTTAGAAATAAATAAAATAACACATGCCAACGCCGAAGAATATATGATGGAAGTATTCACAAAAACTTCCAAAACCAAAATAGCAGAAATAACAACACGAGCCTCAGTAGGTCCCAAAAGACCTGAATCAATGGAGTACTTATTCGTTACTTTGTATCGAAGCAAAGCTGTCATCATTTCCCAACCGTACAAAACTACAAATAAAAAACCAATTATTTCCCAAACATCACTAACATAAACAATAAAACCCATTCCCATTAGAACAATCCCAATCCAATCAATAGTAAAATCAAGTGAAAATCCGTACCATTTACGAGGTTTATTTCGATAATAAGCCACCCTGCCATCAAGAGAATCGCCAAACCAACTTATGAAGAAACCTAAAACACCTATCAATAAACAATAGCCATGGACATAATGAGCTAATACAAAACTTAAGAAAGTCACTATACTTCCAAAAAAGCCAATTCCTGTGAGCATATTGGATGTCATCCAAGAAGGAAGTCTTTGAACAAAATAAGCAATTGTTCTTTGTTCCCATTTGCGAAGAAGGTTAGTCCGTTCCCTTCCCTGAGCAATTGTCTTTAAAACGGCATCGATATCCGATTGATTTTTATCTGCATCCATATTATTATTTTTATTGTTTGACATCTAATAAATCTAACTCTCTTTTTTATGTCCATGAATAAAAATGGACATAAAAAAGAGTACTAAGAAAAATGAAATAAAAAACAATCATCCTAAATCTCCAAGTCAATGCCAAAATAAAAACGCCATTGACATTTTCTCTTGTTTTATTTTTAATGATAACATTCTTGGTTGAAAATCAAGGGATTATTTATAATTTCCTGTCGCCTGCAAATAATTGGCGATTTTAATATTATAATTACAAAGAGCCTCAGTATGCTGATTTAATGCATCTTGATACAATGATTGAGCCTCCAATAAATCAGACATAGAGACTATTCCTCCTTTATAATTGTCATTTACAACTTTTAAGTTTTCTTTTGCCTGTTCTATCGAACTTTGAGCAATTCCAATCTGGAAATATGTTTCATTTACTTCATTTTTCGCTTGTTCTACCTGTAAAGCTAATAATTCGGTTGCTTCTTCCAACTTAGTTTGTGCTTGAGCTTTTTTTATTTTTGCTTCCTTTACTTTATGAGAAGTACCCCACCAATCAGAAATAGGTACAGAAACCGAAACAAATGCCAATGCATTAGTAGAAGTGGCATCCATGGCATCCGTAGCACGACCTACAGCCCCAATGGAAATTTGAGGCAAGGCTTCTCCAAAAGCCAATTTTCTTTGTAATTCTTCCGCCTCAACAGCCTTATTCAACATTTGGACTTCCAATCTCTCATGTCCGGAAGTATTGTTCAATAAACCGGATGGCAAAATAGGTTTTTCCATGGTTCGATTCAAAACGAATGTTGAATCATAGGTTATTCCTACATGTTGACACAAAGCTCTCATTGACAAATTAATTCCATTTTTCAGCTTTAATTTATTGACTTTCAATTCATTTATTTTAAGCTGCACTTTCAATAAATCACTTCTTTGCGTCAAACCTGCTTTTACCGCCACATTAACATCCTTCAACAAACAATTCAATAATTCTTCGTAGCTATTAATGGTGGTCATTTTTTCTTGCAAGGAAATAGTCGTCCAGTATAGGTTCTCAGTTTTTAACAATACCTCTTCGGTAGTTAACTGTTGTTTTTGAACATCTACTTCTTGTCCAATTTTAGCCAATTTATTTCCATTGACAACCCGACCACCAACAAAAAGGGGTTGTAATACAGTAATATTTGCAACACTCATATAATCCAATACTCCAATTGGAATAGAAGGTACATAAGCAAATTGCGTAGGAGCAACTAAATTTGCGGGATTTCCATCATACACCGGAAGATTCATCGATGGTATCGATCCCTTAATCAAATAATCGGATGAACGCATAGAAACCCCCATTGCACTAATTTTGGGAAAATAATTTGTAAAAGCATTCTTTTTAACTTCCGAAGATCTCTCCGTGTCAAATTTAGCACTTTTTATCTTTTTATTATTTTCCAGAGCCAAGTTTTTACATGAATCTAATGAAAGGACTTTTGGCTGGGCGTTTACTGAGCTAGGTACCCAACAACATCCAAGAACAATCATTGCACCAATGACAGGAATGATAAGGTTATTATGAGGAATATGCTTTTTTACGCCTATTTTATTAGGTTTATCTCTATAAACAACGCTATATAGAACAGGAAGAATAAATAAAGTTAAAACCATAGACACCAACAGTCCAAAACAAATAACGGTTCCAAGAGGTCCCCAAAGTGGTGAGCGACTTATGATCATAGGAATTACCCCTACCGATGCTGCAGCCGAAGTAAGAAAGATAGGACGCATACGTCGTTTTCCTGCAGCTAAAGCAGCTTCTTTTACGCCAAAACCATGTACTGTCCTTAATTCCTGTAAATAATCAACTAAAATAATACCATTACGAACAACAATACCACACAAACTGGTAATACCTATGAATCCGGTCAGACTGAAAGGATATCTCATCAAAAATAAACCAATAGCTGCTCCGGGCAATCCCAACAACATAGTGGACATAATAAGTGATGCTAATTTTACTTTTTTAAATTGAAACAATAAAATGAAAAAAATAATAATGATACTAACAATCAAAGCATAGGTCATAGGAATAAAAGCTTCCTGTTGTCCTTCATAATCTCCCCCGTAAGTTATGGAAACACCTTCGGGCAATTTTAATTTATCTATTTTCGGTTTTACTTTTGATAAAATATTTGAAGCCATCACTTTGGCATCAACATCCATTTGAACGGTTATCGTTCGGGTTCCATTCCGATGAAGAATTTTTCCTTCTGTCCATTCGGGTGAGAATTTGGCAAATGACCTCAATGGTAAAGAAGAAAAGCTCATAGGTGAAGTAATAGTTTGATTGCCCAGATAATTTATATCTTTTTTCTCCCCATTATCTTGTTTTAATTCTACAGAAACAGGATAGTCGTCTTCCCAAATAGTAGTTAACGGAATACCGTTTAAGCCCATCATAAGAGACGTGGCAACAAGCCCTTTCGAATACCCCATACGAGTTGCTTTATCTTTTTCAATATCAACCTTTATGCTTTGTTGCTTTTGATACCAATCATCGTGTAACCACACAATTCCCGGAACAAGTTTAAGAATATCTTGTACCTGACTTTCAACATTTCTTAGGTCGTTAATGGAATCGCCTGAAATACGTATTTCGATGGGGTATTTACTTTGCTGTAAAGCAAGTATTTTCCATTTAACATGAGCATTAGGAAATGCATCTTTAAATTTTTCGTTATATTCTTTACAGATAGCCCTTGTTGACTCATTATCAATTGTGTTAACCATCAATTGCCCATAGTTTGAAGAAGGCATTTGAGGAGCATATAGAGTATGAAACCTCGGAGAGCTTGTTCCGATGAAACTAGTTACCGTAGTTACTCTTTTATCTTTTTCCAGTGCCGCTGCCAATGTATTCATCACTTTTGCTGTAACATTTAAGGAAGTTCCCTGATCGAGATACACTTCCACGGCAAATTGATTTCTTTCAACTTCGGGAAACAATCGTTGATCTAGATTTTTAAATAAAAGAATACCTAATATTACGACCCCTACACCTAATCCAATAGTAATTTTTGGTCGTTTAAATGCTTTTTCCAGAATCTTGTCGAATATTTTTTGCATCCAATCCAAAAATGTTTTTTTGGAGGTTCCTTCCTCATTTGGAACTTTCAATCCTTTTTTGATGAAAAAGAAACAAAGAAAAGGAACAACAAAAAGAGCCACAAGTACAGAAACAACCAATGCAATACAGATTGTCATGGGTAAATCACGCACAAAGTCACCCGGCGTTCCCGGCAGCATGATTCCAAGAGGAATATATACCACACAAATAGCCATAGTAGCAGTAATGATAGGAGTAACCAATTCACGGGCACTTTTTATGGCAGCATGCCACGAGGACATCCCATGATCTTTTTTGTCAATATAGTTATCTATTACAACAATGGAATTATCTACAATCATTCCGAGTACAATAATTAACCCAGCCAATGAAACGGTATTTAATTCCACCCCAAAGAAATAAAGAAAACCTAAGGTAATAAGTACCGATATAGGTACCGTCAACCCCGCAATAGAGGCTACCTTTTTAGGAAGCAAAAGCATTACAACCAATATTACTGCAATAATTGCAATTAAAAATTCCCGCATAAAATCGGAAACAGAATCGTCAACATATTTTGGCGAATTTGAAATAACATTGACTTTAATATCTTGTGGACAAGTCTTTTTAAATTTTGTTAAAGCAGCTTGAACGTCCTTTCCAAATTCCACAATATTATTCCCAGTTTGCATTTCCAATGAAAGCAGAATTGTTTTTTTACCATTCTGCCGGATATAATTTTCAGGGTCTTCATCTCTACGCTCTATTTTGGCTATGTCTTTCAACCTGACAACACCACCTTGCGGATCGGAAAAAACAATTTGGTCGGTCAAATCTTTTTCCGACTCAAAATTTGGAGGAAAATGTACATACAAATCGGTCTCTGGGGTTTTCAATTTTCCTGCAGGTGAAATTCTTCCATTCGGCATGTAAGAAGAAAGCAGGGAAATAGATTTTATATTGTATTCATTGAGTTTCTCCGGTTCTACATTGACATAAATTTTTTCCTTTTGTAAGCCATATTCTTTTATTTTTGATACGGCGGGAATTTTCCGACATTCAGATTTGAGTTTTTTTAATTCATTCTCCATGTCTTTATATCCTTTTGTATCGGAAGACAACGTAATTAACAAAGCTGAAGTATCGCCAAAATCGCTATTTGCTATTAAAGCTACCACTCCCGGAGGCAAGGTAGATTTAAATTCATTTAAACCATGTTTCAATTTAGACCAAAATTCGTCAGCATCGGTTACATTATCATTTAATTCTACGTAAATGATCATCATACCCTCTTTTGACTCAGAATAAGTTTTTGCCTTTTTTACCTCTTTAAACCCAAATATATAGTTTTCCACTTGTTTGGTGAGTTGCTCTTCTACTTCTTCCGAAGTTGCTCCAGGATATACTCCAATGACTAATCCTTGTCTTATGGTAAATTTCGGGAACTCATTGCGAGGCATTTTTAATAATGCAACAACCCCAATCATGACAAATACCGTTACCAAAATATTTGTAATATTGTGATAACGCATCGCCCAGCCTATAAAACCTATTTTTTTCTGTTTCATAATTAAAGGGTTATTTTAGAGTTATCTGATAATTTTTGTTTCCCTTCACACACTACTTTTTCTCCTAACGATAATCCGGAAAGAATCTCAATATCACTGTTTTGGTAATTACCGACTTGGATAATTCGTTTATTTACTTTTTTATTAGGGACATCAACCACATACACAAATTTACTATTATCCTTGTCAATATCTACAGCAGAATAGGGTATTGCCACAATTTCTTCATTAGCTGCAATATTTAATTTCACATCGCATACCATGCCCGGTTTAAGCACTAATCCATGATTTTTCACCGTAATTTTTACGTCATAAGTTCGCGAAACTTGGTTGGCAACCACTCCCACAGAGGTTACTACCCCCTGAAACAGTTGATCGTTAAGAGCTGAAACCCTGAAAGTTGCTTTCAACCCTTTTTTTATCTTTCCAATTTCGTTTTCAGGTACAGCAATTTTTACATACACATTTTCAATTTTGACCAATTCCAATGGATTTATTACACTTCCGATAGACGACATTCCCGGTTCAATGTTTCTTTTTCCAATTACACCATTGTCAGGAGAATATAAATTTGTCTTCTTTAAATTTGTTTTTGCTATCGCTAAAGAAGATTTTGCCTGTTGCAAATTCGATTCCATTTCTACCCATTTAATTTCGGGCAAACTACCATTATCATGCACCTCTTTTAAACGATTGTAGGCATCCATTGCCTGCTGGTATTTGGCATTGGTCAGTTCGTACATACTTTGAGCATCTGCCTTATCAACAGTTGCCAACAATTGACCTTTATGCACAACATCTCCAACTTGAACCAAAATTTGCTCCACTGTGCCTGTCGTTTGGAAAGTAAGAGGTATGGTTTGCGAAGGTTCTATAGTACCACTATATTGCAAAAAGGAAGTTCCCGGAACTTTCTTCACTTCGACTATTTGCACTTTTACAGGAGACTGCGATTCGTCGGACGCTGTTTTTGAGCTACAACTCGTAAACATAATTACGGCAAAAAAGAAATACGATATTCTTTTCATAAAAATTAGATTGTTAAATAAATTATTTAAACTGTTAGTTAATAAATAAAAAGATGATTAATCTTGAAAAATCTGAAAAATTTACAGATTGTCAATTCGATGACATTTTTGATTGCAAATTTTGTTCTATAAAATCACACAATTCCGCTACTGATTTTTCACTTAAGAAGAAATCATCGGAAAAAGAGATTCCAAAATGTTTCTCAATATATGTCAAAAGATAGAGAGTATCACAACTATCAAAACCCAATTTTCGGAAACTCAACTCATGAGAAACAGGAGTTTTCTCGTCTGCTAAAGCCCATTTTAAGATAGATTCTATTTCCGTTTCAATTTGTTTCTTTTCCATTTTAAAAAAAATAAATATTTTATAAAACGATTTCCGTTTTTAAGTCGATAAAAACGGAAAAAAAATTTACACACAACGAATAAAACTATGCTTTTAATCCTCTCTGAAGAAGATTTAACAAAACATTCACCTTATCTTCCTTACGAGAAAGGTTCGCGTCTTCTCTCTCATTAAAAAATAAATCAATGGCAATACCCCTTATGGAAGCAATTACCACGCAAGAGACTAAATCAATATTTTCCTTTATTTCAGCAGTAAATTCCTTATTCTCAACTCCCAAGAGCAAAATGTCTTTGACTATTTGATTTTCTCTCTTACCATATTCTTTTAGAGGCTCTATCATTGACGGGCGATAAAAAGAGACATCTCCTTCTTTAAAAACTTCTTCCTTCATTACCCCATAAAGATTTACTTTACTTTTTAATGTATCAAAGGAAAATTGTAAGTATATCTGTAATTTTTCCACTGCTGAAGAAGCCTTTTGTGTTGCCTCAAAAACAGAATTAATAACTTCATCAGCTTCCCGAATTATAACATCCTGAAAAACCTCACTTTTGCTCTTATAGTAATAATATAACGTACTTTTGCCCTTTCCTATCGCCTTGGCAATATCTTCCATAGTGGTTTTTTGAAAGCCATACTGTTGAAACAATTTTTGAGCAGCCGTCA
>ERZ795062.2664-NODE-2664-length-11602-cov-48.684334_pt1 | contig 11602 bp, 10 predicted proteins | sample MGYA00375146_ERZ795062 | MGnify/ENA primary metagenome ERZ795062 (study PRJEB30191, sample SAMN05720281) | activated sludge metagenome | isolation source: Anaerobic digester | place: USA | collected 2015-07-16 ...
CCGGCGTTTGCCTTTACATATATTATTACATGAAATTGACATTAATGAAATAAAGCAGTTGTTGAGTCATCCATCTGCTGGTTGTCTTCCTCTCTACCACTGGTTGAAAACATATGGAATACGAAAAAAACCGGGGAGTCACAGGCAGTACCTCCCCGGTCCATAATCGGGACTGCATCGATTTGCTTCGGCCGATCCGGGCTTTCATCGGGGACGTGGCTGTTTCAGTCCCGGAACAGGTCCGGCAGGATATTGTACAGGTAGCGGTTCACACATGTCCAGTTGTGGGCTCCGCCTTCCAGCACCATGAAATAGAAGTTGCCCTTCCTGGGATCTGCCGAATAGACGAATATATCATCCTGCTTCTTCAGTTCCCCGATCTGGGAAACCATCCCGCCATAAGCCAGGTCGGCCGTGCCGGTCGCGGCGAAGACCCTTATATCATCTTTTGTGTAGCCGGCTCTCCTGGCGATCTCCGCAAGGTACTGCGCCACGATCTCATCGTTGGTCCCGGTGAAGTCATACCCTTCCTGCTTTATCGTTCCGACATCCTGCCAGCACCATAAGCTGATCGGAACGTAATACTTGAAATAATCGATGGCGTAAATGTAGTTGTACCATGTGCAGGCAGAACCCATGGAAAATCCGCCCACGGCCCTGTGGTCCCTGGCCGCGATCAGGTCCTCCTCGCTGGTGGACTCGGCGTATACATTGAACTGTCCCTCGATCGTCGGTATGATATCCTTCACCAGTTCGTTATGGAAGTTTTTGATGCGGAACATCCCGTCTTCCGACTGCCTTCCCGGAGAATTCGGCTCCGTGTCGTACCATGTGGGCGTGACGATTATCATCGGCTTGATTTTGCCGTCTGCGATCAGGTTGTCGACCACCCTCATAAGCTCGGTGTTCTGGTCCACATCGCCGAATGCCGTATGCTGGCTCTCGGACATGCCATGTATCAGGTAGAACACGTCATATTTCGTGTCCCTGTCATTGGGATCGTAACCGTGCGGGAGATACACCAGCATGTATTTTCCCAGCTCTTTTGCCGCTCCGTCGTAGGTGTTCGTCCTGTAGCTGACCTTTACGATGGTTCCCCTGATATCCTCGGGATCCGACGTCCTGTATCTCCTCGGTATGTCCCTGCACTCCTTCTCGTCGAAGGAAAGGTCGTTGTGTACCAGGTCCTCGATGGCAGTTTCCAGCCTGTTGAACAGGTCGTCATACGTTTCCTGCGTCGCATTTATGTCCGCGATCGCAGCTTCCGATTCCCTGATAAGGTCCCCGACCACGTCACCGTTGGCGTAGCGTACAAGTTCGATCTCCTTCGCGCTTTCGACCAGGGACAGCAGGTCATAGAAGTTCGGCTTCGACACGGAGTCGGGCCCTTTCCCGGTCAGTATCATCTCGCCGAACTTGCTCGTATCCATGTACGCAGTGCCAGTGGAGTCAAATATGTTCAACGTCGCTATCCTCGTGCTCCCCACTGCGTCGTTGACCTGGGCTTCCACGCCCATCACCTTTCCGTTGGCAGGAGGCCGCAGCAAAGCGACGCGGCCTTCTACCACGTAGCCGCCTTCCACTACCTTTGCGGCCGAATAAAGGTTCGTCAGGTCGCCATGGTCGGCAGACCTCTCGTTTTTGAAGTTTATCCTGAACTGGCTGTCGTCGCCTTCGTATATGCCGCTCCTCCTGTTGTCCTCGTCGAGGAAGAACTCGACGCTGTCTTTCTCATAGACATTGACGGAAGCATCGGAAAGGTTTTCATCCTTAACTTCGACCAGGAAGTAAACAGCCCTGTCATCCCACAGGACCCTCATGGTCGCCGTCGTATTCGTCCTGCCCATGAGCATCTTCGTGAATCTGACCGGTTCGGCTATGCTCCAGGCATCTTCTATCTCTCCGTCGATACTGTCCGGCGATCCGAAGTATGCAACGACCCTTCCGTCGGCATCAAGGCCGTTCTCGTCCACCGGGATCCTTCCCGCAGACTCACCTTCGTAGGTTTCTCTACCCGGGCCGCCTGTATCCTCCCCAGGACCTCCGGTTTCCGCACCATCACCTGCGTTTTGCTCAAGTGGCTGCGTCCTTTCGCCGACAGTCCCATCGGCAGCCGGACGGACGATAACTTTTCCTAACACAAGCACCAGGCATATTGCGAGCAAACATAACACCATGACCAGGGCGACCAGCTTTTTGGGCTTTCCCATCCCGACACTGCCTCCTTTTGGAATGATCAGGCGTTTCCTGCTGTGCTGATCAGCACACATCATTGGCAAAATGCTTATATCGTTTGAAGGAACGGTATAGTATTCCTTGTATAGAGATTCTATTCCAATAAAGCTGTTTTGGCAAGATTTAGCATACTTCAGGATGATAAACCACTTAACGATCGGCTGCCGACTGCTGTACCCGGCACCTGGCATTCATCTCTTGCCGATCAGGCTCCTTTTGGCTGAGGCCAGCTTCGACACGCACCAGTTTTGATCAGATCCAAAAGTTCTGCGACCCCCTTTCAGAAAAAAGGATACGATTTTTGCGCCGGTTTTACAGGACACGGAGCGAGCATTTGCCGTCCGGAAGCAAATGAGACATTCTATGTCTTCCTCATTCATATACCTTCCGGGAAGGGGCCGTGTCCTTGCCAGAGGCCGATCACTGCATTTTCCACGTCCTGCTGCCGGAAAAAGGAGCATTACAACATAAATTCTCAGTCGATTCGCCCCAAAAAGTCAAACGTTTGCTGTTGAATAAATCATCAGTATATGTAATTATATAAAGAGTGGACATGCATATGTGAGTGGCATGGACCATAACTTTCGCATCATCACGGGGACTGGAGGAGGTCTGCCATGAAGTGCGCAGTATGCGGCTACAGATACAAGGAACCCGACGAATCGTCCGACGGGACCAAGCTCATCAGTGACGGGGAAGAACCCTTCATCAAGCTGATAAATACTTTCCACCGCAAGGACAATGAGGGCAACCTGGATGAGGCCTATTTGTTCGGATGCCCCAGGTGCAAGACAGTAAGGATGGAGCTCTGGTAATAACCGCCCGGGCTTGCGGATGCCGCCGTGATCCGTTTGCATGCATATTCCGCCTGTTTACATGTACAGTCTGCCTGTATGATCGGAACGGCATCCATACAAGCGGTCCGGAAAATGGACAGGAACGTCCGGAAACGTTCAACAGAGAGATATTTCCTTGTTTCTTTCCGTCAACGTACTTGACATTACGCATCAAAGGACTTAAAATAGAGTTGCTCTCATTTGAGAACAATTACGGTACGGTCGCTTAGCTCAGCTGGTTAGAGTACCACGTTGACATCGTGGGGGTCACTGGTTCGATTCCAGTAGCGACCACCAAAAAACCACCTGCTGAAGATCCTTCGGCAGGTGGTTTTCTTATTTGTCCATATTCTTCAGGCCTCTTTGGGTTCAGGCAGACGTACGAGCTTAAGTATTACCAGCGTGATCACGGCGGTGATCACCAGTTCCGGCCCAAGGAACGTGCCGTTGTAAAGTATCGAGTACACCAGGGGTGACTGCCCTTCCGGCGCATAACTGGCATAGAATATGACGCCTGAAAGGACGTGGCAGATGAACCGGGCGAACACACCGGTAAATATGCCGCCGATATAGCCCACAGTAGTTTTTTTGAAAAACCCGGCAAGTCCTATCATTGCGAAGGCAAGCGGGTAATCAAGGATCAGCGATACAGGGTGTGCGGAGTAAAAGCCGATCACAAGATCGAGAAGCCCGTAAACTGCTCCTGCGACCATACCTTTCTTTCCGCCCCACCTGAAGGCAAAAACGAACAGCGGCACCATCCCGCCCAACGTCACAGATCCTCCCATGGGCATTTCGAACAACTTGATAAATTCGCCGAGAATGACCGACAGCGCGATCATCATGCCTGCTTCCACAAGCATCCATGTATTTCTCTTCATCGCATTGACCTCCCAAATATACATTTTCTCCAAATGTGTTCCTGGGATCGGAAAACAGCCACATATGCGGTCTGCGCACAACCTGCATACGTGATCCTGATGGCTGAGACAGGGTGATACGCCTTGATCGGTTTACACATCTCGAACGGTTTTCTGCATCGGCAGTCCAAACCTGCAATCCGTTCCAGACATCCGACAGAAAGAGGATCCGGATCCGAATCGCTTGTCAGCCTGTACAGGTGCAATACATGATGCATAAGAAAACCCTCTGCCTGAAAAGACAGAGGGCAAGCATCCGGTAAAAAATCTCTGAAGCCTTCGATATACTCCCTCCGCCGGCATTATCCGTCTCAGGTTTAATGGGTCGGAACGATACAGTTCCCTCTCAGCCGGATTTCCTCCAGCTCCCCAGGTTTTTATTAAGTTACAGGAATATGATAGTACATCGCCGCTGGTATGTCAAGCAAAAGATAAGGCCGGGACATCGGGCCTGCCAACGGCGGTCTGACGGAAAAACAGCTTGCAAGCGGCAATCTGTCGCAAAACTAACTTTTGGGCGACGGACTGACAAAAAACCAACTTGCGGGCGGCAGCTTGCTGGAAAACCAACATGCCGGCGGCGGCCTGACGAAAAACCAACCTGCCGCTGCAGTCTGCCGGAAAACCGACTTATGGGCGCAGCCTGCCACCGATTCATCTGCCGAATATCTTTCCTCCCCGCTTCTCGAGAAAAAGAATGAGCGGATATCCGAGCCCGTAGCAGGCTATCAGCTCGCCCAGCGCCACAAAGCCCATGGTGATGAGCAAAGGAGCGTTGATCGTGGCATTGAGCACGATGGCAACGACTATGGCATTGATCACTACGGGCGGCAGCGGAGCAAGGCGTTTTGAAGGCATCCTGCTTGTCAGGAATGCCGCGGCCAGTGTCGCCAGGCTGCCGAATACCACGTCGTAGATGCCTGCCGAAGTGGTCACGATGTTGGCTATCAGACAGCCGGCAAAGAGCCCGGGTATAGCAGCGGGTGTAAAGTAAGGCAGCACCGTCAGTGCTTCCGCTACTCTCACCTGTACCTGGCCCGAACCGCCGGGGATGATTATCGTCAGCGCCGCATACAGTGCAGCTGTTACCGCTGCTTCTGCCAGGTACCTGGTGTAGCTTGTCGTGGTCCGCTTTTTACTGTCCATAAGTTTATGATTCCCTCCGATCATTTTCTGTATCCGGGTGAACGGGTGTTATCAGTATCCAGGTGTATCGGAGTTCTCTGTGTCTGTGCGCATCAGAACTCCCGGCATCCGGATCCCCCGGACTTCTTCGTATCAAGGGCAACCACGGATCCTGCGTTCGTCCCCCTACTGCATTCAGCGTCCGGACATACCTGTCAGGTCGCCGGCGGGTCGCCGAAAAACACTAAAACTCCCTAAGCAACATAACTCCCGAATGGATCATTGACTCCCGCCCAAATAGATCAACAAATGCCGAATGAAACAAAAAAGGGACACACCCGTCCCTGTTCATTTTATACTCAGGCCGGCCCGAATCCCAGCCCGGAGTTTCCGTAGTTTTGTTTATAGACAGGATGGTTTCGAACTGTCTTTATTCATTTTTCATTTTAGTTTTCACTGTCGGCTGCCAACTGCGTCGTCGGCCTGTATCATCGCCCGTACACGTTTTGCCGGACTGCCCGTCGTCGGGCAACGCAGCCTGATGCAGTTGCCATTATACATGATAACTGAACGGTTTGGCAATACTCCTGGCATGCGGCAAACGCATCAGTCGCCGAAGTCCATGACCCTGATAGCCATCATCGGACAAACCTTCGTGCATTCACCACAATTGTCGCACTTGTCGTAATCGATCCTGGCAAGCGTTTCGTGCTCCATGTATATCGCCTGCTGCGGGCAGGCCCTGACGCAGCGCCTGCACCCGATACAGCCGACCTGGCAGTTGCTCCTGGTCAGTGCGCCCTTGTCCCTGGACCTGCACATCACCGAGTATTTCTTCGTCTTGTCTATGAGCTCTATCAGGTTCTTCGGGCAGGCAGCCACGCATTTGCCGCACGCTTTACAGCGGTCCTCGATGACCCTGGCGATACCGCCTACCATTATGATGGCGTCAAAAGGACATGCTCTCATGCAGTCGCCATGCCCAAGGCACCCATATACACAGGCCTTGTGCCCGCCATAGACCTGTGCGGCGGCAGCGCAGCTGTCGATCCCCCGGTACTCAAATTTCTCCTTGCTCACGCTCTGGCGCCCGTTGCACAGCACCCTCGCCGCGACCCTTTTTATGCCCTCGGGCTCTACGCCCATGATTTCCGCGATCTTTTTCTCGACTTCATTTCCGCCCACCGGACAGCAGTTGGTATCGGCTTCGCCGGCCACCACCGCGCTGGCATAACCATCGCATCCCGAATACCCGCATGCGCCGCAGTTGGCTCCGGGAAGCACTTCCCTTACCATTTCAACCCTTTCATCCACTTTTACCGCAAATACTTTGGATGCGTAGGACAATCCTATCCCAAAAATCAGTCCGAGACCGCCTATAATCAATACTGCATATAGAATTTCCACCTGTTTTCACCCCTCCGGCCTTTCGTTCCTTTGTCCGAGCGGCCCATATATCTGATACAAACTTCATCTTAAAAGCGGGCTGTTCTGAATCCATAACATCCGTCTTCTTCACAGCTGACCCACCCGGTTCCGGATCAACCGATCCGCCCTGGCTGCACTGCAACTGATGTGCCATGTCAGGCTGCAGCCGAGCCGACCGGCCTCCATGAAACCAAATTCCCGCGTTACCATTCCGACCGCCCTCTTTTCAACTGATCAGCATTATCTTTACATAAACTCCTGGAACAGTCCCTTGAACCCGAAAAACGCCAGTGACACCAACGATGCGGCAATCAGCGATATCGGGAAACCTTCGAGGCACTTGGGTATATCCGAAGTTTCGAGACGTTCCCGGATACCGGCGAACAGCACTATGGCCAGAGTGAAGCCAACTCCTGAAAAAGCTCCGTTCAATGTGGACATCAGGAACCTGGCGTCCCCCTGTATCTCCAGGTTGAGCAGGCATACGCCAAGCACTGCGCAATTGGTCGTTATAAGAGGAAGATAAACGCCCAGTGCCTTATAAAGAGGCGGGCTGAACTTCTGGAGCGCCATTTCAACGAGCTGGACCAATGCTGCGATGACGAGGATGAACGCTATTGTCTGTAGGTACTCCAGCCCAAGCGGCTTCAGCAGGAATTCCTGCACCGCCCATGTGGCCGCTGATGCGAATGTCATGACGAATATGACAGCCACGCCCATACCCGCCGCTGTCTTCATATTCCTCGACACTCCAAGGAACGGACAGATCCCGAGGAACTTGACCACTACGAAGTTATTTATGAATACAGCCGAAATAAAGGCTATCAATATGCTAGCAAGCATTATACCTGTCCCTCCTTCTCTTCAGCGGCCAGCCCACAGTTGGCCGGGCATGCTCCGCATCCGGCTTTATGGCCACTGCATCCGGCGGCCGTGACCTTTCTGTTGGTCAGAAGATTCACTGCTCCTATAGCAAGACCGTATACCAGGAAACCACCCGGAGGGAGTATCATCGCCAGCGCCGGGCTTGCTGATTCTCCAAACAAAGGCACATTGAATATGCTGCCGTTTCCGAGTATCTCCCTTATTGCACCTATGGCTGTGATGGCAAGAGTAAATCCGATACCCATGCCCAGGCCGTCGACGGCTGAATCCAGCACAGGATTCTTCGAAGCGAACGATTCCGCCCTTGCCATGATTATGCAGTTGACGACAATCAGCGGGATGTATATGCCAAGCGCCTTGTCAAGCGCCGGGACATACGCTTTGAGCAGCATCTGCACGATAGTTACGAATCCCGCGATGACCGTTATGAACGCAGGTATCCTTACCTTGTTCGGGATAAACTTCCTGAGCAGTGAAATGACCACATTTGAGCCAATCAGCACTGCAGTGGTGGCAAGCCCCATGCCAATACCGTTCATCGCCGACGTCGTTATGGCCAGTGTGGGACATGTCCCCAGCACAAGGCGGAATGTCGGGTTTTCATCAACGATCCCGTTTTTGAATATTTTAAGCAGTTTCATTTATTACCGCCTCCATTCTGCTGCAGGAGCTTCGCGCCAAGATCGGCGGAAGCCTGAACGGCGCTGTTCACGGCCTTCGTACTTCTGGTCGCTCCGCTTATCGCCTGTATTTCATCCTCTGCCGAAGCCGGCCCCGAAACTATCCTGAGTTCGCCCGATATGGCCTTCCCCTCATACTGCGAGATGAATTTCTCGCCGGCGACCTTGCTTCCAAGTCCCGGCGTCTCTTCGTTGTCGCCGACCCTTACGCCTGTTATCGTGCCATCTTTCCCGACGCCGACGGTAACAGGTATGTCACCGCCATAACCGGAAGATACGGCCGAGAACACATAACCGACAAGCTTGTCACCGCTGTACGCGACATAGACTTCCTTCACGAGCCCGGTGCCGTCCTGGTCCTCCCAGCCCTCGAGCTTCTCAAAGCTGTCCGCTGCGCTCATCACCTGAAGTCTCTGTTCTTCCGCAGCCTGCTCGACACGCAGGGCAATGGTATCCTTCGTTATGAGGTTCACGACCGCGAGGCACAACGCCGTGGCAAGGCATATTACGAAAAGCTTCAGTGCAGGGTCCAGCAGCCGGCGCACTTCGTCGTTCAACAAGCTTTTCAGCACCTCCGGCACGTTGGACCCTCGCTTAGCCGCACCCCCTGCGTTCTTTTCCGTTACTGCTTCGGCGATCTCCTCTTCAGTTCCGTCCTGTATCCCTTCCTGCGGTGCGTACTGTATATCTGTCCGCGGTCCTTCTTCCATCCCGGACGACATCCGTTCTTCTCCGCCTGTATTTGCTCCTTCGACTATCGTTTGATCCATCATCTCTCCGTTTACAGGTTCGCGCCTTTCCTCGTTCATTTTTTCGCCACACCCCCTCCGAAGCTCCTGGGGATCATGTACCTGTCGATGAGCGGTACCACAAGGTTCATCAGGAGTATGGAATATGACACGCCCTCGGGATAACCCCCGTACAGCCTGATGATGGACGTAAGGAACCCGCATCCGATCCCCATTATGATCCTTCCCCTGAACGTGACCGGAGAAGTCGTGTAGTCGGTTGCCATGAAGAAAGCACCCAGTATAAGTCCTCCTGCGAATACATGGTAAACGAAATTCCCGGTGAACAGGCCTTCGCTGCCGCCCAGCATCCACGTCATGAAACCCACCGTCCCAATGAATGCGAGCGGAAGCTCAAGCGTGATGACATTCCGGGCCACAAGGTAAACAGCCCCGATCAGCAGTGCCAGGGCGGACGTCTCTCCGATGCACCCTCCTATGTTGCCGACGAACATATCCCAGAACTTTGGCAGTTCCCCGGCTGCTTCGCTTCCCTTCTTCATGATCTCCAGCGGTGTCGCCGTACTGACCGCATCCCATCCAGGAGCCTGCCATGATGTCATCTGGCCGGGCCAGGATGCCACCATGAACGCCCTTGCGGCAAGCGCAGGATTGACGAAATTCTGTCCGAGGCCGCCGAACAACTGCTTGACTATGATGATGGCAAAGACGCCTCCTATGGCAGCCATCCACAGCGGCAGGGACGGCGGCAGGTTGAATGCCAGGAGCAGGCCTGTCACGGCCGCACTCAGATCCGCTATCGTATTTTCCTTTTTAGTTATTTTGCACCACGCATATTCGGCAGCCACGCACGAGGTGACGGTCACGAGTATCAGCATGGCGGCCTGCACCTTGAAGTATATCACCGAGCATACGGCCGCAGGCAGCAATGCAATGATCACGTCCCTCATGATCTTCTGCGTGCTCTCGCCGCTCCTTATATGCGGGGATGAACCGGCTAAAAGGCTGATCTCCATGTCAGTTACCCCCTCCCTGCTTCCTTGCTGCTGCCTTCCTGAGCTCCGCCTTTGCTATACGCACGGACTGCACGAGATTCCTGGACGCGGGGCATACATATGAACAGCAGCCGCATTCTATACAATCGCTCACATGGTATTTTTCAATTCCTTCGAAGTTTCCGCGGACCACGTTCAGGTTTATATACAGTGGCAGCAACGACATCGGGCATGCCGCCACGCATTTACCGCACCGTATGCAGACCGACTCTTTTGGCTGCTCCGCATCACTCTCTCCAAAGGCGAGCAACGCGTTCGTCTGCTTGAGCACCGGATCATCCAGCGAGTGCTGCGCCACACCCATCATCGGGCCGCCCATAATGATCTTTCTCGGTTCATCACAGAAACCTCCGCAGAATTCGAAAACTTCCTTCAGCGGTGTACCTATCAGGACTTCGACATTCTTTGGGTTTGCGACTGCGCTACCGTCCACGGTCACCTTTTTCCTGATCAGCGGCAGGCCGGTTTTAAAATACTGGGCTATAAACGAGACTGTCGCCACATTCTGGACCAGCACGCCTACGTCCATCGGAAGTCCGCCGGTCGGAACCTTACGGCCGGTCAGAGCATATATGAGCTGCTTCTCTCCGCCCTGCGGGTAACGCACAGGAAGGCTGACCACCTCGATACCGTCCTGGTCCGACACAAGGGATGACAACAGTTCTATGGCATCCGGCTTGTTGTCCTCGATGCCGATCAGGGCTTTCCCGGCACCGGTGATTTCCATGACCTTCTTCGTACCTTCTATGACGTACTGGGGATTTTCCATCATTTCCCTGTAATCCGACGTTATGAATGGTTCACATTCCGCGCCGTTTATTATGACCGTGTCGATCATCTTCCCCGGAGGCGGTGAAAGCTTGATGCTTGTCGGAAAACCTGCGCCGCCGAGGCCTACGATGCCGGATTCCCTTATCGCCTTCAGCATGCTCTCCCTGTCGGCGCAGGAAGGCGGAACAACACTCTCGTGCAGTTCCTGCAGCCCGTCCGGTTTTATCTCGACTACCGTGACTTCCATACCATTGGAGTATATTAATGGCCTCACATCGGTCACGTTCCCGGACACGCTGGAATGGACAGGCGCAGATACAGGCTTGTCCGAATCCCCTATCTTCTGTCCGACCAACACCCTGTCACCTTTTTTCACCAGCGGGACACAAAGCGCACCGAGATGCTGCAGCATCGGTATGATGACCCTGGAAGGCAGCGGCATCCTTACCGTTTCGAGCTCTGCCGTCTCTTTATGATGGCCGGGGTTTATGCCGCCCCTGATACGCTTTATGGTTGTTGTCAAAAAAAATCACCTCACAAAATCGATGGTGCTGACTCATTTGACCCCGGATGTCAACTACTGTGATGCGATGAGTTTCCATAAAAAACATGCATGATAGATTTTACCGCAATGACATACTGCCGCATGTCATCACCCTACATATTCTATCATCTGTAGCACGGGTACGCCAGAATAATTAAATTTTTAACAATTGTATACAAAATACATGTGGAGCACATAAATCATGCTCCACGCCTGGATTTCATGGGTTTTGGCCTCTTTGCCCGGTATAAAATACCTGTAATACAGGGACCATTTCAGGCATTTCCGGCAAGAGACGGGAAGGCCCTTTCGGCAAGCACTGCCATCTGGCCCCGGCTGATGGCCTCATACGGCCTGAACGTACCGTCCTGGAA
>ERZ795062.2665-NODE-2665-length-11592-cov-14.104967_pt1 | contig 11592 bp, 8 predicted proteins | sample MGYA00375146_ERZ795062 | MGnify/ENA primary metagenome ERZ795062 (study PRJEB30191, sample SAMN05720281) | activated sludge metagenome | isolation source: Anaerobic digester | place: USA | collected 2015-07-16 ...
CCATTCGCATTGCTGCATTAATGGAAAAACCGGTTATTTTCATCTGGACTCACGATGCATTTCGTGTAGGAGAAGATGGACCAACCCATCAACCGGTTGAGCAAGAAGCCCAAATCCGTTTGATGGAAAAATTGCAAAATCACAGTGGGCAAAATTCGATGTTAGTTCTTCGTCCTTCCGATGCAAACGAAACCACCGTTGCATGGAAAATGGCAATAGAAAATGCCAAAACACCTACCGGCTTAATATTTTCACGACAAAATATTAAAGACCTTCCGGCAAAAACATCTCGTTATCAAGAAGCCTTACAGGCCGAAAAAGGTGCTTATATTGTTGAAGATGATCCCGACTACGATGTGATACTGCTGGCTTCCGGCTCCGAGGTTTCAACGCTGGTTGAAGGTGCAGAATTGTTGCGAAAAGAGGGCATAAAATTACGCATCGTATCCGTCCCCTCAGAAGGATTATTCAGAAACCAAAGCATCGAATACCAGGAATCTGTTTTACCGAAAGGCAAAAAGAAATTCGGATTGACAGCCGGGTTACCTGTAACTCTTCAAGGACTTGTCGGATCAGACGGAACCATATGGGGTATGAATTCTTTCGGATTTTCGGCTCCATATAAAGTACTTGACGAAAAACTGGGTTATACCGCTCAAAACGTTTATAACCAGGTGAAAAAATTATTAAACAAATAAAAAGCCCATTTGGGAATAAATACAATACGAATATGTCGTTAGTCAATAATAGCAAGAAACCCGTAGGCATAGCTTCAGACCATGCGGGTTTCGCCGCTAAACAATATGTGATAAAATTCCTAACGGAAAGAGGCATTCCATACAAAGATTTTGGAACATACTCTGCCGAAAGTGCAGACTATGCCGACTATGGGCATCCCCTGGCAGAGGCGGTTGAAAAAGGGGAGTGTTATCCGGGCATAGCCATTTGTGGAACAGGAAACGGAATCAATATGACGGTAAACAAACATCAGGGTATTCGCGGCGCATTGTGCTGGAACAAAGAAATAGCTTATTATGCTCGTGCACATAACGATGCAAATATCCTTTCGCTTCCCGGTCGTTTTTTGTCGGAGAAAGAAATTTCCGAAATTCTGGAAGTATTCTTAAATACACCCTTTGAAGAAGGCAGACACCGCCGCAGAATTGATAAAATTCCTTGGGGCAAAAAATGTTGCTGAAAATTTTCCTGTTATGCGGAATACCATGCTAACCCAACAACATCAAACGAATCAGTAATGCAAACAATACGATCGCGAGTTTCCCTTCTTTTAATAACCGCAGCAATCTATCTTCTCTCTGGTTGCGAAATGCAGGTAATGGATTTTGACAACACGCCGAGAGGTAATTTCGAAGCTCTCTGGACAATTATGGATCGACACTATTGTTTTTTCTCCTACAAGAATGTTGATTGGGATTCGGTATACCACGCCTACAGTCCACGAGTTACAAATACCATGAGTAGCGAATCGTTATTCAAACTGTTAGGGAAAATGTTGGAAGAGCTACAAGACGGTCACGTCAATCTGATTGCCTCTCACGACATGTCGCGTTATTGGAAATGGCAAGAAGACTTTCCCGCAAATTTTGATCCCACCATTCAAAAAGAATATTTCGGAACAGACTATCTTATTGCAAGTGGAATGAAGTACAAGATTTTTGAAGATAATATTGGTTATGTGTACTACGGCAGTTTCTCTAATGATGTCAGCAATTCAGGTCTTTCGGAAATTTTAAGCCGAATGGCTATTTGTAAAGGAATGATTATTGATGTGCGTGATAACGGTGGTGGAAGCCTGGTAAATGTAGAACGAATCGCCAGTCGTTTCTTTAACGAAAAAACACTTATCGGATATATTTCCCACAAAACAGGACCGGGACATAACGATTTCTCTCCATTATATCCAAAATACATTGAAAGTCATAAAGGAATCCGATATCAAAAACCGGTAGTTGTGCTAACCAACAGAGGATGTTACAGCGCTACCAACGAATTTGTAAGCATTATGAAATATGCTCCAAACGCCACCATTGTGGGAGATAGAACCGGCGGCGGAAGTGGATTACCTTTTTCATCGGAACTACCGAACGGATGGTCGGTACGGTTTTCAGCCTGCCCCATGTTTAATGCCGAAAAAGAACATATTGAATTCGGAATCGATCCCGATGTAGAAGTCATGATGCTTCCTTCTGACGCTGAAAAGAAAATCGACACAATTATAGAAAGAGCAAGAAATATCATCGAAAATAAATCGAAGCGATAATTCCTTTCTAAAAATAACTTCCCAAAAATTTTGCGAGTTATAACATTCAAAACATTTTGGATGGGGGAGGATTATAAAAATGATAGAGAAAAATACCTTGAAAAATTCATTGGAATTTAAGTTTCTTTTAGTAAGCAGGTTGTTTCCTTCCGAAAGAATGACTAATTTTAAAGTCAAAATTTTTTATCAACGATTCTAAAAACTTTCCTAGGCGGCTTATATTATAAATAGGCAGTTCAAAATGGAAATGGTGAGTAGAGAAGCTACACTACAACAATAGACCAATAAATTCATGCAGCCCTTACACTGCAAATATCTGAGATACCTGTATTGTAGTCCGGTTGTACTTTACAATCTCTCCGCTCGTGTGAACAAAGAATCCAAAACATCTGGAACTAGGGTAAAATCGGGATACAACGACACAACTAAATAAATAAAATTTAGTGAATGAAATTGTAAAATCTTTAACTTCAAATAACATGTCAAGACCAATAACATTATTTACCGGACAATGGGCCGATCTTCCCATTGAAAAAATGTGTAAGAGAGCAAAATCGTTTGGTTACGATGGGCTAGAACTTTGTACATGGGGTGATCATCTGGAAATCGATAAAGCCAACCAGGCATATTGCGACGAAAGGAGAGCGCTCCTCACAAGATACGGACTCAATCTATATACTGTCTCTGCACATCTCGTAGGACAATGCGTATGCGATGCTATTATTGACGAACGCCATAAAGAAATTTTGCCGGATTATATCTGGGGCGACGGAAACCCCGAGGGTGTGCGACAACGGGCGACAGAAGAAATAATTAAAACGGGCAAAGTAGCAAAAATGCTGGGAATAGACACAGTAGTAGGCTTTACCGGAAGCCCTATATGGCATATGGTCTACCCCTTCCCTACCATACCTGACGGCACGATTAAAAAAGGATATGAAGAATTTGCACAGCGTTGGATTCCTATCCTTGATGAATTTCAAAAACTTGGAGTAAAATTTGCTCTCGAGGTCCACCCTACTGAAATCGCATTTGATATTCATACGGCACATTTAGCTCTGAATGCCCTCGATAACCACTCGGCTTTCGGATTCAATTACAATCCCGCCAATCTGGGATATCAACATGTTGATTACATTCGATTTATTTATGAATTTGCTGATCGCATCTTTCACGTTCACATGAAAGATGTTTATTGGAGCGACGTACCAACAGAAGCCGGTCTCTACGGCGGCCATACAGAGTTCGGCAACTATCGCCGATATTGGAATTTTCGAAGTCTTGGCCGAGGGAAAATTAATTTTGAAAATATTATTCGTGCACTTAATGATATCGGCTACAAAGGTCCTTTATCGGTAGAATGGGAAGACAACAGGATGAACCGTGAAGCGGGTGCCATTGAATCTTATCGTTTTATGAAAAAAATAGACTTTAAGCAATCCAATGTTTCGCTCTCGCACAGACGCAGATTATCTCAACATCAAAGGCAATGAATTTCAACCGATGTTCTAACAAATAAAATTGTAATCCATATGAAAACTTTACACATGATTATTCTCTCAACTCTTTTTTCTACAAGTGTTATGGCCAAATCGTATGTATTGAAATCGCCCAACAGTAAATTACTGGTAAATGTAGAAATCTCCGATAAAATCCGATTTTCCGTAAATCACGAACAAACAGAAGTAATTGCTCCCTCTTCTATTTCCATTACACTTGCCGACGGCAGCGTGTGGGGTGAAAAGCCCAAGTTGAAAAGCAAAAAGACACAGAGCGTTAATCACACCGTTGTTTCAACTATCTACAAGAAAAAAGAAATCCCTGACATATATAATGAGCTCATTCTGAATTTCAAGGGAAATTACGGCATAATTTTCAGAGCGTATGATCAAGGCGTGGCATATCGGTTTGCAGCTAATGAAAAAGACAGCATTTGGATTCAAAACGAAGAAGTAAAGCTTCAATTCAGTCACAATTATCCGACCATAGTTCCCTATGTTCGGAAAGACAATCCGCAAACATTTGATGAACAGTTTTTCAACTCGTTTGAAAATACCTATTCCCATTTGAAATTGAGCGAACTGGATAAAAATCGGTTAATGTTTTTGCCCTTGGTTGTGGAACTCAACGACGGAAAAAAGCTGTGCATTACTGAAGCTGATCTTGAAAGTTATCCGGGACTTTATCTGAACAAAGGAGAAGACCAATCGCTGCAGGGAGTGTTCGCCCCCTATCCTAAACACGTAAAACAAGGCGGACACAATATGCTACAGGGATTAGTTATCGAGAGAGAAAACTATATTGCTAAATGCAAAGGGAGTCGTCATTTCCCTTGGCGCGTATTTGCCGTTTCTACAAACGACAAAGAGCTGCTGGATAACGACCTGGTGTATCTATTGGCTGAACCCTCACGAGTAAAAGATGCATCCTGGATCAAACCCGGTAAAGTGGCATGGGAATGGTGGAACGATTGGAACCTTTACGGGGTGGATTTCAAATCCGGCATTAATAATTCGACCTATAAGTACTACATTGATTTTGCATCGAAACAGGGTATTGAATATGTTATTCTGGACGAAGGATGGGCTGTAAACAAACAAGCCGATCTGCTGCAAGTGATTCCCGAAATCAATATTCAAGAACTGATAGATTACGGAAAATCTCGCAATGTGGGAATTATTCTTTGGGCAGGTTATTGGGCGGTCGATCGCGATATGGAAAACGTTTTCAAGACCTATTCCGATATGGGAGTCAAAGGGTTTAAAGTCGATTTCATGGACAGAGACGACCAGGCCATGGTCGATTTTTATTATCGTTGTGCCGAAACGGCAGCCAAATACGGACTGATGATCGATTTTCACGGCGCATACAAACCAACAGGCCTGCATCGCACCTATCCCAATGTGGTCAATTTTGAAGGAGTTTACGGCCTGGAACAAGTAAAATGGGCATCCCCATCGGTAGATATGGTAACCTACGATGTAACAATGCCATATATTCGAATGCTGGCCGGACCATTGGATTATACACAAGGAGCTATGCGAAACGCCACAAAAGAAAATTACCGCCCGATAAACAGCGAGCCGATGAGCCAGGGCACCCGTTGCCGCCAATTGGCCGAATACGTGATATTCGAATCACCACTGAATATGCTTTGTGACAGCCCCTCGAATTATCTCCGGGAACCTGAATGTACTCGTTTTATTGCCGATATCCCAACCGTTTGGGATCAGACCCTTGCGTTGGACGGCACAATAGGCGAATATATTGCTATAGCCCGCAGGAAAGATGACGTTTGGTATGTGGGAGGTTTAACCAATTGGAACAAGCGGGACATAACTATCGATTTATCTTTTCTCGACCAATGTAATTACGAAGTTGAATTGTTCTGCGACGGAATCAACGCCGATCGTGCTGCCCGCGATTACAAACGGGATATTTTCTCTGTCCCAGAGAATCGAAAAATTTCTGTTAAATTAATGCCGGGAGGAGGATTTGCCGCAAAAATCAAGAAAAAAGAATAGCAATAAAAAATATATTCCGGTTTTTTCAATGATTTTACCGGTTAAAATAAAAATGATTATTTTTACGACCAATTGTTTCACTAAATCAATTCAAACTGTAAATATACTTCTATAGTTCAAAAGAATGAGAGGAACAGAAGATTTTGAGGGGAAAAATGCCTCCCCAAAAAAATTTCATCAACGAAAAAGTTTTTATCTACTTTTAGGAATAGTTATAGGTATTATTCTCTTTGTTGCTCTATATCAAACATCGGTCTACTTTTCGACAAACGAGTCGTGCATGATTTGCCATGTCCATCCTCATGTCGAAGAAACATGGAAATTGTCGATGCACGTAAACAACAAAAGCGGTGTTATGACCAATTGTGTAGATTGTCATCTCCCCCCAATCGAAAATACGTGGGATCATTACAAAGCAAAGATTACTCTCGGATTCAAAGATGTATGGGGATACCTTACAAAAGACAGCGCTGATTTTGATTGGGAAAGCAAATCGGAATTGGAATATGCCATAAAATATATACCTAACGAATCGTGCGAAAAATGTCATCAAAACTTGTTCCCGGAAGGTGTTACAGACGATGCTATTACAGCCCACCTCTATTATGAAGAGAATGCAAAAAAACTTGACTTACAGTGCATAAGTTGTCATTTGGATGCCGGCCATTACAACCCAAATTACGTTCATGGGAAAATGACAGGGATCCCCGGAATAAGTGATGATAAAGGGGTAGTAGACACAAGTATGTTCTATAAAGAAGCGACCAAAGTAACGGTTTTCGACGATTACATCGAGCAAATACCCGGAACGGCAGCATCATTTAAAATGATCGCTATTCCGGGAGGTACATTCAATATGGGAAGCCCTGATAACGAACCCTTCCACGAACCCAATGAAACCCCGGTGCATGAAGTTACTGTCGCCCCATTCTTTATGGCAGAAGCAGAAACAACCTGGGACCAATACTGGGCATTTTATGCTGAAACAATGAGTGAAGGACGTACACCCCCAGAAGAAGTCTATGAAAACAACCTGAAAGCTTTGGATGTTGACGCCATTTCAGGTCCTACTCCTCCCTTCGGCTTTCCCGATCAAGGCTGGGGAAGCGGAAAACGGCCGGCTATAACGATGACCCACTATGCAGCAGAAGTATTCTGCCTGTGGTTGTCTTTAAAAACCGGCAAAAAATATCGACTTCCTACCGAAGCCGAATGGGAATATGCTACACGGGGAAAAACCCAAATGCCTTATTTTTTCCCGGGTAATCCCAAAGATTTTTCGGATCGGGGATTCTGGCGCAAATTTTTCAAAGCCAAAACGGAGCCCATCGCATCGTATGTGATTTATAATAAAAACAGCAATAACAAGACCCAGGAACCCGACGTAGTGCAACCCAATCCCTTCGGATTAAAAAATACACTGGGAAACGTAATGGAATATTGTGCCGACAGATATGATCCTGAGGCATACAACAAAACGAATGGCGCTATCAATCCATTGATTACAGAAGGAGATGAATGGGTCGTGCGCGGTGGAAATTACACTTCTGATGCAGCCGACGTACGCTGCGCAGCTCGCGACCACACTCATCACGAAGCATGGCTGAAAACCGATCCTCAACAACCCAAAAGTATCTGGTGGTATTCCGATATCAAAGGAATTGGTTTTCGCGTGGTCTGCGAACCCGACTCATCAATCGTTCAAAATCAATAACAATCATTCTAAACTTATCGATATGAAAAAAAACAAATTCACCAGAAGAACATTCCTAAAAAGCTCGGCAATGGCCGGAGCACTTGGTGTAATCGGATCAACATCTTCCGCAGGTTTACTGACCTCGTGCAGCGGAGGTGGAAAAAACAAAAACGGTAACATCCCTATAAAAGAACCCGGCAGCTACTATATTCCGGAACTTCCCGATAAGGCTGCTGACGGAAAAGAATTGAAAGCAGGTGTAATCGGTTGCGGAGGACGCGGATCGGGTGCAGCTTTCAACTTCCTGAATGCGGCAAACGGTGTAACGATTGTGGCATTAGGAGATGTATTTCAAGAAAAAGTGGACAGCTTGGCCAAAAAACTGAAAAACGAAAAAAATATCGATATCCCCTCCGATAAACGTTTTGTAGGTCTGGATGCGTACAAACAGGTCATCGATAGTGGTGTGGATATAATTATTGATGCAACACCCCCATTCTTCCGACCCGAACATTTCAAATATGCCGTAGAAAAAGGGAAACATTGTTTTCTTGAAAAGCCCATTTGTGTAGATTCCGTAGGATATCGTACTATTATAGCTGCGGCAAAACAGGCGCAAGCAAAAAATCTGTGTGTAATAACAGGTACACAACGGCATCATCAACGCAGCTATGTGGAATCGTATAAAAAAATTATGGATGGGGCAATTGGCGAAATTACCGGGGGTGTGGTTTACTGGAATCAGGGAATGTTGTGGTACCGCGAGCGACAACCGGGATGGAGCGATTTTGAATATATGATCCGCGATTGGGTGAACTGGAAATGGTTGTCGGGCGACCATATTGTTGAACAACATGTTCATAATATCGATGTTTTCACATGGTTCACGGGATTAAAACCAATAAGTGCCGTTGGATTTGGTTCTCGTCATCGCCGCATCACAGGCGACCAATTCGATAATTTCAGCGTCGATTTTACAATGGAAAACGGTATCCATTTTCATAGCATGTGCCGACAAATAGACGGATGTGCCAACAATGTGAGCGAATTTATTCAAGGAACCAAAGGATCGTGGACAACTCAAGGTGAAACGGTTATCAAAGACCTTGCGGGGAACGTTGTCTGGAAATACGATCAAGAAGCAGAAAAGAACAATTTCAGCCAAACCGATCCTTACACACTGGAGCATGTCAACCTGATCAATTGCATTCGCGCGAATAAACCCATTGAACAAGCTTCCGAAACGGCTATTGCCAATATGGCAGCCATCATGGGGCGCGAATCGGCTTATACAGGTCTTGAAACAAAATGGGATGCAATGATCGCATCAACATTGGATTATACCCCAAAAGATTTAAATATAGGTAAAATGGATATGAGCGTATTTACTGTACCTGTACCGGGGAAACCTCACGAAAAAAAATAATGAATTATGACACTTGATAGAAGAAACTTTTTAAAAACAACCCTTGCAGGTGGTGCCGCAGTACTTACCGGAGGAAATCGCGCCGTTTTTGCTTCGTCTACTGAAAAAAAATCAATTGCGAATAAATCTCCCAAAGCACAACTGAACCTTTCGTTTCAGGAAGGAATTCCTCCCGGAAAAAACCTGAATGAGAAATTCGATTTCATGGAAAAGCATGGCGTAGTGGGATTTGAACCCGGCGGAAGAGGGCTCGCCAAACGGATTCCCGAATTCAAGAATGCACTGAAAGGCCGCAATATCAAAATAAGCGCCATCTGTGCCGGATTTGACGGTTTCATCCTTTCATCCGATCCGGCCATTCGCAAACAATGTCGCGATACAATGAACGAAATCATCATTGCCGCAGGCGAATTGGAATCTACCGGTGTAATTATGGTACCGGCTTTCAACTCACAAAAACCCGTTATGCCCCATACGCAGGAAACACGCGATTTTCTCTGCGAACAGCTCAACGAGATGGGCAATTTTGCCCGGGAACACGGCACAACGGTTATTCTTGAACCCCTCAACCGACAAGAGGCTTTTTATTTGCGTTTGGTTGCCGATGCCGCTTCCATATGCCGCGATATCGACAATCCGGGCATTAAATGCATGGGCGATTTTTGGCACATGACATGGGAAGAAACTTCGGATATGGGAGCATTTATTTCCGGCGGAAAATACCTGCAACACGTACATGTAGCGAGCCGAAAACGCCGCAGTATGCCGGGAGAAGACGGCGAAGCCGACAATTACGTGGATGGGTTCAAAGGATTGAAAATGATTGGGTACAATAAATATATCAGTTTCGAATGTGGTGCACAAGGCGATCGCAACGTAGTGGTTCCGGAAGCAGTGGAATTGCTTCGCAAACAATGGAATGAAGCATAAAATAAACTGTCGGATTTCGGATTAATATGAAAAAATTTAAACGTTTTTTATCCTCTTACCTAACTACCTTTATCTTGTTGGCGCTTTATGCTTTCGGACTGGCTGCAGCCACCTTTATCGAGAAATATCACGGCACCGATGTTGCCAAATCGCTGATCTATCATTCCCCTCTCTTTTTTTTCCTGCAATTTCTTATGGTTGTGAATTTTGTCATGATCGTTATTAAATATCGCTATTTTCAACGTCGCCGATGGGCGTTGGTGGTCGTACATTTTGCCTTTATCGTCATTCTGTTGGGAGCATTAATCACCTATTTGTTTGGAAAAGATGGAATGGTTCATATTCGTGAAGGAGAAACAACCAACCAAATAGCCCTCAACACCCCTGAAGGTATCAAATACGAAACACTGCCTTTTACACTCAAATTGGTTGACTTCAGATTGATTCGGTATCCGGGCTCGGAAAGCCCTTCGTCCTACGAAAGCGATCTTCTTATCGGATATACAGATGGTAAAATTCAGAAAACAAAAGTTTACATGAACAACGTATTGAATGTAAAAGGATATCGTTTTTTTCAAGCCTCTTTTGACAAAGACGAGATGGGAACCATTCTTTCCGTGAATAAAGATGGAGTGGGAAGAACCATCACCTACAGCGGCTATTTTTTACTGCTGATCGGATTTATTCTTGTTTTCACCACAAAAAACTCCCGATTCCGACAATTGAACTCGCAACTGAAGAAAGTGAAAAAAACATACCGATCCACGATAACGTGTCTGTTGTTCCTTGTTTTTCCCGGTACTCTATCGGCACAACATATGCCGTCCATGAATATGATGGAAGCGGTACAAAAAAACGCAATCGATCCGCAACATGCAGCACGATTCGGCGAATTGCCCATGCAATGGGGTGGAAGAATTGTTCCGGTCAATACGTTTTCCTCCGAAATCCTTCGCAAAGTACACAAAGAAACCACTATAGGCAAACTCAATTCCGATCAGTTTCTGCTCAGCTTTCTTTCGATGCCGCAAATGTGGATGCGGGTTCCGTTCATTGCCGTTTCCAATAAAGAAATAAGCCGTCATTATCGGTTGCCCGACGATTATTGTGCTTATTTTCAACTGATAGATGAAGGGGGAAACTACGTGTTGCTGCCTAAATTACAAGAAGCATACAGTAAACTGCAAGCCGGACGGAGCAGCTTCGATAAAGATCTGATTAAGCTGGACGAACGCATCAACATTGTCTCCCAATTGTTGAATAGGCAACTGCTCTGCATTTTTCCTCACCCAACAGATCCTAGTCGTAGCTGGTATGCACCGGGAGGCGATCTCTCTAAATTTTCCACAGAAGATTCTTTATTCATTACTCGCTCGGTTGCATGGTATCTAAGTGAAGTAAACCATTCTTTAAGAAGCGGCAATTGGAACAAACCCAATCAGCTCTTGCAAGTGATTGGTGAATACCAAAAAAAGAACGATGCAGCATTACAAATCAATCCCAAAAAATTGAAAGCCGAGATCCGATATAACCACCTTGATGTTTTTGGTCATTGCCAAATTGGATATTTTGTTTTGGGAGGATTGCTGCTGCTTTTCTCTTTTATGGGATTATTGAAATCGCAACACTGGATTGACACCGTTATTAAAATAGCAAGCGGAGGCATTTTTTTGCTGTTTATTTATCATGTATACGGTATGGGATTGCGAGCTTATATTTCGGGATATGCTCCTTG
>ERZ795062.2666-NODE-2666-length-11589-cov-8.095544_pt1 | contig 11589 bp, 11 predicted proteins | sample MGYA00375146_ERZ795062 | MGnify/ENA primary metagenome ERZ795062 (study PRJEB30191, sample SAMN05720281) | activated sludge metagenome | isolation source: Anaerobic digester | place: USA | collected 2015-07-16 ...
TGCACGGCAACCGCACCTACATCCTGCAGGACGAGAACGGCCAGATCACCGAGACCCACAGCATCAGCGCCGGGCTGGACTACCCCGGCGTCGGACCCGAACACGCCTTCCTCAAGGACATCGGCCGCGCCGAGTATGTCGGCATCACCGACACCGAGGCACTGGAAGCCTTCCACTACCTGTGCCGCACCGAGGGCATCATCCCCGCGCTGGAGTCCAGCCACGCAGTCGCCTACGCCATGAAGCTCGCGAAAACGATGCGCGCTGACCAGTCCATCCTGGTCAATCTCTCCGGCCGGGGCGACAAGGACATTGGCACGGTGGCCGACCTCAGCGGCGCGGACTTTTTCTGCCGTCCGAGCTGCCAGGGACAGAGTGTCAAGGGAAGCGCCCAGGCGCCAGAACAAATCGTGAAGGTGGTGAAATGAGCCGCATCGAAGCTACACTGGCCGCCCTCAAAGCCCAGGACCGCAAGGCCCTGATCCCCTATGTCATGGCGGGGTTTCCCTACGCCGATGTCACGCCGGACCTCATGCACGGGATGGTCGCCGCCGGGGCCGACATCATCGAGCTTGGTGTCCCCTTCAGTGACCCGTCCGCGGACGGCCCGGTGATCCAGAAGGCTGGCGAAAAAGCGCTGGCCCTGGGGATTGGCACCGCACAGGTGCTGGCCATGGTGAAGGCATTCCGTGCCACCGACAACCGCACGCCCGTGGTGCTGATGGGCTACGCCAATCCTGTGGAGCGCTACGACCTGCGTCATGGCAAGGATGCGTTCATCCGTGATGCCGCGATGGCTGGTGTGGACGGCGTGCTCGTCGTCGATTACCCACCAGAGGAATGCGTGGAATTCGCCGCCAAGCTGCGCGAACATCGCATGGATCTGATCTTTCTGCTCGCCCCAACGTCCACCGACGAGCGCATGGCGCAGGTGAACCAGGTGGCCAGCGGCTACGTCTACTACGTGTCCCTCAAAGGCGTGACCGGCGCCGGCACCTTGGACACCGGTGCGGTGGAGGCCATGCTGCCTCGCATCCGCCGCCACGTGAGCTTGCCGGTGGGCGTGGGATTCGGCATCCGCGACGCCGAAACTGCGCGCGCCATCAGCCGGGTCGCCGATGCGGTGGTGATCGGCAGTCGGATCATCCAGTTGATCGAATCACAACCGCGGGAGGCTGTGGTGGAAACCGCCAGAACTTTCCTGCGCGGCATTCGAGCAGCGCTGGACGCATAATTCGCCTGGCTTCTTGTGCCACTGACCTGATCGCTTGGAGACCCATTCATGAGCTGGCTGGAAAAACTGCTGCCCCCGAAAATCCAGAAATCCGACCCGTCGGAGCGGCGCACCATCCCCGAGGGCCTGTGGATCAAATGCCCCAGCTGTGAAAGTGTGCTGTACAAGACCGATCTGGAACAAAACCAGAACGTCTGCCCAACCTGCAGCCACCACCATCGCATCGGTGCGCGAGCTAGGCTCAACGCCTTCCTCGACGGGGAAGGCCGCTACGAGATCGGGCAGGAAGTCCTTCCAGTGGACGCGCTTAAGTTCAAGGACAGCCGCAAATACCCTGAACGGCTCAAGGAAGCCCTGGAGAACACGGGTGAGACCGATGCGCTGGTGGTGATCGGTGGCGCCGTGCACAGCATCAGCCTGGTGGCGGCCTGCTTCGAGTTCGATTTCATGGGTGGCAGCATGGGCTCGGTGGTCGGCGAGCGTTTCGTGCGCGGCGTGGAAACCGCCATCGAACAGAAAGTCCCCTTTGTCTGCTTCACTGCAACCGGCGGCGCACGCATGCAGGAGGGCCTGTTGTCACTGATGCAGATGGCCAAGACCAATGCAGCCCTCACCCACCTCGCAAAGAAGGGCCTGCCCTATATCAGCGTGCTGACCGACCCCACCATGGGGGGTGTCAGTGCAGGATTTGCCTTTTTGGGCGATGTGGTGATAGCCGAACCCAAGGCGCTGATCGGATTTGCCGGTCCCCGCGTGATCGAGTCCACGGTTCGCGTCACCCTGCCCGAGGGTTTCCAGCGCGCAGAATTCCTCCAACAGAAAGGGGCCATCGATTTCATCTGCGACCGTCGTGAACTGCGCAAGGCCGTCTCCAGCACGCTAGCAATGCTGCAGCGCCAGCCTGCTGACGCAGTGAGCTGACGCTCTTCCAAGGCCGCCTCGCGGCATCGCGGTCAGCGCAACACCGTTTGCTGAACCACTGCCAGGACCATCGCCGCTACTTGCAACAGCACCAACAACACCAGCGGCGACAAGTCGATGCCGCCAACCAGGGGAACAACCTGGCGGATGGGCCTCAGCAAAGGTGCACAAAGGCGCTCGACGACTGCCGCCACGGGCGAGGCGGTCTGCGTCCACGACAGGAGCGCGTAAACAATGAGTAGACCGGTGAGGCCAGAAATCGCCATCTGGAACAGCCCAAACAAGGCGAGAGCCGGCACTCAGACCAGGACCTTCACGCCGCCACCCATCACGCCCAGCAGGCCAAACTGCATCAGCTTGAGCCCATAGGCGCCCAACAGACTGGACAGGTCCCACGCCCCCGCCGAAGGCACGACACGGCGCAGAGGAAGCACCAGCCAGTCGGTCAGGGCAAAGACAAAGCGGCCCACCGGATTGGCAAATGAGACGCGCTGGTGCTGCATGTACAGGCGCAACAGACACGCACCGCCAACGAGGCTGACGGCGACTTCCAACAGAAACGAGATGATTTGGTACAGCATGGAAACCGGGGCAGGAAGGTCGTGGGATGATACGGCCAGACACCCTAAGCCGTTTTCCGCAAGCCATCGATTCACTCGTGCCTGAAATTCTGACCCTTTCTTCTCTGCCCCTGTTTCCGTTGCAGACGGTGCTGTTTCCGGGGGGCTTGCTCCCTTTGCGGGTGTTTGAGGTCCGTTACCTGGACATGATCCGCCGGTGTCACAGCGCCGGCGCACCGTTTGGCGTGGTGGCGCTGAAGCAGGGCTCGGAGGTCCGGCAGGCTGGCGCGCTGCCGGAGACTTTCCACCTCATCGGCACGTTGGCAACGGTCCAGGCATTGGACACCTCCCAGGCAGGCCTGCTGATGATCCTCTGCCATGGCCAGCGGCGCTTTGAGGTGACGGCTGCCGAACGGCTCAAGAACGGCCTGTGGGTGGCCGACGTTCGCCAGTTCGACGACGATCTGAACGTCACTGTGCCGCCAGACCTCGCCTACGTCGGGCAGGCCTTGTCCCGTGTGCTGGAATCGCTGCGGGCCCAACAGGGGGACGCGGCGGCCGCACCGGTCAGCGCGCCGCTACGATTTGACGACTGTGGCTGGCTGGCCAATCGATGGTGCGAGTTGCTGCCCGTGCCACTGGAATTGAAACAGCGCTTGATGCAATTGGACAACCCACTGGTCCGGCTGGAACTGGTCAGCGACATCCTGCAGCGATCCGGCATTGCCGGGTAACGCTTCCAGAGATCGAGTATTGTTTCGCACCTATGCAAGAAACCATATTGAGATGGCCCCGGCCCATGAAACGCCTGGTGGTCGTTTTTCTCGACGTCTTGATGTCGATCTTTGCAATGTGGCTGGCGTTCTCATTTCGACTCGACACGCCGCATTGGCCCGAGGGCGCCCAGTGGGTACTTTATGCCTTTGCCCCTGCCTTGGCAGTGCCAATCTTCATCAAGTTCGGCCTCTACCGCGCAATCTTTCGATACACAGGTCTTGCAGCGTTAATCACCACTGCGCAAGCGGTATTGGTCTATGGCATTGCACTGTTCGCGTCTATTCTATTGATGCAGCAGTGGGGGATTATCGGACTGCCACGTACCACCGGGATTCTGCAGCCCCTGATCTTCCTTTTGCTAGTTGGCGGCAGTCGGGCAATCGCCCGATTCTGGCTTGCAGGTCTCGCAGGAAAAAATCGCCGGGCCACACGCCGCTTGTTGATCTACGGTGCCGGCAATGCTGGTGTGCAAACGGCCTCCGCGATTGGAAATGCCGCACAGTACGCGCTGATGGGTTTTCTTGATGATGAACCATCAAAATACGGCCGGACGATCAATGGAATACCAGTTTTCCAGCCAAAGGATACGCCCGGTCTGATTTCTCGACTTGGCATCACGGATATTCTGCTGGCGCTTCCCAGTGTAAGCCGTGAACGAAGAAATCAGATCATTCAGAGTCTTTGCTCACTCCCCATCCACATCCGGACTTTGCCTGGGTTGTCCGACTTGGCCAGCGGCCGCGTTTCCGTCCAGGACTTCCAGGAACTCGAGATTGAAGACTTGCTCGGTCGCGAGCCGGTGACGCCAGATACAACATCGCTTTCACGCAAACTTCTGGGGCAAGTCGTGCTTGTCACAGGCGCCGGCGGCAGCATCGGTAGCGAGCTCTGTCGGCAAATCGTCAATGAGCACCCTGCGCGATTGCTCCTGGTCGACCAAAACGAGTTTGGCCTTTATTCAATCCATCAGGAACTCTCCGGCCTTTGTATTCGAAGTCAGTTGACGACCGAAGTTACGCCTTTGCTCGGCAGTGTGATGAACCATCGACGGATGGACGAAATATGCCGCGCCTACAAACCTTCGACCATCTATCACGCAGCCGCGTACAAGCATGTCCCGATGGTGGAGCACAATCCTGCAGAAGGCATCGCAAACAACGTGTTCGGCACACTTTGCTTGGCCAGGGCGGCATTGGAAAACCAAGTCGCTCATTTTGTACTCATTTCGACTGACAAGGCCGTGCGCCCTACAAATCTCATGGGCGCGAGCAAACGGGTGGCGGAGTTGATTCTGCAGGCTTTGGCAAATGCTCAGACCGTCATCTTTTCCGACTTGGGAGGTTCCCCGGTAAACGATGCGAACTTGCCAACCAACCAGACACGTTTCGTCATGGTGCGGTTCGGCAATGTCCTCGGATCAAGCGGCAGCGTGGTCCCTCTTTTCCGCAAGCAGCTTGAGCTGGGCGGACCGCTGACAGTGACGCATCCGGAAGTTACACGCTATTTCATGACCGTGTCCGAAGCGGTTCAACTCGTTCTCCAGGCCGGCGTCATGGCGGAAGGGGGCGAGGTGTTTGTGCTGGATATGGGCGAGCCGGTGAGGATCGTTGACCTTGCCAAGCGAATGATCGCGTTGTCAGGATTGACGCTCCGAGACGACGCCCACCCCCACGGAGACATCGAAGTGGTCTTTTCTGGGCTGCGACCTGGAGAAAAACTCTTTGAAGAACTCCTAATTGGCGAAAATCCGCTGCCGACATCGCACCCGCGCATCATGCGGGCTCGCGAAGATTTTGTTGCATGGCCCGAGTTGGCAGCGAAACTGTCTGACCTTGATAAGGCCGTTAGATCCAACGACGTTGTCGCAATGAAAGGGCTGTTGCGGACACTGGTATCTGGTGCTCAACTGACAGAAAAGACGTTTGATCATATTTCACTGGCGCAGGAATTCCTGGCCGACGAATCTGACGTAATGATTGATTCATACCCTGATAACAATAAATAACAATACATCAAATCACCTTAATCCCTATATTACAACCAAAACAATATGCCAGCACAACAAATTTCAATATTATAAATAATTTTTTGGAACTCTTCGAGCTCAATAATAGTTAATAAACCTATAAATATTGAATAATATTCAACAATACGTCACTTCCCTATTTTATAAGATCAAGAGATCGACCAAAATTGGCAAAAGACAGGCATGGAGAAATAATAAATGAAAGCTGTGATTCTGGCCGGTGGCTTGGGAACTCGAATATCCGAAGAGACCCATCTAAAGCCAAAGCCAATGATAGAAATTGGCGGAAAACCAGTTTTATGGCACATAATGAAAATTTACTCCCATTATGGAATAAATGATTTTATCATTTGTTGCGGCTACAAGGGTTACTTGATCAAAGAGTACTTTGCCAACTATTTTCTTCATAGCTCGGACGTAACCTTTGATATCGCGCGCAACAAGATGGAGGTTCACCATCAGTACGCGGATCCGTGGCGCGTGACGCTTGTCGATACTGGCGAAAATACTATGACTGGCGGGCGCCTGCGCCGCGTTGCTCAGTATTTGGAAGGTGAAGACACCTTCTGCCTCACCTACGGAGACGGGGTCAGCGATGTGAATATCCGTGGGCTCGTGGCCTACCATTTGGCGCGGAATGTGCGCGCCACTCTGACTGCCGTGTATCCGCCGGGTCGATTCGGTGCCCTCGAGCTCGCGGGGGAATATGTCCGCAGCTTCAAGGAAAAGCCTGATGGAGATGGGGGCATGATCAATGGCGGCTTCTTTGTTCTGTCGTCGTCGGTGCTAAGTCTTCTGCAGGACGACAGCACGGTCTGGGAGCGAGAACCTTTGGAAACGCTGGCTCGCGAAGGGCAACTCGCCGCATTTCAGCACACGGGCTTCTGGCAACCCATGGACACCTTGCGGGACAAAATATTTCTAGAAGAACTCTGGGCCACAGGCAGGGCCCCATGGAAAGTCTGGCAATGACCCCGGAATTCTGGCATGGCAAGCGCGTGTTGATCACCGGGCATACCGGTTTCAAAGGAGGTTGGTTGTCTCTATGGCTGCAAAGCCTCGGCGCCAAGGTTTCAGGCTACTCTCTCCATCCGCCCACCAATCCAAGTCTGTTTGAGGTGGCAGGGGTTGCGGGCAACATGAGGTCGGTCATAGGCGATATCCGCGACCTTCCGACCCTTCAGAAGTTTGTAGCCAGTGTGCGCCCCGAGGTGGTTATCCATATGGCTGCACAGTCATTGGTTCGCCCATCGTACGTGAACCCGGTGGAAACCTATTCCACCAACGTGATGGGAACGGTCCACATTTTGGAAGCCGTACGTCAGACTCCTGGCGTTAAGGCTGTGGTCAATATCACCACCGACAAATGCTATGAAAACAAGGAATGGGTATGGGGCTATCGTGAAAACGAACCCATGGGTGGGTACGACCCCTACAGCAACAGCAAGGGGTGCGCGGAACTTGTCAGTTCAGCCTTTCGCTCCTCTTTCTTTAACCCAAATGCCTATTCGCAACATGGCGTGGCCATAGCCACGGCGCGCGCAGGCAATGTGATCGGTGGCGGCGATTGGGCGCAAGACAGGCTGATCCCCGATATCATTACGGCATTCCAATCTGCACAGCCGGCCCGCATCCGAAACCCGCATGCGATCCGCCCGTGGCAGCATGTCCTTGAACCCCTGCGCGGCTATCTGACACTTGCCGAACGACTGTATCAAGATGGCCCGGACTATGCAGAAGGCTGGAACTTCGGTCCCCGCGATGAAGATGCGAAACCCGTCCGCTGGATCGTCGAACAGTTGGCTGCAAATTGGGGAGTAGGCGCCACCTGGCTAGCGGACGCCCGCGATCATCCGCATGAGGCCACGTACCTGAAACTGGACATTTCAAAAGCAAGAAGCCGCTTGGACTGGCACCCGAAATTGAACTTGAAACAAGCCCTCCAACTGGTCGTGGATTGGGCACGTGCCAGTAGTTCAGGGGAAGATATGCGGCAGTTCACAATTTCCCAATTACAGTCCTACCAAGTGATGACTGCCGACTAAGAATCAAGAATAAGACACCATTCCCATGGAAAACAGCAGAACCCAAGCCCTGCGCACCCAGATCGCACAACTCGTTGATGAATACGCTTCAATCGCGTTGGCACCACAGAAGTTTCTGCCGGGAGCCTCGGCAGTCCCCCCTTCGGGCAAGCAAATCGGCGCCGAGGAACTCAAATACATGGTCGATTCCAGCTTGGACGGCTGGCTGACCACCGGGCGCTTCAACACCGAGTTTGAGAAGAAGCTGGCCGCCTTCATTGGCGTCAAGCACCTGATCACAGTCAACTCCGGCTCGTCCGCCAACCTGGTGGCCTTCAGTACGCTGACCTCGCCCAAGCTGGGTGATCGCGCCATCAAACAAGGCGACGAGGTCATAGGCGTAGCGGCGGGTTTCCCGACCACGGTCAACCCCATCCTCCAGTTTGGCGCCGTGCCGGTGTTCGTGGATGTGGACCGCCTCACGCACAACATCGACGCCGACAAGATCGAAGCGGCCATCGGGCCCAAGACCAAGGCCATCATGCTGGCTCACTCGCTGGGCAACCCGTTTAACCTGGATGTGGTGACCGCCCTGTGCAGGAAGTACAACTTGTGGCTGGTGGAAGACTGCTGCGACGCGCTGGGCAGCACTTACCGCGGCCAGATGGTGGGCACCTTTGGCGACATCGCCACCCTGAGCTTTTACCCCGCCCACCACATCACCATGGGCGAAGGCGGCGCGGTGTTCACCGATCACGACGAACTCAAGACCATTGCCGAGAGCTTCCGCGACTGGGGCCGCGACTGCTATTGCGCCCCTGGCAAGGACAACACCTGTGGCAAACGCTTTGACCAGCAGTTGGGCACCCTGCCGCTCGGCTACGACCACAAGTACACCTACAGCCACCTGGGCTACAACCTCAAGATCACCGACATGCAGGCCGCCTGCGGCCTGGCGCAACTGGAGAAGGCGCCAGCATTCATCGCCGCGCGCAAAGCCAACTTCGCCTTCCTGAAGGAACGCCTCAAGGACTGCGAGGAGTTCGTAAATTTGCCCCAGGCCACCGAGCACTCTGACCCCTCCTGGTTTGGGTTTCCGATCACGCTCAAGGACAACGCACCGGTCAGCCGGCTGGACCTGCTGACCTTCCTGGACCAGAACAAGGTCGGCACGCGATTGCTGTTCGCCGGCAACCTGACCCGCCAGCCGTACATGGCAGGAGCGAAGTATCGGATCAGTGGCGACCTGTCCAACACCGACAACGTGATGAACAACACTTTCTGGATCGGCGTTCAGCCTTCCCTTACGGAGGAGATGATGGAGTTCGCCGCTCGCAAGATTGAGAGCTACCTGGGCGTCAATTTTTAATCCCTTGTGAGAACACTATGCAAGACGAAGTATTCCAAGGCAATCCACTCAAACACACTGAGAGCGACCGCTCGCGTTTCCTGGAATATGCAGGCTATTTCGAAGATTCTCCGCTACCCACCACACTCAAGCTGTCCAGCTTTGCTAAGTATGTGCGCCGCCAGGACATTAGCCGTTTTCTGGCGAAAAACGAACTATTCAAACTCCAACTCGACGTACCAGGCGTGGTGATTGAGTGCGGCTGTTACGCCGGTGCCGGCATCATGACCTACGCCCAACTGTCCAGCATTTACGAACCCTACAACCATCAGCGCCGTATTTACGGTTTTGACACATTTTCGGGGTTCCCTTCGGTGGACAAAAAGGACACGAATAAGGACCTCAACTCCAGCACCGGAGACCTGTTCGTTAACTCTCGCATCGTCGAGGAAATCCAGCAGTCCATTCATCTGCATGACGGAAACCGCGCGCTGAACCATATTCCAAAGACCGAATTGGTCATTGGTGACGCAACCAAAACCATCCCCCAATTCTTGCAAGACAACCAGCACATCATTGTCTCCCTGCTGTACTTGGATTTTGATCTGTACACCCCCACCAAAGTAGCTCTCGAACTGTTGCTCGATCGCATGCCCAAAGGTGCCGTGCTGGCTTTTGACGAGCTCAATACCAAGAACTACCCCGGCGAAACCGTGGCCCTGCAAGAAGTAGCTGGACTCAAGAACATGCGCCTGAAAAAGACGCCTTTTGATCCCTATATTGCCTACGCCATCATTGAATAGGCTTCATGGACCTGCACGCTGTTAGCCTATCTGATCTGGCACACGCCGCCAACCTGGTCGGGGAGCGATGGGAGGGCTTGTGCCACAAGAAGCTGTTCATTACCGGTGGCACAGGTTTTGTAGGCAAATGGCTACTTGAGACCCTTGTATATGCCAACCGTGTGATGAGTCTTCATTGCGAAGCCACGGTGCTGACGCGTGACCCACAGCAATTCAAGCACAGTTGCCCGCACCTGGCCCAGGCGCCCGGCTTGACCCTCCTTCAAGGCGACGTGCGCAATTTTAGTTTTCCAGATTCCCGCTTTGATATGGTGGTGCACGGTGCGACTGACATCGCAGTCAGCGCCGCACCCTTGGACGTGCTTGACACCTGCGTCGGCGGTACCCGGCATGTGCTCGACTTCGCTGCCCACAGTGGCGCGACAGATTTCTTGTTGCTAAGCTCCGGGGCCATTTATGGGCAGCAGCCCACGGACTTGGCCGCTCTCCCTGAAAGCTGGCCGGGCGCGCCCAATCCACTGGCACCCGGGGCAGCCTACGGAACGGGCAAACGCACCGCCGAATGCCTGGCGGTGCAGGCGGGACTTGTGCACGACATGCGCATCAAGATCGCCCGTTGCTTCGCTTTTGTGGGCCCCCACCTGCCGATGGACAAACACTTTGCTATCGGAAACTTCATTCGCGATGCCATGATGGGGCAAGACATCACCATCCAGGGAGATGGCACACCGCTTCGTAGCTACTTGTACGCAGCCGATCTGGCCGCTTGGCTGTGGACAATTTTGTTGCGAGGCCAGAACGGCGTCGCCTACAACGTAGGGGGAGACGAAGTGGTTTCCATTGCCGAACTGGCACATGCCGTCAATGCGGCACTGCGAACCGAGGTCAGTATCGTCTGCAAGGCGCCGCCGTCAACCCACCGCGCACCCGAACGCTATCTACCTGACCTGAGCAAGGCCTGGACCGAACTCGGCCTACAACCATGCATCAGCTTGCAAGATGCCATACAGCGCACGGCCCAATGGGCCCGCACGGACGTAGCGGCATGACACAAGCTCTGTCAACCCGCATGCGTGCCAACGCGCTGCAAATGGTGCACCGCGCCAAGGCCTCGCACATCGCCAGCGCCTTATCGATCTGTGACATCGTCGCTGTGTTGTATGGCAAAGTGATGCGCGTGGATCCGGCACAACCTAAGACGCCCGAACGTGACCGTTTCATACTCAGCAAAGGCCACTCCTGCGTGGCCGTGTACGCGGCGCTCGCTGAGTGTGGCTTTATGACGGCCAACGATTTACTGAGCTATGGCCAGGACCACTCGGTGCTGATGAACCACATCAGCCACAAGGTGGCCGGTGTGGAGTTTTCCACCGGCTCTCTGGGCCACGGCCTGCCTTTTGGCACCGGCAAGGCCTTGGCCGCAAAGCGCTTGCAGGCCGCTTGGAAAACCTATGTATTGCTCAGCGACGGTGAATTAGGCGAAGGCAGCAACTGGGAAGCAATGATGTTTGCCGCCCACCACGGTCTGGACAACCTGGTCGCCATCATCGACTACAACAAGTTACAAAGCCTGACCACCGTGGACGAGACTCTGCGAGTCGAACCATTGGCCGAGAAATTCGCCGCCTTTGGTTGGAGCGTGCGGGAGGTCGATGGCCATGACCACTCGGCGTTGGCGGCGGCGCTGTGTGCAACGCCCTGGACCGCCGGCAAGCCCTCCATACTGATCGCCCACACCACAAAAGGCAAAGGCGTGAGCTACATGGAGGACAAAGTGGAGTGGCACTACCGTACGCCCAACGCCGAACAACTGGCGCAGGCCCTGACTGAATTGCAAGGCTGAGGCAACACCCATGCGCAACGCCTTTATCGAAGAACTCGTGAGCTTGGCCACCC
>ERZ795062.2668-NODE-2668-length-11587-cov-4.856660_pt1 | contig 11587 bp, 8 predicted proteins | sample MGYA00375146_ERZ795062 | MGnify/ENA primary metagenome ERZ795062 (study PRJEB30191, sample SAMN05720281) | activated sludge metagenome | isolation source: Anaerobic digester | place: USA | collected 2015-07-16 ...
AAGCGGAACCCTGGCCGCCGCCACCACACAGTGCAGCTGCGCCGATTCCCCCGCCGCGACGCTTCAACTCGAGCGCGAGGCTCAAGGTGATGCGAGCGCCGGACATCCCGAGCGGGTGCCCGAGCGCAATCGCGCCGCCGTTGACGTTGACCTTGTCATCCGAGAGGCCGAGCTGCTTAGCGGACACGAGTCCGACGGCAGCAAACGCCTCGTTCAGTTCGGCGACGTCGATGTCGGATGCGCTGAGCTCGGCCTTCTTCAACGCCTGTTCGATCGCGAGTGCGGGTTGTGCGTGCAGCGACGGGTTGTCTGGTCCCGCGACGTTTCCGTGGGCAACAATCTCGGCCAGCCAAGTCAGGCCGAGTTCTTCAGCCTTTTCCTTGCTCATCACAACAACTGCGCAAGCACCGTCGGAGATCTGCGAAGCCGATCCAGCAGTGATCGTGCCTTCTTTGTCGAACGCCGGGCGGAGCTTTCCGAGGCTCTCTGCGGTGGTCTCACCGCGAATGCCCTCATCGTGACTGAACACGACCGGGTCGCCCTTGCGCTGCGGGATCTCGACATCAACGATCTCTTCGGCGAAGACGCCGTTCTCTGCGGCGACGGCGGCACGCTGGTGGGAGCGTGCAGCAAACGCGTCCTGCTCCTCGCGGGTCAAGTTGTAGAGCGAGTTGTAACGCTCGGTCGACTCACCCATCGCGCACTCATCGAAGGCGCAGGTCAGGCCATCAAAGGCCATCGTGTCGGTGAGCTTCCAGTCGCCGTACTTGACGCCTTCACGCGAACCGACGAGGGCATGTGGAGCGTTGGTCATGGATTCCATACCACCAGCGACCACAATCTCGTGTTCGCCTGCACGGATCAGCTGATCTGCCAACGCGATTGCGTCCATTCCGGACAAGCAGACCTTGTTGATGGTCAGCGCTGGGACATTCATCGGGATTCCACCCTTGACGGCCGCCTGACGGCTGGTGATCTGTCCGGTGGCTGCCTGCAGCACATGGCCCATGATCACGTAGTCGACCTGTTCGCCGGAGACTCCGGAGCGGGCCAGCGCTTCCTTGATGGCGATTCCGCCAAGGTCTGCGGCTGAGAAGCCCTTGAGTGAACCGAGTAAACGACCCATTGGGGTACGCGCTCCGGCAACGATGACTGATCCGGCCATGGTGGCCTCCTAGGTGTAGGTAGACGCCGACAGCCGCGAACATGCCATGCGCTGGCCCCGAAAGACCAAGAAGCGCCCGACCGCTTGCGGCACAGTGCTTTCACGATAGCCGTGGGCTGCAATGGGCTCCAACACCAGGTCAGTCCGTGAGTTCCTGCGCACGCTGCTGCAGGAAGCGCCGTTCGGACTCGTTTGCCGTCAGTCCAGCGGCCTTTTCGAACTCAGCGGAGGCCTCGACATTGCGTCCAAGCTCGGCAAGGAAGTGCCCGCGAGCGCTGGATAAGAGGTAGTAGTTCAGCAAGCTTTCGTTGCCAAGCAGCTTCTCGACTTCTTCGAGGCCCTCGTGCGGACCACGCGCTTTGCCGATCGCGACTGCACGATTGAGTTCAACGACTGGTGACGGTTTGGCGATCCGAAGAAGGTCGTAGTAGCCGACGATCTGTTCCCAATCCGTGTCCTGCGGCCTGCGCGCCCGCGCGTGACAAGACGCGATCGAGGCCTCCAATATGTAGGTGCCGATCGTGTCCGATGCTTGGTACGCACGTACCAGCGAACGCAGACCGAGGGTGATGAGCGTGCGATCCCACCGGCGTCGGTCCTGGTCGAGCAGCAGGATTGGTCGCCCGTCGCGGTCTGAACGTGCATTCGCGCGTGAGGCCTGCAGCTGCATAAGAGCGAGCAGACCATGCACCTCGCTTTCGGTTGGCATGAGCTCAGCAATAACTCGGCCGAGTCGAATTGCTTCGTCACACAGCAATGGCCTCATCGCGTCGTCACCGGATGTCGCTGAATATCCCTCGTTGAAGATGAGGTAGATGACCTCCAAGACGTCGGGAACGCGTCTGGCGCGATCCGCACCTTCGGGAACCTCGAAGGGGACGTTGGCTTGCCGAAGTGTCTTCTTCGCGCGAGTGATGCGTGCCGCCATCGCGGATTCAGTCACGAGGAAGGCCGACGCGATATCGGCGACGCTCAGACCGCCGAGCACCCGCAATGCCAGCGCTACTCGCGACTCGACAGGCAATACCGGGTGGCAGGTGATGAAGACCAGCCGAAGGACGTCATCCTCAATTCGGTCGACTGCGTCGAGCAGATCCTGTTCATCTGCGCGGTCTCGCAGAACCTCGCCGATCAACTGATACTTCGACGCGAGGTTCTCGCGCCTGCGCAGCTGATCGATACCGCGTCTTCGAGCCGTTGTCAGCAACCATGCCCCCGGCTTGCGAGGGATTCCGTCGCGTGGCCACTGTTCAAGTGCCGCGACGAGAGCTTCTTGCGCCAACTCCTCAGCGGTGCCGAGATCGTGGGTGAGGTGAGTAAGTGCAGCGATCAGCCTGGGGGCCTCGATACGCCAAACGGCCTCAATCTCGCGGTTGACGCGCTCCCCAAGCTGATCGCTCATGTGCTACTTGGTCCGCTCAGCTGCTTGCTGGCGCATGAGCTCCTCACCCTCAAAGACGTCAGCGGCCTCCTCACGCAAGTCCTGCGGGTAGTCCTCAGCCCGGAAGACTCTGCGGACCTGGACGCATTCCTGACCGCTCGTCTTCGCGAAGCGCAGGGTCCATTCGCGAGCTTGCTCTTCCGAGTCGAACTGCATGATCGCGTAGCCACCGACAAGTTCCTTGGTCTCAGTAAACGGACCGTCGATGATCGTTCGTTCACCATTGTGGAACTTGATTTGAACACCCTCGGATGACGGGCGTAACCCCTCGCCGCCGAGCAGGATTCCGGCCGCAGCTGACTCCTCCATCAACGCGCCCATGGTCGCGAGCTCGGCTTCATCCGGCATGACACCAGCTTCACTGTCAGCGGTCGCGTGCACCATGCCCATGTAGACGAGCTTTCCAGGAGTCGGTTGCAGCGAACCTTGAGCATCCGAGGGGCTCCCGGCGTTCCACTCTTCGCGCAGCTTCTCTTCGGCTTCGCGCCATCCGGACTCGTCGGGGTTCTCCGGGAAGTCCTCAAGTTCGAAGATCTGGCGGATTTCCAAGGCAGCATCTCGACCATCGGCATCCATGGGGGCGCGCTTGGCCCACGCCACGGCCTCTTCCATGGAGTTGGCCTGGAGCACCCAGTAGCCGGAGATCAGTTCTTTGGTTTCGGCGAATGGGCCGTCAACGATTCGGGTCTCGCCATCAGCGGTCAGAATCTTGTATCCCGCAGCGCTGGGTTGCAGGCCGTTGCCATCGATCATGACGCCCGCTGCAACGAGTTCCTGGTTGAATTCGAACATCGCCCGCAAGAGTTCCGGCCCTGGCATCTCGCCAGCTTCACTGGCCTCGGTTGCCTTTACTCCAATAAAGAAACGCATCTTCATCACTTCCGTCAGTTCTTCCGGCAATGCGAATTTCGCCTGCTTACCAACACGTCGAACGACACCTGACGATATTCGACATCAGATCCAAAGAAATTTCCCGATCGTTCCCGTTCCGCCACAGCCCGCGTAACGCAGATCCCCGCCGTGTTGCCCTTTTTAGGCCGAGAAACGGGCCAAAAAGGGCAACACGGCGGGGATCTGCGTTCAGGCGGGGTGTCCTGCTGCGATTAGGCCCAGAAGAGCGGGCCTTGATCGTCATGGGGCAGGCGATCTACCAGCGCGTTCGCGAGTTCACTGTCGCTCATGTCTGCATGGGTTGCGGTCCGAATTGCGTTCAACATGTTTCATCACTCCATTGGGTCAAGTTTGTGTGGTTGGTCACCCAAGAGTTACCCGAACACCCTCCCAGGTAAACCCTTACTCACGGGTAACTTGAGAAAGATCGTCAGAACCGCACGCTGACGGCATCTGAAGTGGGTCGAACCTGACATCCGAGAACCCGTTCACCACTGGAGTGCGATGCGGAGTCCGATTCGACGGCACCCTTGACCAGCTTGCATTCACACGTCGCACAGACACCCTCGAGACATGAGTACGGCGCGTCGAGCCCGGCATCCAACATCGCGTCAACCAGGGTCGAGTCCTGCGGCCAATCGACCTCGTGGGACTCCCCATCGAGCTCGACCTGGGCAATCGCCGAGCGAACGAGCACCGCACCGTCGCCTGCCCGGTCCCGCTTGTCGGCGCCTGCCTGAGTGGATCGACGAGCGAATGGATCGCCCTCAAGCGACCGGAACTCCTCGACATGGACCTTTGCTCCTGGCCACCCGAAGTTCCGGGCCGTCGTCTTCACGAGTTCCATGAACGGCGCTGGCCCACAAATGAACACCTCGGCATCGCGATGGGCGGCCAGCGCTTCACTCACGTTGTTCGCTGTTGGGATTCCGGACACCGACTGCAGCCAGTGGTGCACGACGAGCTGCCCCGGGTGCTTGCGGGCGAGGTCCTGCAGGTCGTCTCGGAAGATGATCGACTGCTCGTCCCGGTTTGCGTAGACCAGCGTGACCTGTGCCCGCTGAGCAGCGAGTGCAGACTTGATGATCGACATCATGGGCGTGATCCCGCTACCGCCTGCGAACAGCAGCAGTTCAGTCATGCCCTCACTCGGCGTGAAGGTTCCACCGGGGCGAAGTGCCTCTAGCTTCATACCTGGCTGCAGGTTGTCGCACAGCCAGTTCGACGCATACCCCGTGGGCGTCCGCTTCACTGTGACGCGCCAGTCGGAATCAATGTCCGGCGAACTCGACAGCGAGTAGCACCGAGCGACCGATCCGGTGAGGTCGCTGGGAACTCGAAGCGTGAGGAACTGGCCTGGCAGGTAGCGGAAGGCAGCGGCATGTGCGTCCGGCACGCTGAAGACAAAGGTCTTGGCATCTGCCGTCTCTTCGATGACCTGGGTGAGCGTGAGTTCGGCGCTGCGGCCCGAAAATTCAGCTCCACTGCGGGCAGCTTTGCGGGCATTGCTGCGAACGGCACGTTTGGGCGTGACAAAACCTCGACGCAGTAGGAGTAAGACCAGCAGTCCGCTGACGACTCCGATCATCGCCAATGACCACGTGGCCATGGCATCGGTTCCCATCATGATGAAGTGCACTGACACCAGTGGCCACACGATGTAAGCCAGTGCGTGCACGGTCTTCCAAGCCTTGGCCGAAAACTGTGACCGAAAGACCCCGGCGAGCGACACGATGATCAGCGATAGAAAGGCAATCGTGCCGAGCGACGTAGCAAAGGTGTTGTTAGGCGCGAACCCCGGAACAAACGCGTCAAGCAGCGTGAGCTTCGCGTACGGGTCCGGAACCAACGAGACGATATGGCCAAGCACAAAAACCAAGGTGAAAGTTGCGGCAGCGCGATGAATGGTCGTCATTGAACGCATCGAAACCCTCGAGCCAAACAAGCGCGTCGACATCGTGAGGCCGATAAGGACGACGGCAGAACTCGCAACCCAGGCACAGATACCGAAAGTGCGTGCCGAAAGCCAGAGCCAAGGAACATCTGCTGCTAACACCTGCGATATCGCCTGATTCATGCGCTGTCCTCCGTCACCGACATCCGCTGATACGCGGCTTGCACAACAACTGTCGGCCTATAGGTCGCAGAACAGAAGCCTTCGACGGTTAAGCGAAGTCAAAGTGACGCTGGCACGGTTAGGAGAGGGCAAAGGCGGCCCCGCCTCATCGCCCAATTGAGTGAACCGCCCCAGATTTGCAGACCGTGCCTCCCCGCCACCGCAGGGACCATCGGCACTACTTCTCGCAGGACAAGAACGGGACAATTGACCCATGAGGGCGTCACAACGTAGTCACATTTCTGCGGCGGTCGACCGTTGGTTGGCCGAGGGCTTGATCACCCCGGAACAAGCCCAACAAATGCGGACGGACATCGACTCGCGGCCCATCTCGCAGCCACCGGAAGTATCTGCCACCGGAAAGAAATCCGACGGCACGCAGCAACACTTCCCAGTCATCATCATCGAGGCGCTCGGATACCTCGGCGGGGCGATCGTTGTCGTCGCGCTTGGGCTTCTCGTCAGCTACTTCTGGTCCGATCTGTCGACCGTCGGGCAACTGGTGCTGATCGCAGCCGTCTTCGGGATTTTGCTCGGTGCCGGAGTGGCAGTTCCTCAACAACTTGGAGCACCTGCGATCCGGTTGCGCTCAGTCCTGTGGATGGCTGCAACGGTCGCGTGGGCATGCCTCACCGGGTTCACCGTTGACAAATACGCGGGACTTCACGATGAACGGATGGCCGCGGTTGCCGCTTGGAGTTCCGTCGCTCTTGGATTGCTGCTTTGGTACCTGCATCGCGAACCGCTCCAACAGATCGCCGTCTTTATTCCGCTGCTCATTGGCGTCGGCGTCGGTACCTACCTCGCTCAAGGTGGCAACCCTGAATCCGACAATTCCAGCTGGCAGGGTGCAGCCGTTTGGATCGTGAGCCTGGTGTGGTTTGGGCTGGGGTGGTTCGGTCGGATTCGGCCCGCCATGCTTGCCACAGCACTCGGTGCAATCGGGTCGTTGTTCGGGGCAATGATGTGTGTTGAAAACCCAGCACTGGCAATCGTTGGTGTGGCCATGCTGGTCGCGCTTGTTGCGGCTGCGGTCGCTCGAAATGACTTCGTCCTGCTCGCCGTTGCTGCGCTCGGATCACTGGAACTGCTTCCGAGCACGATCATGCAGTACTTCCCAGGAATCCTGGCGGCGGCACTCGTTCTGTTGCTCGTTGGACTGCTACTGATCGTCGCGGCGCTGTTCATCGCACGCCGCAGAAACCGGCTCGCTACAAGTCACATCGACCTGCGCGATGATCAGCCGGTTGGTACCACTCGCTAGATAACTCGGCCCGTTTCCGGATCGACCCGCACGTAGGTGCCTTGGTTACCAGCTGCTGTCGCCTTTGATCGAGCTCCGGCGAGGATCGCAATAATTACGGCGAATGCCGCAGCATCGTCAACCAGACCGAATGGCCCCGTGAGGATCTCCGGAATCATGTCGACTGGCGAGACGATATACAGCGCGGCCATCGCCAACGTGAGCCACTGAAACTTCGTCAAGTACTTCATGAAGGAACTGTTACACGGAATGTGCCGAAATGTCACGGGGCTTTCGGACGGATTCGCTTAGCGCATGACAGGCTGCACCCGTGATTCAACTGCTCCGCCGGTTCCTGCGGCCCTACGGCCGGGCATTGATCGTGATCGTGTTGCTGTTGTTCCTGCAAGCCGTCGGCAACCTGTACCTGCCCACCTTGAACGCCGACATCATCAACAACGGTGTCGTCACAGGCAACATCCGCAACATCATCGTGACCGGGGCCATCATGCTCGCGGTCACATTGCTCCTGGGGATTTGCTCGATCATTGCCGTGTACTTCAGCGCCCGAACGGCTATGCAATTTGGTCGAGACGTGCGTGCCTCGATGTTCACTAAGGTCCAGTCGTTCTCCCTGCATGAGGTCAACGAGTTCGGCACGCCGTCGTTGATTACCCGCAACACCAACGATGTCCAGCAGGTCCAAATGCTGGTGCTGATGGGCCTCACGATGATGGTGCTCGCACCGTTGACTGCCATCGGCGGCATCTTCCTCGCAGTCCGACTCAACCTGCAGTTGTCTGCCTTGTTGTTAATCATCATTCCGCTCATGGCGATCGTGATCGGTTCCTTGATGGTCAAGGCCGTGCCACTCTTCCGCTCCATGCAGGTCAAGATCGACCGCATCAACGAAGTTCTCCGCGAGAACCTCGCCGGCATTCGAGTGATCCGCGCCTTCGTGCGTACACAGCATGAAGAGGCGCGCTTCGAGGTTGCCAACGACGACCTCACGGACACCTCATTGCGAGTTGCCCGGTTGTTCGCCCTCATGCTTCCCGCGCTCATGTTGATCATGAATGCCTCCAGCGTCGCGATCGTGTGGTTTGGTGGCCACCTCATCAATAACGGCGACATGCAGATCGGCGACCTGACGGCCTTCTTGCAATACATCGTGCAAATCCTGTTCGCGGTCATGATGGCCGTGATGATGTTCGTGATGGTGCCGCGGGCAGCAGCATCTGCTGAGCGCATCCAGCAGATCCTCGAGACGAACCCATCGATTGCCGACACGGCTTCGGCCGATCTCGATACCGACAGCGAGACGGCACGAACAGGCCCTGGAACCGGCCGGATCGAATTCCGCGATGTCGAGTTCCGGTACCCGGGAGCGCAAGATCCGGTCCTAGAACGGATCTCATTCACGCTGGAACCAGGCCAAACCACGGCGATCGTCGGCGGAACCGGATCCGGCAAGACGACCCTGGTCAACCTCATCCCGCGCCTCTACGACGTCAGTGATGGATCGATCCTGCTCGACGGCATCGATCTGCGCGATCAACGGCAGGCACAGGTGTGGCAGGAGATGGCGCTGGTGCCGCAGAAGTCCTTCCTGTTCAGCGGCACGGTTCGCAGCAACATCCTCTTTGGTGATGCCGATGCCAGCGACGAGCAAATTTGGGACGCCCTTCGGGTCGCGCAGGCCGAGCCGTTCGTGACCAAGCTGGCAGACCAGCTGGACTCCACAGTCGATCAAGGCGGCGCGAATCTGTCCGGTGGTCAACGCCAGCGGCTGTCCATTGCCAGAGCCCTCGTGCGACGTGCGCCGATCCTGATCCTCGACGACAGCTTCTCCGCACTCGACTACGCAACCGATGCGCGGCTGCGATCGGCGTTGGCACGTGAATCCCGCAATCGAACAGTGGTGATCGTGGCGCAGCGAGTCAGTTCAATCCTTGATGCGGACAAGATCATTGTCCTGGACGAAGGCCTGATAGTCGGCATCGGAACCCACTCCGAACTCATGGATACCTGCCCGACGTACCAGGAAATCGTGAACTCGCAACTGTCTGCGGATGGTGCCGCATGAGTGCAGCGACGACCTCAAGCGGAGCGAGCAACCCGCGTCGCCCACAAGGCATGTTCGGTGGTGGCGGACCAGGTGCCGTGGGGATGGGCCTACCGCCGGAGAAGCCCCGCAACTTCAAAGCAACTCTTCGTCGCCTCGGGCGTCGGCTCCGCCCAGAGCGGTGGATCATCTCGGTTGTCTTGATCTTGGGCATTACCAGCGTCTTCTTTGCGGTGATTGGACCGAAACTGCTGGGAAATGCAACCAACATCATCTTTGAAGGGATCGTGGGCAAACAGTTGCCCGCGAACATGACGCAAGCCCAAGCTGAGGCGTACCTGCGAGCTAACGGGCAAAGCCAACAGGCGGACTTGCTGTCTGGGATGACGGTTACGCCCGGTGCCGGTGTCGACTTCACGGCACTCGGCCAAGTGATCGCCCTCGTGGCGGTCGTGTATCTGCTGAGCTCGATCTTCTCGTGGGCGCAGAACTACCTGATGGCTGGAGTTACGCAGCGGGTCATGTTTCGCCTTCGAGAGGAGGTCGACGTCAAGCTCGGCAGACTGCCACTGAAGTACTTCGACACGCATGCCCGGGGAGACGTCCTCAGCCGCGTGACCAACGACATCGACAACATCTCGACCACGCTTCAGCAGACGCTCACGCAGATGATCACCTCGGTTCTCACCGTGATCGGCGTGCTGACCATGATGCTGTTGATCAGTCCGCTGCTCGCAATCATTTCGCTACTGACCGTGCCGCTGTCATTCGCCGTCACGATGTTTATCGCGAAGCGTTCGCAACGTGAGTTCGTCGGGCAATGGAAGTGGACCGGCAGGCTGAACGGTCACGTCGAGGAGATGTACAGCGGCCACGAACTAGTCAAGGTGTTCGGGCATCAGGAACAGGCAATGGCCGACTTCGCAGAAGCCAACGACAAGATGTACGAATCCTCGTTCAAGGCACAGTTCATCTCCGGAATCATTCAACCCGCGATGGCATTCATCGCGAATATCAACTACGTCCTGATTGCCGTGATCGGCGGGCTATGGGTCGCGAACGGCACGATGTCATTGGGAGACGTCCAGGCGTTCATCCAGTACTCACGGCAGTTCACGATGCCAATCACCCAGATCGCCTCCATCACCAATCTCCTGCAGTCGGGCCTCGCCTCGGCTGAACGCGTCTTCGAGTTACTCGATGAGCCAGAACAGGTCCCAGAGACTGCGACGCCACAGATCCTCGACCTTCGCCGCGGGCACATCACGTTCGAGGACGTGTCCTTTAGATACGAACCCGACAAGCCGCTGATCGACGACCTCACTTTGGACGTTCGCCCAGGCGAATCGATCGCAATCGTCGGCCCCACCGGCGCAGGAAAGACAACGCTCGTGAACCTACTGATGAGGTTCTACGAAATCGATGGTGGGCGGATCACTTTCGACGGCATCGATATTCGCGACCTCACACGCGACAACCTGCGGCGATCTTTCGGAATGGTCCTGCAGGACACCTGGCTCTTCAAAGGGACGATTCGAGAGAACATCGCCTACGGCGCAATCGACCCAAGCGAGGCGCAGATCATCCAAGCCGCGACCGCCGCACATGTCGACCGCCTCGTGCGGACCCTGCCCGACGGCTACGACACGATCCTCGGAACGGATGCTGCGAACATCTCAACCGGTGAACAGCAACTACTCACGATTGCGCGAGCGTTCCTCGCCGATCCGGCAGTTCTGATTCTCGACGAGGCCACAAGTTCCGTTGACACCCGAACCGAAGTCCTGATCCAGAAGGCGATGGCCGAACTTCGAAAGGGTCGAACCAGTTTTGTGATCGCCCACCGACTGTCCACGATCCGCGACGCAGACACGATTCTCGTGATGGATTCGGGAAACATCATCGAAACTGGCACCCACGACGAACTGATTGCCGCCGGCGGCTTCTACTACAACCTCTACAACTCCCAGTTCCTGGCCAGTTTCGACGAAGACGCCGACATCCCCGTCGGCTAGGTCTTGATATCTGACCGATAGCGGAACCGCTGACGCACGCCCGGAACGGGCCTCGAAAGTGTGCACCGGTGCAACCGCGCAATCGCGCATAGCCCTGAACCCTGGGGGTATCTCCTTCGCATCAACGCATGACAACCTTTTTGAAGGAGAAACGATGAAGACGTCCTACGCAGTAGCAGCCTTGTCCGCCGCCCTCACACTGGGCATCGCGCCTGTTGCCCTGGCCAACGACGCGGTGTCCGCACCAGCGACCCCAACGAGCTCGATCGCTGCCCAAGTGGGGCAAGCGCCAGCCGCACCCGCTGATCATAAGAACGGCATCATGAAGGTGAAGGCAACGTTCTTCAACGACACGAACCGCACCCTGAAACTGACAAACATGGGCGAGTTGAAGCCCGGTCAGTCGATCTACCTCGACAACAACACCGATACGGCCGGAATCCACTACGACGGCGTCGTGGCCTGGGTCGAGAACCACTACATCGGTCGACCGGACTTCAATGTGCAGGCTGATGCCAGTGAGGGTTCCCCGGAATACGTCGCACTCTCAGAGTCATCAGGCAAGTGGCTTGAGTGCGGCGGCCGCAAGTACTACGCGCACCGTCACGCAGATGACGGTGGAAAGCAGCGCTTCGACATCCACATTCACAA
>ERZ795062.2669-NODE-2669-length-11580-cov-3.499610_pt1 | contig 11580 bp, 7 predicted proteins | sample MGYA00375146_ERZ795062 | MGnify/ENA primary metagenome ERZ795062 (study PRJEB30191, sample SAMN05720281) | activated sludge metagenome | isolation source: Anaerobic digester | place: USA | collected 2015-07-16 ...
TAACTATAGTTACAATTGCTCGATGAAAATCGACGAACGGGCTTTCGCGCTGAACGTGCTGCGGCAGGCGGACTGGCTCGCCGGGTTCGATCCCGTGCTGACGGAGGCCCTGCTGGCCCACGGCCGGCTGATGCGCCTCGCGGTGGGGGAATGGGCGCAGGGGGAAGGCGACGAGGAGCGCGGGCTGTTCGTGGTGATCGACGGGCTGGTCCATACCTATTGCAGCGCCCCCGGCGACCGCGACGTGATGATCGGCCAGGCGGGGACCGGCGCCGTCCTGGGCCATGCGACCCGCTTCAGCGGCGGCCCCCGCCTGGTGACCGCGATCTGCGTCGAGCCGAGCGTGCTGCTGCAGATTTCCGAAACGGCGCTGGAACGCATCGCCGAGGAACGGCCGGAGGTCTGGCGCGTGATCGCGAACTCCGCCTACGCCAACCTGCGGCGCGCGATGCAGATGATGGTCGAAGCCGTCACCCTGCCGCCGCGCCAGCGGATCGCCGCACGGCTGGTCGCCCTGGCGAGCGAGCTTTCCCCGCGCGGCACCGCCACCATCGCCCTGTCCCAGCAGTTGCTGGGGGAAATGACCGGGCTGACACGCAAGACGGTGAACGCCCACCTTGCCGCGCTCGAAGCCGCAGGGCTGATCGCGATCTTGTATGGCGGCGTGCGGGTGCGCTCCATGCAGGGCCTGCGCGAAGCGGCCTGCACCTGACGCCCCCCAAAGGCCCGCCTGCCCGCACGCTTCCCCGTATGGACAATCCGATACAATGATGCTCAGAATGCCCACCAGAGGGAGAGGCCCCATCGAGGGGAGAGGCAGGGCAACGGACCCCCGGCGCGCGCATTCCATGCTCTTCCCATTTGTCGCGATAGCCACAACTACAAGGACGGTTTCATGAGCGAGCACGGCATTCACCTGCGGCACCCGGACAAGATATTCATCGGCGGGGAATGGGTCCAGCCGGCCGGCGGCAGCCGGTTCACCGTGCTTTCCCCCCATACCGAAACGCCGTACATTTCCGTCGCGGAAGCGGAGGCCGACGATATCGACCGGGCGGTGGCCGCCGCGCGGGCCGCGTTCGACACAGGCCCCTGGTCGCGCACCACCCATGCCGAGCGGGCCGCCTATCTCGGGCAGATCGCCGCCAAGCTGATGGAGCGCACCCAGGACCTGGCGAGCGCCTGGACCAACCAGATGGGTATCGTCGCCAGCGCGGCCCAGTTCGGCGCGCCGTCCGCCGCCGGCACTTTCGCCGCCTATGCCGAACTGGCGGCCACTTATCCGTTCGAGGAACGGATGGACCCCAGCTATGGAGGCGGGAGCGCGCTGCTGGTGCGCGAGCCGGTGGGCGTGGTGGCGGCCATCGTGCCGTGGAACGCCCCGATGACGCTGATGGCCAACAAGGTCGCGCCGGCGCTGCTGGCGGGGTGCACGGTGATCGTGAAAGTCTCTCCCGAGGCCCCCATCGAAGGCTATATCCTGGCGGAAATCTGCGAGGAGATCGGGTTGCCCGCCGGGGTGCTCGCGGTCCTCACCGCCGACCGCGAAGTGTCCGAACGGCTGGTCCGCCATCCCGGCGTCGACAAGGTGAGCTTCACCGGATCGACCGCGGCCGGCCGCCGCATCGCCTCGCTGTGCGGGGAACGGATCGCCCGCTGCTCGCTGGAACTCGGCGGCAAGTCGGCCGCCGTGATCCTCGACGACTATCCGCTGGAAACGGTCGCCCAATCGCTGACGCAATCGCTGATGCTGATGAGCGGACAGGTTTGCGCCTCCCTCACCCGCGTCATCGTCAGCAAGGACCGCCACGACGCATTGATCGAGGCGCTGGCAGAAGCGTTCTCGGCGATCACGGTGGGCGATCCCTACGACCCTTCGACCATGCTCGGCCCCCTGGCGATGGAACGGCAGCGGGACCGGGTGCTGGGCTATATCCGGCAGGGCAGCGATCAGGGCGCGAGGCTGGTGTGCGGGGGCGGACGGCCCGCCGGGCTGGACAAGGGTTGGTTCGTCGAACCGACGCTGTTCGCCAATGTCGACAACGGCAGCACCATTGCGCAGGAGGAGATCTTCGGCCCGGTGCTGAGCGTGATCCCGGCGCAGGGCGAGGAGGATGCGGTCCGCATCGCCAACGACACGATCTACGGCCTCAACAACGCGGTGTTCACCACCGACATCGATGCGGCCTATCGCGTCGGCCGGCGGCTGCGGTCCGGCACTGTCGGGCAGAACGCGTTCCGCACCGATTTCGGCATCGCGTTCGGCGGGTTCAAGCAATCGGGCCTCGGCCGCGAAGGGGGCAAGGAGGGCCTGCTGCCCTACCTCGAAACCAAGCTCCTGCTGCTGGACGGCGATCCCGCGCACGTCGCGGCCTGAACCCTGGAGCGGAGAGACACGCCATGCCTGTAGAATCCCGCGCGGCCATCCTGTTCGCCCCGCACGAACCGCTCCGCATCGAAACGGTCACGGTCGCCGACCCCGGCCCGCGCGACGTGCTGATCCGGCTCGACGCCGCCAGCCTGTGCCACTCCGACCTGGGATACATCGACGCCAAGTTCCCCCATCCGCTGCCCGCGATCCTGGGACACGAGGGGATCGGCACCGTGATCCGCACCGGCAGCGAAGTGGCGTCCGTCGCCGAAGGGGATGTGGTCATTCCCTACCTGCTGCCCGATTGCGGCGAATGCCCCTATTGCCTGTCGGGCCGCTCCAACTTCTGCGTCCAGCTCGGCCGGTCCTACGCGCCGGGGTTCCCCACCTGGTTCAGCCACCAGGGTACGCCGGTTCATGGCATGCTGTCGCTCGGCACGTTCTCCGAATACCTAGTGGTGCCGCAGGATCAGGTCCAGAAGGTCGATGCCCAGGCGCCGCGCGGCCAGGCGAGCTGCATCGGCTGCGGCGTCACCACCGGGGTCGGCGCGGCGATCCTCACCGCGAAAGTCGAGCCCGGTTCCAGCGTGGTCGTCTTCGGCCTGGGCGGCGTCGGCCTCAGCACGGTCCAGGGCGCGCGCATCGCCGGGGCCGCCACGATCATCGCGGTGGACCTGAACGCGGACAAGGAAGCGGCCGCCCGCGCCATGGGCGCGACCCATTTCATTGCCGTCGGCGAAGTCGATCCTGTCGCCGAGGTGCGCCGGATCACCGGCATCGGCGCGGATTACGCCTTCGAATGCGCCGGGCATCCCACGGCGTTCCAGCAGGGCCTCGCCTCCCTCAGCGTCGGCGGGTGGGCGAAGATGACCACGGTCGGCCTGATCCCCGACGACGTGCCGATCCCGGCGACCTGGACCGACATGAGCGGCCGGAACTGGCAGCACTGCCTGATGGGCGGGGCGAAGCGGCAGGATGTCGCGGGCTTCGTCGACTGGTTCATGCAGGGCAAGCTGGACCTTTCGGCCATGGTCTCGCACGAGATCACGCTCGACGAGATCAACCACGGGTTCGACCTGATGCGGGAAGGCAAGGTCAACCGCGCCGTCATCCGCTACAGCGACTGGTGGTAATGCATAACCCTTCTCAAAGGAGCCTCTGCCCGTGAAATTTGCCCTCTCGACCTTCATGACGCCGGTGGCCGAAATGCCGGAGATCGCCCAGACCGCGGAACAGGCGGGCTGGTCGATGATCACCATGTCGGACCACGTCGCCAATCCCCAGACGCTGACCACCCCCTATCCCTATACCGAGGATGGGGCGCGGCGCTGGCCTGAATTCACCGAATGGCCGGACCAGTTGGTGATGATGGGGGCGCTGGCCACGGCCACCAAGACGCTGCGCTTCACCACCAATGCCTTCGTGCTGCCGATGCGCAATCCGTTCCAGGTCGCCAAGGCCGTGGCCACGATCTCGAACGTTTCGAACAACCGGCAGGTGCTGACGATCGGGGTCGGCTGGTCGAAGGATGAATTCGGCCTGATGGGCCAGGACTTCCACACGCGCGGCAAGCGCTGCGACGAGATGGTCGAGGTGATGCGCCTGCTGTGGAGCGGCGAATACGTCAGCTATCAGGGGGAACACTACCGGTTCGACAATGTCGAGGCCAATCCCCGCCCCCTCGGGCACGTGCCGATCTGGGTGGGCGGCATTTCCGCCCCAGCGCTGCGCCGCGCCGCGCGCCTGGGCGACGGCTGGCTGTCGGACCTGCAACCGGCGGCGGACATCGTGGACAGCATCCGGCAGATTCGCGCTATGCGCCAGGACCTGGGGCGCGACCATCTGCCGTTCGATGTCATGGCGACGCCGATGGACGTGGGCGATCCGGACGGTTTCCGCCGGCTGGAGGACGAAGGCGTCACCCATATCATCGGCACGCCGTGGCTGATGTACTATCAGGGGCCCACCACGCTCGAGCAGAAGAAGGACAGCATCAAGCGCTACGCCGACGAGGTGATCGCCCGCTGTTCCTGATCCGGCCGCCAAGAAGGGCGCACGGACGGAAATCGCCAACAAGAACGCCGGCGTAGGGGGACATTCACCACCCACGCCGGCTTTTTTGCGTTCGGCGGGCCGAGCGTTCCCGCGCACTGTGCATAATAACAATGCCGCCGCGCCGGTTTCACGCAATTCGCGAATGTGTCTTTAGGGCAACAAGAATCATTTGTTTCAAGAAATGCGAAACCTTTCCGTGTGCCCGCGGTTATCGCGATGTCCAAATTTGAGAGTGGGCCAAATCCGAGAGTGGGTAAGAAAGGGAGAAAGTGCATGCGTAGACTTCTTCTTACTGCAGTGGGGGTTGCGGCATTGTCCACACCTGCGCTGGCACGCGACGGTCAACCTTATATCGGCGTCGAAGGAGGTGCGGTTTTCGCGGACAAGACCAAGTTCGATCTCACCATCGACGATGGCAGGACCGTTACGGAATACGACAACGGCGCTTCGCTCAGATACAAGAAGCCCGGCTGGGAGGTCGATGCCCTGGCGGGCTACGACTTCGGCGTGATCCGGGCGGAAGCCGAAATCGGCTACAAGCGGCTGAAGGCCAAATCGGTCAATTTCAGCCCGGCGCTGGCCACCGACGTGGGGCTGCCGGATACCGGGCCTTACAATCCGGACGATTTCTTCATCGACCGCAAGGCGAGCGTCCTGTCGGGCATGGTCAACGTGCTGTTCGACCTGGGTGACGAGAACGGCTTCAGCTACTACGCGGGCGGCGGCCTCGGCCGGGCGCGCGTCAAGATGTTCGACGACAAGGACAACGCCTGGGCATGGCAGCTCATCGCCGGGGTGCGCTATGCGATCACCCAGAATGTCGATGTCGGCCTGAAGTATCGCTACTTCAACACCGGGAAACTCGATTTCCGGGACGACTTCGACACCGGCGGCCAGTTGGGCATCGTGGGTCTCGACGGCCAGGGCAAGCTGCACACGCACAGCGTGCTGGCCACCTTGACTTACAACTTCGGCGCACCGGCGGCGGCACCGCCGCCTCCGCCGCCCCCACCTCCGCCGGCACCGCCGCCTCCGCCACCGCCGGCCACGCAGACCTGCCCGGACGGCATGGTTATCCGGGCCGACCAGGCATGCCCGCCGCCACCGCCTCCGCCGCCACCGGCACCCGAGCGCGGCTGAGCCGACTAGCCTTCGGTGGACACATGACAGGAAGGGCGGGGCCGCGTGCCTCGCCCTTTCCTTTTGGCGACAGCGGCGAGGTTAGTTCGCGGAAACGCTGCCGGCCAGCGGCGACGGAGCGGACAGAGCGCTGGCCTGGACCATGCCGCCGGCATCCCGGCCGTAGATGTCGGTCAGATAGGCGATCTTCCCCCCCACCGCCTGCGCGGTCAGGTAGGTGACATAGACCGGCACGCCTTGCGGAAGCTGCACGAACTGCTCCGGCTGGGCGGACGGAGCGACCGGCGGGCGGCCGAGCAGCCAGTGCCCGAACCGCCGCGCATCCTCGAGCCGGATGCAGCCGTTGCTCAGGGCGCGCTCCGGCTTGGCGAACAGATCCTTGGACGGCGTATCGTGGAGGTAGATGTCTTCTCCGTTGGCGAAGGAGAACTTGAGCTGGCCCATCGAGTTCTGCGGCCCGGGAAGCTGGCGGACGCGAATCTGCACCTGCCCCGCCGCCACCGCCTTCCAGTCGATCCCGTCGGCCGGGACGACCGAGGCGTTCTCAGACCAGTCGGACATCACCTGATAACCGCGCGTGCGCAGGTAGGCCATGCCCTGCCGGAGCACGTTGGGTGCAACGGTCTTGCGCACCAGATGCTCCGGCACGTTCCAGTAGGGATTGAACGTCGCATAATAGATCACGCTGGAGATCATCGGCGTCGGGTACTGGCGCATGCCGACGACCACTTTCATCGAATCCACCGGCTTGCCGTTCTCGTACATCGTCAGCCGCTGCGTCGCCGCATCGACGAGAGCGAAGCGGTTGGTCGCCCGGAGGGAGCGCAACCGCTCCAGGTTGATCAGGATACGCGGATCGGGCGCCGCGCCGGGGGCGGATTGCATGGCGCGCCAGGCGGCGTCGCGCAGGTCCGCATAGACCGGGTTGATCGCGGACACTTCGGCCAGATGCTGCGCCAGCGATGGCGCGGCCGCCGCGGCGGCGAGGATCTGGTCGGCCTGGCCGGGCTGCGGCGCAAGCGCGGCATAGCCGTAGATCATGCCCCGGGTCGGCTGGCGGATTGCCTGGACATAGGCCACCCAGGCGGCGGACAGGACCCTTTCCCCGCTCGCCTTGTCCTCCGGCTTGCCCGCCGCTACCGCTTGCGCCGCCTGCTCCACCAGAGCGGCCAGGGCCGGGCCGCCAGCGAAGCCATCGAGCGGCGCCCGCCGCAGGATGGTGGCGAGTTCGGCCACCGACCGTCCCTGATCGGCGAACCAGTCCGGCCCCTGCCAGCGGCCGTAGAACGCATCGACGGCGCTCCCTTGCGGCAGCCCGGCCGCCGTCGCGGTCTGGTGGACCGGGGCAGCGGCGGGCTGCTTGCGCGCCATCGCCGGAGAAACGGCCACGAACATGACCAGCGGCACGCCAGCGGCAAGAAAGGCTAGACGGCGATTGTCCACGACATTCATCTCCTCGGCAGGCCTCGGGGAATGATCATACCCCAAGGTCCTGAACCGAAGCTATATCAATGTCGTGCGCGAACCGGGGGATGCCCCGGCGGCGGCGTCAGACGATCTCGTAGGCCTCCGGCTTGGGCGCCGCCATTTCCTCGGCGAAGCGGCGATAGCTCCATGGCCAGGTTGCCGGGACCCCTTCGCTATCGAGATACCAGCTATTGCAGCCCGACGCCCAGATAGTGTTGCGGGCGGCCGCGATGCGATCCTGTTCGTATGCGGCCAGCGCCTCGTGGCTGGCGCTGACTTCGCGGGCCGACCCATCGGCGAGCATGGCGATGAAATGCTCGACATAGGCCCACTGCCGTTCCGCCACGTCGATCAGCGAGAAATTGCCGACCGGGGATGTCGGGCCGTTGAGCATGAAGAAGTTGGGAAAGTCCGGGATCGAAAGCGACAGGTAGGCGCTCGGCCGCTTTGCCCACAGGTCGTTCAGGGCCACGCCGCCACGGCCCACCACGTTCATCGGCCGCATGAACTGGTGAGCGTGGAAGCCGGTCGCCAGCACCAGCACGTCCAGTTCGTGCAGCACGCCGTCCGCCGTGCGCACGCCCGCGGGCTCCACTCCGGCGATCCGTTCCACCACCAGTTCGGCATTCGGCTGCTGGATGGCCTGGTAGTAATCCACCGAGCGGACCAGCCGCTTGCATCCCGCCCGGTGATCGGGCCGCAGCTTCTCCCGCAGCACCGGGTCCGCGACGCTGGCTTCCAGGTTGGCGAGCGCGAAAGCCTCGGTCTGCGCCATCAGCGGGGAATCGGTATCGACCACCGCTTCGGACCAGCCCCAGGCGATTTCGAGATAGGCCGGATCGTTCTGCATCTGCTTGAGCAGCGCCGGATCGGTGCGGAACGCCTCCTTCTGCTCTTCGGTGTAGGGATCGTTGTTGGCCGGCATGATCCACTGGGCGGTGCGCTGGAAGTGCGTTACGTGCGCAGCCTCGGAAACCAGCGCGGACACGATCTGGACGCCGGTCGATCCGGTGCCGATCACCCCCACGCGCTTTCCTTCCAGCGGCACCGAATGATCCCAGCGCGCGCTGTGGAAGCAGGCGCCCGCGAAGCTCTCCAACCCGTCGATCGCCGGATAGGCGGGATGATGGAGAATGCCGGTGGCCGCGACGACGACATCCGCCGTATCCCGCGTGCCCCGGCCGGTTTCGATGTGCCACTGCCCGCCATCATACCGGCAGTCGATCACTTCCTCACCGAAGGCGATGTAACGGTCCACCCCGTACTTGCGCGCGGCCTGTTCGAAGTAGGCGCGGATTTCCGGACCGGACGCCATTTCGCGGCTCCAATCGGGATTGGGTTCGAACGAATAGGTATAGGCATGGGCCGGCACGTCGCAGGTCAGGCCCGGATAGGTGTTTTCCCGCCAGGTCCCGCCCAGAGTGGCGGCCTTTTCGTAGATGACGAAATTGCTCCGGCCCGATGCGAGCAGACGGATGCCGACGAGAATGCCCGCCATGCCCGCACCGATGATCACGAAGCGAAGGTCTCTTTGCTGGGAACTCATAATTACCCTCTTCCAAACTAACTGAACGATCAGTTATATAATGTCGATGAGTCTGGCAAGGCGATTTCCAACTCACTTGCCTTTGGGGCACGCCCCTTGGCAAACGGACGCAATTCCTCGAAGACCCAAGCCCATGAAGAAACGCCTCTCCCGCGCCGACCGACATCGCTCCATCGTGGAGGCGGCTGCGGATGTGTTCGCCGATCAGGGCTTCGAGGGGGCGACCACCAAGCAGATCGCCGCAGCGGCCAGCGTCTCGCCCGCCCTGCTGTACGAGCATTTCCCGTCCAAGGAGGCGCTCTATCGCGCCGTGTTGCGCAAGCTGGTGCGCGATCAGGACAATCTGGTGGTGAGCCTGGGCATTCCGGCGGTCACCGTCGATGCGCAATCGAACGGCGCAGCGGCGATCCTGCGGATGCTGCAAGGCTATTTCAGCGCGTGCATCCTTCGCAGCGGCGAGGAACGGGATGTCACCGCGCATCGCCTGATGCTGGCCAGCCTCGCCAGCGACGGGACTTACGCCCGGCTGCTGTACCGGCGCATCATGCGCCGCAACCTGCATACCCTGGCCCAGGCGATGGACCAGGCCCGTGCCGCCGGCGATATCGCGGGGGAACCGCTGCCGGCGCAGTCGGCCTTCTGTTTCATCGAGCATGTGGGTTCGATGCTGCTTTCGACCCACCTCGGAAAAGTGCCCATCGCCCAGTATGCCGAGGATGGGGAAAAGCTGGTGCGCCAGGCCGCCCTGTTCTGCGGACGGGGCCTCGGACTTACCGCCGAAGCGCTCGCGCGCACCTGCCCCTAGCTTAAGGGAAATCGGCCTGCTCCGGTAGAGCAGGCCGCCCCTCATGCCTCAGGCCGTCCCGGCGGGACGGCCTGAGCCTTTTGTCTTAGAACTCGATGCCGAAATCGACACCGTAAGTGCGCGGCATCTGGAAGGTGCCGAGCACCGAAGAACTGACCGCGAACAGATATTCGTACTTCCGGCTGTTGTTGAGGTTCTTGCCCCACAGCGAAACCTTACCCTTGGCCGGGCCGACCGGAATATTGGCCAGCGCGAGGCGAGCCCCGATCTGCCAGGTCGACGGGATGACCAAGGCGCGATCGATCACCGGATTCACAGCGGACAGGTTGGTGCAGCCCAGAACGTCGGATGTCGTCGAACCGTAGGGGCAGAGCAGCCGGTAGTGACGGCCCACATACTGCCCGTCGATCCGGAAGCTCGGTTTGATGCCATTGCCGAATTCGGGCAGGGCATAGTCCGCCGCGAGATAGCCGGAATGGCGCGGCTGATAGGTGCGCACCCCGGAGGACGTCTTGGAATCGGTGAAACCGTAGTTCGCGGTCAAAGTCAGGCCATCGACAGGCACGATGGTCGTTTCCACTTCGATCCCGCGATCGCGCGTGTTGCCGCTGTTGATCAGCACGTTGCCGCCCACTTCGGGCAGGAAGCTGGACTTCTGCAGATCCTTGCGGTCGGCCTGGAAGACCGCGACATTGAGCCTCACGCGGCGGTCGAGGAACTCGCTCTTGAGGCCGACTTCATAGGACTTGACCGTTTCCGGCTTGAATTCGACACTGTTGAAGACGCCGCCGGAAACGAAGCCCGTCGCGAACTTCGCGTAGACATTCGCATTGTCCGAGAAGGTGTATTTCAGCGTCGCGTCATAGTCCACGCGCCCCTGGGAAGCGGAGTATTTGCCACGCGGCAACAGCCCGACGGCACGCGGCGCGTTCAGCACGTCGTTTTCCATCCGCTTGTCCTTCGAGTAGCGGATGCCGCCGCCCAGTTCCACGCTATCCCCCAGATGGAGGTTGGCATGGGCATAAGCGGCGAAAGAGCGGTTGAGGATATGCTGCAGCGAGCCCCCGGCCAGATAGCTGCCCGGGTTGGTGATCGTATTTGGCACGCCGGGCGAGGAAAGCTGCCCGTATATCACCGGGCTGTTCAGGTAAGCCTTTTCGCGGAAGTAGAACAGGCCCGCGACCCAATCCAGCTTGGGCGTGTGGCCGAGCAGTTGCAATTCATGCGACCATTGCTTCTGCTTGGCGTAGCGGATCGCGGCAAGATACTGCCACGCCTTGCCCGAACCGGCCGGGTCCACCAGCGCGTTGCCGTCCAGTTCCGACGATGTGTTGACCGTGAAGCCCCGCACCGCGCCGATGTATTTCAGGCTCAGCGTGTCGTTGAAGTCGTAGGTGCCGGTCAGGCTGTGCCCCCAGGTCTTCTGATGCGCCGGAGCGATGCCATCGATCGGCAGCGAGGTGAGCCGCTTGAGGCCACCGGCATTCGTCCCGCCGAGGGCAGGCTGGGCGGGATACCCGCCGACCAGCAACTGCATGCCGTCGATCGTGGTGTCGAGATCGGTGTAGTCGAACTTGTAGTCGAGCGTCAGCCCGGCCACGCCCTTGAAACGCACGGCCGCCAGCACGGAATCGGTGTTGTTCGCGCCGAACGTCTTGGCCGCCGTCTTGGTGCCGAACGGTTCGGGATAGATGAACGTCCGCCGCACCGGCGCGCTGTTCTTGATCGGCCCTTCGTTCTCGTCATGGACATAGGTGATACGGGCGGAAAAGCCGTTCCATTCCGGCGTGTTGAGCGTGATGCGCCCGCGCCGCCGCTGATAGTTGCCGACAGTGCCTTCGGCGATCACGCCGAACTCGCCGGTCGGGGCCGCCGTGGTGAAGGAGATCGCGCCACCGGTGGAGTTGCGCCCGAACAGCGTCCCCTGGGGCCCGCGCAGCACTTCCAGCCGTTCGAGATCGGCCAGGTCGAACCCGGAGTTGCCCGGGCGGCCGAGATAGACGCCGTCGATATAGAGCGCGACGCCGGAATCGGTCTGGAAGTTGATGGACCCGGCGGCGACGCCGCGGATGTTGAACTGCGGCGCCGAGGGTGAACCGGCCTGCTTCTGCACGAGAACGTTGGGCACGGTCTTGCCCACATCCTGGAAGCTTTCGATCTGGAGGTCGGCCAGCTTCTGCGCACCGAGCGCGGTAA
>ERZ795062.2670-NODE-2670-length-11575-cov-4.340972_pt1 | contig 11575 bp, 12 predicted proteins | sample MGYA00375146_ERZ795062 | MGnify/ENA primary metagenome ERZ795062 (study PRJEB30191, sample SAMN05720281) | activated sludge metagenome | isolation source: Anaerobic digester | place: USA | collected 2015-07-16 ...
GATAGTATATATACTCTTAGTTTAAATCCTATGCCAGTTGTTACGGGGCAGAGTTTAGAAGGTTCAGTTCCAGCAGACGCCACAGGATATGCTTTACAACTAGAGGATAGTGGAAACTTTGAATATAAGAACGCTAATATAGATAGTGCTACTGTTAAACTATACCTCGATGAACTACATAAGCAACTTAATGTAATAGCAAGTATGCCAAGCATTATAGGGGGTAACACTAACGTTGCTAACGTAAGCGAAGTTAGTTTAAAGTTATTGTATCAGTTGGCAGATGTGATGGCTATGACGAACGAAAGATGGCTAAGAGATGGATTATATAAAAGGTTTAGGGTATTTGATATGTTATTAGCACAACAAGGAATTAAGTTCGGTGATGATGAGTATGTAGATGTAGAGTTCACATATTCAAGACCAGTGAATACTTCTGAATTGCTTGACAATATTAAGAAACAGTATGATATGGGAGCAATATCACTTCAAACTATTATAGAGAAAAGTAATATTACCACTGACGTTAAACAAGAGTTAGACAGGCTGAAAGATGATAAGGATAGATAGTCCAAAGAGTTCCTACAATTTAGTTTAACGAACGGATTAATAAGGTAGTTAATATTGGGAAATAGTTAGGAAATAATTTAGACGAAAGTGTAGGAAATATGGGGATATGGGGTAGGGAAATACGAGGTCATAGGGAAATTGTTTATCTATGAATGTGGTATGGTTAATATAAATGATAATGGTTATCAATTAGAATACAATTATTTTCACGCTATTATATAGATACTTTTCGCCAAATTTGACTAAAATGGTGTCCTAAAATCCGTCACCTATACCCTATATATCCTACTAAACTTATAGGAATTATATTATGTGGCATTATGTGATATAACTAATGGTTATAGGTCATCAAAATCCAACTTTGGCATCCAATTTTGGATTGTACTAATATTACTCCAATACCCTTCAAAGTGGCTTATATCAACGGTTGTAGAAATTGTCAGACTATTTGGGTTAAATAATATCTATTATTTAACGTTGACCAAATACCATTTAATTGCAGTAAATAGGCAATATAAAATATACATCAATATACAATAATATACATATATTTTTGTATAAATATACTGTATAACTTACACTAAATTTAAAATTAAAATTATTAAAAGTGGCTAAAACGTAGATATATCAACGGTTTGCAGGGACGTTAGTGAACTTCGTTAAATAAAAATTTAGCGAAGTTGATGCATAAGGTTGCATAAAAGTGATATTAGAAAGTAGGTGTAATTAACCTATATAGAGTAATTAACCTATATAGAGCCGATTACCCCTTTTTGTTAAAAAAGTGTTCAGTTAACCTATTTTTTACCCACAGAGAAATTTTAAGGTTACCATAGAAATTACATTAAACAAGGGAGGTTTTATAAAATGACTATATTAGAACGTTTAAAACTAGAATTATCAAACAAAGATTATTTTACAGATGCAGAATACACAGTATTCCTATCAGAGAACGGATTGTTACCAACTGACAACTACAATAAACAATTACACCAAAGAAATTTACTTTATACTTGCATAGACGTATTGGAAGCAGTAAGCAATGATGTAGACATGATGAGAAAGGTTTCTGACGATACCACTGGACTAACCACAGAACAAGCATATAAATATTTAGTGGATAGGATTGATAAAATAAAAAATAAAATAGCAACTCTACCAAATGATGAAGTAGAAAATAATAGTTTTACTTTAATGTTTACAAGGTCTAGGAGGTAGAAATATGAATACATTACAAGTACAATGGAATATGTTAAAGAAAAGAAATGGGAAAATAGTTACTATATATAAAAGAGATTTTAATACAATCGCTGAAATGGTAGTATTTAAGGAAATAAGTAATAATAGTAGTTATGATGATAAAATTATATTTGCCGATGTAGACATAGAGCAGGGGGATATAGTAGAATTAGAAGGTAATAAATACATAGTGATTAGTGATAGGGAAAATATTAATAATGTTTATTCTAAGTTTATAGTAAGGAAATTATATAAAAATATAAAAGTATATATAAATAATGAATTAAAATCAGTTGATTGCTTTATAGATACAAATGCACAGGCAATACAAGATAGTTTACCTTTTGGTGCAATTAAACTTACAGTACAAGAAAATAAGACAACTAATAAAATAGGTTATGATTTAAGATTTATCACCATGGGAAATGTATATAAAGTTGTAGGATTTACTTCGGAATATTCGGGACTAAAATATATCTATGCAGAGAAAGATGTGTTCACCGATTTTGATGATATGGAAAACGGAATTGCAGACTATTGGAAATATAATACTAAGCATGGCTATGCCTTAGTGGCAGAGCCAACTACAACAACTCTTAACGAAGGAGATACATTACAACTCAATGTGACTGTTACAGATACAGTAAATAATATAACTAATCCAATAGAAAATCCTACATTAATATATACTTCTAATGATGAAACTATTGCAACTGTAAGTGAAACTGGACTAATTACTGCAATTGCAGAGGGTATAACAACAATTAATATTAAGTTTGTCGGTGAAGATGGAACTGAATTAACTAAAACTGTAAGTGTAACAGTACAAAAGAAAGAAGAAGTACACAATTATAGTGTTGTGTTAGAAGGTAATTCTACATTAAAAGAATTCACCGAAGAAAACTATGTAGCCAAGTTGTTAGATAATGGGGTTGAAGTGCCAAGTCAATTTGATTTTAGTATTGATTATAATGGAAATGATAGTAAAATAGCCACTTTGGAAATAATTGACGATAATACTGTTAAATTAATTGCTAATCAAGACGCTATATACGGTACTATTAAATTAGTTGCTACAAATAGGGCAGACAGTAACTTGAAGGCTGAAATGGATATTAAGGTTATAAGTTTATTTTAGTGTTTACTACTTTTTATTTTTTTTATTGAATGTAATTATAGATGGTGATATACTAAAAAAGAGATAGTTATTAATTATTAGACGTGGCTTGTTCTTATTTGTATAGCACATTAAAGAGGGTTACACGTTAGAGGTATATTGGATTAGAATAATAATTACCAAAAAAGAAATATAGTAGGTATTCACAGTACCTACTATACAACCTACACAACTGAATAAAGATTAACTAAACCTTCACTCTCAAAACTTTTTATCTTTTAAGATAATTATATCACAAAAATTTTGAGTGTGCAAGGTCTAGTTTCCTATTACTTTTTTAGGGTAATAGGTTACTTGTGTATGCACTCTAGCAAGTATAAATAAATAGAGTAGGTTACATAGAGCCGATGCAGAAAGTCTATGGGGACAAGTAATATTTCTGCTATTATGTTATTTGCCCCTGAAACGGGTGTATCTGACCGTTTAATAAATTAGATAGGTAGGTTTACTGGTCGTGAGACAGGGATTATGTGGACTACTAGGGCAGTAATTAGTGGAATGAAGCATAATACAATAGCAGTATTACAAAGAAACTTCAACATAAACCAAACTATACAAATTAATGTATAGTTTTTTTTAAGCCCTTTTTTCTAGGGGAAACTATATTCAAATTGCTTAACATTCCCAAACTATATCCTAACCTTCTTAGAAAGTAAAGTATTTAATACAAAAAAAAATAAGGGGTGTTTAGTGAATTTACACAAAATCATAGAGGGAATTTAGAAAGTAACTGTAAGTATGGGAAAATAGGAGGGGTGAAAATAACGGATTTGACATGAGTTGAAAATACCCTATTTTCAGTGGACAAGGCAATAAAACTATGTTAAAATATAATTGTATCAAAAACAACCAAATATGTCAATGTTTTTATTGGAAAGATTAAAAATAAAATAAGTGTAAACTATAAGGGGTGTATATAAGTATGGGATATTTAAGCCAAGTATTTAATACATATTACAATTCAACAAATCAAGAACAGAAGGAAAATTTAAAAAAGGACTTTCAAGAAATAATATGGAAGTCCTTGCCTTATACAAAACTAAATAGATTTTTTAAATATAAAGTTTCATATCAGAATATTAAAGACCAAGATGTATTGAATATATTTGAGCAATATCAGTATATAGAATATAAGATATTAAAATCAAGATACAATATTAATAAATTAGGAAAAGAAGACTTAATAAAAGCCAGAATCAATAGTAATTATGGTAAATATTTTGATAAAGAAGTGTATTTACAAAAGGAGTATTATTGGGCTTTAGCAGAATACAGAAATATATATTTTAAGTATTTAAAAGGTGAGATTGATAATTTAGAAGATGTTATTTTAGCGAATAATAAACGAGTTGAACAACTTAAACAAGAATCACTAAATAGAAAATATGAAATGTCATGGAAAGATTATAAGGCTTTTATTAATATGTGTTTTGATAAGATATTTGACAATTATCAACCTATAGATAACAAAATTAAAGATAATGATTTTAAGCCTAATCATATTTTAGATTGGGATGAGGATAATTACATATTGGGATACGTTAATAAGAGTTTAAATGGATATTTGAAAAATTATATAGGTGAATTAGAAGGTAAAAGAAAAGAAAAAAAATATAAGAAATGTGAATGTTGTGGAAAATTGGTGGAAGTAAAATCTAATCGTACAAAATACTGTCATACTTGTCGGAAGGAAATTGAGAAAGAGCAAACAAGAGAAAGAGTAAGAAAACATAGAAAATCTAAGATGTAACGGTTTAGAAAACCTACGCAAACCATTGATATAACTAGGTTTAAACCTAATTCTTTGTTATTTTCCCTTCGATGAATAGTAAAAAAAATATAAACAAAATTAATTTTGTGGACACTTAGAAAATCCCTCTAAACCATTTATATAACTAGACTAAAGCCCATTTCTTTGTTATTTTCCCTCTGATGAATAAGAGAAAACATAGAAAAAACAAAGATGTCCAAGTTTAGAAATCCCATGCAAACCATTTATATAACTAACTTAGAGCCCATTTCTTTGTTATTTTCCCTTAGATGAATAGCAAAGAAAACATTAGACAAAACTTTACCATTTAGAAAACCCATGTAAACCATTGATATAACTAACTTCAAACCCATTTTATTGTTATTTTCCTTCAGATGAATAGGAGAAAGAATAAGAATACAAACATTAAAAATATTTCCCATTTTCCCTTCAATGAATAGCAAAAAAAATATAACAAAAACTAAAAACTTTACCATTTAGAAAACCTATGTAAACCATTGATATAACTAGGTTTGAAGGGTATAAAAAATAAAAATACTAACTAAAGTTAGGCTATTTTCCTTTAGATGAATAGCAAAAAAAAATATAACAAAAATACTAAAATGCTAAAATGAGTTATCTATTATTACAATAGATAATTGATTTTAGTATTTTTAATACTAATGCAAAATATATCTGTTAAATTTGAAGCAGTAATTTTATATGGTAAGTTTTGTTGTTTTTGTAGTTGGTTCGAACCCAACCTCCTCCTTCACAAATAAGTTAAGTGAAAAAACAACTGCCACAAAGGACAAAGTCCTGCTCTATTAATAGAGTTCGTGGAAACCTATCTTTTTCTTTTGATATACACACGTTGTATATCTTTTTTTTCCAGCAAGTTTTTTTGCACAAATTAAATATATTACATTAAATTAAAATGAAAGGGTGGTGTAAATGCAGAATGAAGTAAGACAACAGTTTGAAAATTATATTTTAATACATGGTGTAAAGGTTAGGTGGATAGCAAAACAGATAGGATTATCTGAAAGCACATTAAGCCACTGGAGAAAGGGGCGTAGAAATATATCTACTAAGCATTTACAGGCACTCGTGGATATTATTAATAAGAACTCGTAAGAGGTCTTATTTTTTTTATAAATAAACAATTATGAGAGGTGAGAAGATTATGAAATTAGTTAAAAATCTAAACAATGAACAACAGGCATTACTAATAGTTGTTTTTAGTTGTTTGGTTGGTACAAGCATTACAAACAATACAAACATTAGTGTCGCTATTAGTGTATTACTAAGCATATTCTTACTTGATAAAAATTTTTGAGGAGGAATTATTAATGGAAAATTTAGAAGTAAATAAAACTAAACAAGTAACAGAAAACAAAGAAAAGGTTAAAGACTTAAAATCCGATGTCCCTCAAAAGGATAGCGAAACAGAATTATTTAAAAAGGAATTACAGGACAAATTACAAGCATTGGAGCAAAAGGAAAAGGAAATAGCAAGAAAGGAAATGGAATTAAAACTAACTGAAACTTTGAATAAGAACGGTTTACCTCAACAACTTAGCAAATATCTTAATATTGAAGGTGTTGAAGATGTAGAAAGTTATATAAAAGAGGTCAAGGAAGTTTTAAATATCCAACTTTCTAATGCTAATACATATAAACCCAATGCACATAAGGGGCAAACAGAAGGTATAACTAAAGAGCAATTCAACAAAATGTCTTATGTAGATAGGCTAAATCTCTTCAAAACCAACGAGGAACTATATAAACAACTAAGCAAATAATTGCATCGCCCGTTTTGGTCGGTGCAATTATTATTAGAAAACATATTATGACATAATAACTGTGGTATGTGTTTTACATACTAGCACTTGAAGTGGTAGTATGTGTTTTACATACTAGCACTACCTAAAAACAGTATGTGCTAGTATGTGCTTTACATACAAATTGTCAGTTTAACAATAATTACTAATATAATAATAATTACATATAAAACAAAATTACGTAGTAATTTACGCACTTAAAACAAGTGCGTGTTTATCTATACATAAAATAAAAATAAATTATAAAAAAGGAAGGTTGATAAATATGGCAAATTTAGTAGTACCTGAGGTATTCAGGAGCATTGAAAGCGCAAAATTCAAGGAGAAAGTAAAATTATTAAACCTAGCAACAAACATTGGGGAAATAGAAGAATTTAGACAGGTAGGAGAAACTATTCATTTCCCAAGATTTAAAGCCCTTGATATTTCTAAAATGAAAGAAATGCAAAAAGGTGATGTATTGGATGTATCAGAACTAGAGCAAGAGGACAGCACAGCAATCATAAAACAAGTGGGATTTGCTACTAGAGTATATGATATAGCAGACCTTACTGCTTTTGGTTCACAGATAGATGAGTCGGCACTTCAACACGCAAAAATATTCGCTCGTAAGTTAGATGAGGATATTGCAACAGAAGCACAAACTTCATTACTCAAAACAAAAACTGCTAGTGCTACAGAAATCACTAATGCAGAATTAGGAAATGCTATGGCATTATTTGAAGATGAAATTGACGCTGAAGAATTTGCTGGAATAGTTATAAATAGTAGATTAGTTAATTCTTTCTATGCTATGCCAGAATTTGTAGACGTTAGCAAAACTTATGTAGGTGCTAATAACGGTGTAGTTCGAGGTGGACTTCTAGGAACATGGAGAGGAATACCAGTATTTGTGGCTAATCACGGAACATTTGATGGCACAGAATGTGTAACTTACATCATTAAGAAGGGTGCTTTGGGATACAAGATGAAACGTGATATAAATATAGAAATAGAAAGATTACCAAAAGCAAAGGCAACAGATGTCGTTTCGGACATGATTTACGCTGTGAAATTACTAAATGATGAAGGTGTAGTTGTATTAAGAAATACAATAGTTTAGTAGAAAGGGAAATCCAATTCCCTTTCTTTTTCTTTTTTTTTAATTAACAAAATTAATAATAGGAGGATTAATATATGTTATCAGTTGAAAAGATTAAATTTCTCCGTCAACTTCATGGACTAACTCAACAAAAGGTTGCAGACGCATTAGGTTGCACGAAGAATTATATAAGTATGTTAGAGAATAAAAAACAAGAGTATTCAGCAGATTTTGCTAGAAGATGGGTAAATGCTATATATACATTAGCAGAGCAGAAAGAGAAAGCCCAAGAAGTTCAAGAACTTGAAACAGAAGTTAAAAAAGTAGTTTCTAAAAAATAATTAAAAATAAAATAATAAAATAATTAAAAATTATGAATTATACAATTCTGAACAAATAGGAGGTGAAAAGGTGTATTGTTATATTCCCATGCAATCTAGGTTTAATTTACGTGCGAAGGGAGGGAAGAAACAATATACTTATTCAATGGAAAGGGGAGCATACAATGTACCAAATTTAATAAGTTAAAAGCATTAAACCAGATGTATAACAGCATCTATGAATTTGAAACAAGAACTAAAAGATAAATTTCCAAAATGGTGTCAAGAAGATAATATATGTAAGATAAATAATATGTGTCTAAGTGATGATTTAGATAGTTTGTTTAGTTGTATTATATTACAAAGGTTATTTCCACATTTAAAAATAAGTGGATTTTATGATTTCAAAACACTTTATAATACTAAAGAATTAAATAAATTTGATAGTAATATATTTGGTGTTGATATGGATTTAACTAAAGGTAGATGTTGGGGTAATCATGTAACTCTACATAACCCTAAAAGTGCCAATATTAATACTGTATTAGGTATTGGAGAACATAACTATTATACTAAATACTGTGGCTCTACATTATTAACTATATTATCTTACTATAATTGTAACTTATTAGAAACATTAAGCGAAGAGGCAAAGATGGTATTACTTGCAGTAGATAGTACCTTTTTAGGCTACTGGTTTAATAATGGCTACTATTGTAAGAAATACTTAGAACTTATGGAAATGAAAGAACTACTATTAGTATTAGGTAGACATAGCAAACAAGAGTTTGAGAAATTAAATTCTAAATATAATTTAAAATCTAAAATATACATAGACCAAAATGGTTATTTGCAAACAAATATTAAACTGGAAGAATTAGGCGAGTTATTTAACTTGTCTTTTATTTTGCCTAAAAATAAATTTAGTACATATAAAGAATTTAAAATAGTGCAAAGTCCGTGTTTAAAGCATAACGAGGGAGTTGTATTCTCTTGTGCAAGAACTTATAAAAATGCACTAAGATATTCTATTACAATGTAACATTTTGTAATATTATTAATGTAATATTATATGTTTTTAATTACTAAAAGATTACTTAAAAGTACGAATTTGAAATAAATTTTTAAAATTTTAATTAGGGTTACAAAGGTTAAAAATGCGAATGTAAAATACGAATGTAGAATACTGTAGTCGTAATTTTAATCGCTATAAATAGCATCGTTAAGGGTTTTATAAATCCCAATAAGTAATAAGAAATGTGGGAATGATAGTGGGAATGAGTAATAAGTAATAAGTCGGCTTGTCCCACTGTGAACTATGTAAAAAACTGTAAAATTATGAAAATTAATAATTATGAGGAGATTGATATTATGAATAATAAATATAATAATAAATATACACAAATTAATAAGAAATATCTTGCCGAAGCGCTATCATTTTTGGGATTTAGATATTACAAATTTAATGATGATGGACAAACAGTTTATTCATTTGAGAATACAGAAAAATTTAGTAAGGCATTAGTTAAATTACTACAATTAAGAGATGAATTGAGATAAGGTAGGAGGTAAATTATTATGAGTAACAATTTAGAGAACTGTAACAATATAAAACTAACTAAACAAAAGGAATATTTAAAAAAAGAAATCCTTACAGGCAATAATGATACATATTTCAAGGTGTTAGACCTAGAATGCGGAACGGGGAAAAGTATAACCACAGAAGAAGCACTTGCAGAAATAACAAAGTATAATAAGAAAGCATTACTTGTCAAAGAAAGAAATTCAGATTGTATTAATGCTGCCAAAAGGATTAATAAATTAGCAGCAAATCAAGAGATTGCAATAGCAATTAATTCAGATACACATAATTTAAAACAATTTAATAAAATCAAAGGGGAATTATATACATATTCAATAGTAATAATAAGCCATGAAAAATATAAGGTTCTAGCAGTAGATAAGAAACAAAGGGAATACTTCACCAAGGATAGAAATATTTTAGTCATTGATGAGTTTCTGAACATGACAAAGGGAAATGAATTATCTATTAATCTAAAATGGATAGAGGAATTTGAAACATTCCTAAGGCACAGAGCATTAAGAAATCAATTTGCAATTTGTATAGCAGAGATTGAAGATTACTTAAATAGTAAGAAAAAACTTCAATCTTTTTTTAATGCCAAAATTGACTATAAAACTATTTGCAAGGAAATAAATAAACTTAAAACTTTGATAAAATCTAACTTAGATAATGAGTATCTACAGGAACAAGGATTCTCTAAAACACAAGTATTACAGAAAGTAGAAGAACTTAAACAATTCTATAATCAGACTTGCGTAGTAGAAGGTAATACAATATATTGTACTAATAGAAATTATCAATATTGGTTATTAGATAATAATATAATATTAGATGCTAGTGCAAAACTTAATCAAGCCTATAAATTGAATAAGGAACTATTTCATATCCAACACCAAACACCAGTATTAGACCATAGATTATGGTCTTTTTTTATCATGAAAACTAATACTACAGTTAGTGGAAAGAATAAGGCAATTAATTTTTATGATGTAGTTCAGAAATTAATTGATAAACTAGGAGAAAATACTCTTGTAATAGGAAATAAAACTGATGAAAATTCTATCAATGCAAAGTATATCAATCACTTTGGAAATGTAACTGGTTCAAATGACTATAGGGAATTATGTAATTGTGTAATAACTCACAACCCTAACATTCCTTATAGGTATTACATATTGGAACATCTCTACTTCTCTAATGAAACCCTAGACAATAGAAATAGTTGGAGTGGTTCTAATAGTGGCAAAGGTGATGAGATGGTTTATAGGTTTAATGAAAAAAAATTTGAAACTTATAGACAATGCAAAAATGCGAATGAGATATACCAAGCAATTAAACGTGTAAATAGGGATATGAGCCAAAAGAGTAAAATATTCATATTCAATAATGATATGGAAACTATACAGAGGGTACTTGATATGTTTAAGGGTGAAAAGTCGGTTACAATATATGATAATAAAGTTAAATTTGAAAAAAGTAAACAGAAAGAATTTTTAGAAGAACATAACCAAAAACAACACGAGAATAGACAAGCAAAGAAATTTATAAACCTACTTAGTGAAATAATGAAATTGAAGCATATAGACCTACAGAAACAAAAGAAAAATCGTAAAGGTGAAATGGAAACTGTAATGGGTGTATATCCTAAGGCAAGTTTAAGGAACTATATGGGGATTACTGATAAGGGACAGTTCACAAGAGGTATACTTAATGATGCTGATGTAATAGATTATATGGCAAGACATAACATAATTAATAAGGGGCAGACCTTAGATTTTACCAATGCAAAGTAGGTTATATGGCACTATTGTTGGTAAAACCAACTTGACCACGAAGGGAAACCCTTCTAGGTAACTAAATACTACGTATTTGAGTTAATTTAATTTTAAATTTATGTTCAAAAAGTTGACATCCATTTCTTAATAGTTATATCTTTTAAAGAATGGGTATCAACTTTTTTGACAATGTATTAAAAGTTCACCTCATGTCTTAATAGTATATCTTTTAAG
>ERZ795062.2675-NODE-2675-length-11562-cov-6.502564_pt1 | contig 11562 bp, 14 predicted proteins | sample MGYA00375146_ERZ795062 | MGnify/ENA primary metagenome ERZ795062 (study PRJEB30191, sample SAMN05720281) | activated sludge metagenome | isolation source: Anaerobic digester | place: USA | collected 2015-07-16 ...
CTGCATGTGCATCAGCGCTCACGTTTGTGAGCAGGGCGAGGACCAGCGAGCGCGTCGGTGCCAGCCACTCGGCATCGAAGATCGTGGGGTCGGCGGGGACGTCGTAGGGCGATTGGGACTGGGCCAGCAGCTCGACCACCGGCTCGATGAAAAATTCAGGCAATGGCATGGGATGCCTTCCGGTCGATAATGATTCCGCGGCGTGCCAAATCGTGTCGGATCTCGTGGAGGGCGTCCTTCGATATCGGACGTGCTCCCTTGTGGTGGGCCTTGCCCGAACTCGGCGCTTCGTAGCCGTTGAGTAGATGCAACATATCGCCCGCTGCATGCCATCGGGCCTGTCGCTTCGGGCCGCGAAGGAAGAGAGAGACTGTTCCGGGTAGCACTATCGTCTGGTGTACCAAGGAGTTCTGAAACGAGTAGCACGAGCCCGGTCGCTCGACCGAGACGATGCCGGGCGCGATATCCGCCGACGTGAACTCACCCGCCTGAGCGGAGCCAGTTCTCCTGTTCCACACGTGCAGATAACCACCCGCCAGCACGAATACGCTGAAAGGATACTTGTGGTCGTGCGGAACCAGGTCCCTGTCCCTGCCCGAGAAAATGTGCAAGCGCAGCTGGCAACGCCGTTCCGGATCTTCGTAGAGTGACAACCGGTGTAGGAGCGGATGGGTTTCTGACCGGGCCAGACGAACCGGATTCGACTCAATTTTGATTACTTTGTCCGACAACAACTCTCGGTTTAAAGCCAGCCGCGCAAGGATCGTGCGGGCCTGCCGATTCGCTCGACGAGGGTTCTCCCACTCGATCGCTGAGCAGACAGCACCCAGATCGAACGCGACGTCATCGGGCTTTGTCGATTCGATATGTTTCATCGACCGAACCTCCGTTTCCTGTGCGAGTAGTCGTCGAAAGCCGTACGGAAATCGGCGTATGAGAGCTCGGGTGCCGGAACGCTTGTCAGATAGAATTCTGCGTAGACTGATTTCCACGGCAAAAATTCTGGGACGAACGCCACAGCCGACGCCCTGATCACGAAGTCGATGGGCGCCAGGCTCCCCGTGTCAAGGAATTTCTCAAGGTTCGCACTATCGAGATCTGCGACTACCTCGGCCAGGCTAGTGCCTGCGGCCCGGGCAGTAGCGAGCATGCGACGTACTCCGTTGACGATTTCCTGGCGCCCCTCGTATTCAAGGATCAGGTTCACAATAAGTCCCGGCCCGTCTCGGAGGTCGTCCGCGCGTCGCCCAGAGTTCGTTGCAGAGTAGCCCAGCGCCTCGTTGCCACCGATGAGGTTGAAAGACGCCACCGGAACGGTCGGCCAGCCGAGCCTGAAGTGATCGAGCACCTGTTCCCATGCCACTACAGCTTGCTTCTCGGCGAGCGAGACCTCAGGTGCCAGGATCTGGAGCGTGAGCTCGGTGACACCGGCCGCCCAGCACCATTCGACTATTTCGATTTGCTTGGCGCAGACCCGACTGTAGGCCTCGAGCGTAAGTGTCCCGTTCGACTGGGCCCACAGCGCAGTGCCTCCGAGGATGACTCCTACATGCGCGGGCGTCATGGTGTGCCTCCTGGCGCGCCAGAGTTTTCTTCGATCAGACCGTCCGTGCAGAGTTGGGCCACCATCGCGCGGTACTCCGCGATGGTTACAGGCCGTTGTCCGTTGGCATGCTTGGGCTTTCCGGCCTCAGAGGGTGGTGGCCAACGCTCTGCCTGTGGGAGCATGTCCAGCGCCGCGTGTGATCGGCCCTTGACCCGAGGGCCCCGCATGAACAATGTGACTGTTCCCGGCAACATGATCGTCTGATGGACCAACGGGTGGCCGAACGTGTAGCAGGCGCCTGGGCGCTCAATGGTTACGATCCCCGGTAGCACGTCGGAACCGGTGAACTCGCGCTCACCTCGATCGGCTCGCCGCCGCCACACGTGCACGTAGGCGCCGCGCAGGACAAATGCGGTGAACGAGTACTTGTGGTCGTGCGGCACCAACTCGCGGGAACCGGGTGACATGTGCAACCGAACCTGAAATCCGCGCGAATCGTCCTGATAGAGGACTAGCCGGTTAATCAGCGGGTGCACTTCGCTCTGCGCGAGCCGACTAGGGTCGAACTCAATCTCGTGGACGAGGCGACTGAGGAGACTGCGATCATCAGCTAAGCGCGACAGCACGTTTCGCGCCTGACGATGCCCTGATCGCAGATTCGACCAGTCCAGCGGGGGCAGATGGTCGATCCAGTGCCTGCTGATATCCATCGATAGGTGTCCCGTCATGTATATCTCTCGGTTCCTCGGGGAGACAGACTTGAGATAATCTGGTCAGCGGCGGCGGCGAGTACGTGGTCTCGGTCGTCCGCCGACAAGTCGACCCGCAAGCATCTCCATTCGTTCGCGATCTCCTCGAAGATCGTTGCGCTGCGGCTTTGGAGATCCATGTACGAATCGCGCCCGATCGCTCGGCCCGCCGGACCGTAGTGCTCCATCCCGCCCACTTGGCCATACTGCAAAACCCTGCGCTGGTACGCGATCTGGGGATCGGTTCGGACCAGGACGGGTAGGGACCTGTCGGCCTCGGGCCGGAGTATCTCGATGGCGGCCCGCAGTGCCGCGTCGAACTGGGGCCGGGCTGCACTCTGAGGCTCGGTCACAGACATACCCAGCAGGTACAGCTTGACCACCATCTTGATGCCGTGGGTGTCCTCGATAACGGCTCGTCCCGCTTCGAGCTGGGGGCGAATGATTGCTTCCCGGAACGCTATACACCCGGCGGTCTCGGACAGCATCGAGGCGATGAGTCCGGCGGGGTTGTTCTTGACGATGACTGCTGTGTTGAGCAGTTTCTCGAACTCATCGGCTAAAATCTCACCTGCTAGCGGTGGAAACTGCTCTCCGAGAACAGTCCCGTCGTCGAGACCGGCGAAGCCATACAGCGTTCTCAGCGCTCCCTCGTAGAGCGCGGTAACCGTACTCCCCGCGAAGTCGCGCGGTGTCGATTTAAGGAATTGACGACGAGACATGCGGATCGCGTCCACCCCTCGCACTGTCAGCTGCCGTTCGAGTTCGGTTGCAAGCGTGGTCTTGCCGGCACCGTCGATGCCGATGAGCCCCACCGCGCATCCCGGTGCGATCGACTTCGAATTCAACGGACACTCACCTCCCGCTGTTCGCCACTGCCAGCTGATGGCCCCGTGAAGCACCCGTCGCGGTGCGCAAGCAGCACATCACGGAACTCGGTGACACCGAAGTCCGGCCAGAAGCCGGGTACCACACACATAGTGGAATACATTCCGGCCCAAAGCAAGAACCCGGAGGATCGCCGCTCACCCGAGGTCCGGACGATAAGTTCCGGCGCCGGCGACACACCGAGTATTTCCTCCGAGATCGACCGGACACTTATCCGGCCGATTGCCTCTCCCAGCGTCAGTCCACTGGAATCACACCGCGCCAGGATCTGTCGGCACGCATCTACGATCTCTTCGCGGCCTCCGTAACATACCGCCAGATTGATCCGTAAGCCTCCTACGCCTGACGTGCGCTCGACCGCGCGGTCGAGCGCATCCAGCAAAGGCTTGCGAATGACCTCCCGGGAACCTAGGTGCCGGATGCTCCCGATTCCCCGGGAGCCGACCACATCCACAGTTGCCTCGATGATTTTCGCCAGGCAGTCAACCTCTTCCGCGTCACGACGCAGATTGTCGGTCGACATCATCCAGAGAGTGACGGTGTGGATTCCCGCCGCCTCGCACCATGTCAGGATCTCTGGAATCCGGGAGAACCCGGCCAGATGTCCGGCTGAGGCGTTCATCCCGCGTGAGCGGGCCCATCGGCGATTACCGTCGAGAATGAACCCCACATGAGCGGGCACGCGGGGTAGTTCGTCCCGATTCACCACTGTCGAACCGCTTACCGTTGTCACAGTGTCCTCTCCACCCCCCAGACCGGCACCCGTTCGAAGAACGTGACTGCATCATCGTGCCAGCAGTCGCGCCATCCGGCGGCCTCCCGGCACGCCAATTCGGCGTAGCGATGCATTTTCGAGCGCAACTCGCGGTCCACTCGGTGGTGTTGGGCGATGTCGCGAAGGCAGTCGATGTCGGCCGCAGTGCAGTCCGGACGCCCCAGGATCGACTCGATGCGCACCCGCTCAGTCTCCGTCGCCGTAGCCAGCACAGCTCGGATTGCATAGGTACGTCGGCCGTCCCGTACGTCGGCAGTATTCGGCTTCCCGGTCACCCGTTCGTCTCCGAACAGACTCAGGTAATCGTCACACATCTGGCCTGAGATCCCGAACATAAGCGCGTAGCGACGCAATGTCTCAGCATGTTCGACGGGATCCTCACCGGCGACCAGGAGTCCGAGTTGGATCGGCGCGAGTGCCGAAGAGCGGGAAGCCTTGTAATCGGAGACCGAGTTCAGTAACTCTTCGCTCGGGATCTGCGGGAAATCGCGCTCCAGATCGAACATCTGTCCCACGAAGGTGGCAGCTGCTGCTCGTGTCTGCACGTCGACGAGCGCGTGCCGGAGCGCAACTGGCAGTCCAGAGTCCAGGAGAACCTGCAGGGACAGAAATGCGGCAAGGTCACCGGCGAGCAGCGCAAGACCGAGAGCGGTCTGGGGATGCTGGGGGAACTCCTCCCGGTACGCGTAGTACGTCGAAGGTCCGCCACGCCGGGTCGGGGCATCATCGATGATGTCGTCGTGCACGAGCAGGTGGGTCTGCAGCAATTCGATACTGAGCGCCGCCTCGTCGAGCCCGGGCACCGGTTCAGCGGTAACCAGACGAGCAGCTTCGTACAAGAAAGCGACGCGCTGACGCTTACCGCCACGAAGTGAGAGGTGCCCGAGCAGCTCAAGACTCCGTGCTGTGAAGCGGCTCTCAGCAGGTCCGTCAAAGTTTCGTTGGAGATCTTCGAAATATTGTGCGAATACGCGGGAGAAATGGTCTTGATAATCTGCGATCCTGCCCTGCAGCTCGCGGGTTATGCGATCGATATCGCTCGATGTTGACACTTCCGAAGCCTCATCTCGAAATCTGATCTGTATGCGAAATGGCATCGATTACTCTGAGAGCCGCTAGGCGCGAACGCAATCGTACAAATTCGCTGAATTCCAGGCGTCGTTGCCCGTCCGTATGCCGCCTTTCTTCGATCAATTCAGTCTCCGAATCGTCCGCTCGGCTACTACTGACAGTCCGATCTAGCATATCCAGAGCTGCGTAGGAACGGCTCTGCTCGCCGGGTCCTCGCATGAATAATGTGACCGTGTCCGCTTCCATCATGGTCTGATGTATGAGCGAGTATCCCAATGTGTAGCAGGAACCTACCTGTTCACAGGTCACCAACCCCAGCGGCGCCTTCTCTGCAGTGAAACTACCGCTATAAGATACAGACCGACGGCGCCACACATGGGTGTAGGAACCGCGGAGTATATAGGTCGTGAACGAGTATTTATGGTCGTGCGGGATGAGTTCGTTGTTTCCAGGCGAGACGTGCAGACGCAAGTAGATCCCGCGGTCGATATCGCGCCATAGCGTGAGACGATCCATGACAGGGTGGTGGTCCGCATCCGCGAAAAGAACCTCATCTATCGCGACACGGTCGACCAGGTTGGTCAACAGCTCTCGATCAGCTGCCAATTCAGTCAGTACTGACCTGCATTGCGCGTGGGCCAATCTGAGGTCGGTCCAGTCTATGGCGAAACCAGTTCCAAGCCAGTTCCGAATGTAGTCGGACACAGTCGGTTCACCTTCGATCTTCTATTCGGGTAACTCGTCGGTGATGAGATTTCGCCATCGCGCTGCGACATCCAGGTTCCGCAGCGTCGGCAAGACCGCGTCGAATACATCGCCAAACCACCCAGAGAACGGCTCCGTCGCACGTCGTTGCCTTAGGCCGTCTTGATCCACCCGAGCGATGTCCACGACCTCCTCGGGGGCAGGCTTCAGGTCGGCAGTGACGACACCTACAAATAGATGGTTGTACTCGTGTTCAACCAGCCCCGATTGTGGATCTTCATGGCGATATGTGACCGTGCCAGCCTCGGCCAGAACCGCAGGGCACACACCCAGTTCTTCCCGGACCCGGCGAGCGGCCGCAACGAATGGGTGTTCACCAGGAAGTGGATGGCCACAACAGGAATTCGACCACACTCCAGGGAAATGGTACTTGGTCAGCGCCCTGCGCTGCAGAACCATATGCCCGTCACTGTCGAGTAAGAATACAGAGAATGCGCGATGCAACCGCCCTGGAAATCTATGGGCAGCAATCTTCTCGGCGGTACCCAGCGTATTCCCGCTCGAATCAACGAGTTCCAGCAGAATGCCTGCCACATCCGCCGTCGAAGCATGACCCAAGGCACTTATCGCGCCTTCTGAAGTTAACGCCATTCGACCCCCCATATCGAGTTCCCCAAGAACGGAGAGGGACGATCGCCGACAAGCGACGATGCCAGAGAAATGTCGACTCGATACGAGCCAGCCTGACATTTACAGTACCCCACCCTTCCATCACACTACAGATCCCTTACAGCCCGCGCAAGAGAGATCTTCACCGAGATACTTCCTGACGACGGTTGCCGGACTGTGATTCCGCCGCTAGTGTCATGGCATTGGTCGTCAGGGGGACCGGCAAGTAGTCGGCTAACGTTTCGGGAAACCGAGTTCGGTTCAGTTCGGCAGTTATCGCAACTTTGTGCAAGCTCCCTGTCACGTTCCAGGAGTATCGATGACCAGGGGGAATTGAGTATGAGTCCATCGGCAGCTACGCCATCGTCATCAGCGACGCTTGATGCCCGGCTGCAAGCACACCTGGCCTCCCATCGTCTGACACGGAACGATGTCATCGCTCAGGTAGACACTTCGTTCGGACAACCGTTGCTCACGGTAGCCACTGGTTCGGTCCTGGCCGGGTTCGGCAACCCTGGAAGCGATCTGGACATATACTCGGTCGTGCCCGGTGCGGTGGCAGCCGCTCTCCCGCTCACCGCATACGTCAACGCCGCGCTGATCGAGGTTGTTCTCCACGGCGCCGAACCGATCACGAACCGCCATCGAGAACTCGTCTCCGGCCAGTGGCCACCAGCTGACATTGCTCCCGGCGCGATAGCCTCCGCTCGCTTGATCCTCGACAGTCTCAGCAGGTTCGCTCTCGGCCTGCCATTGACCGGTACTCAGGAATGGTTGTCCTGGCAGCGGAAACTTGCCGGTGACATGCCAGGTCGAATCGCCGGCTGGCATGCCGTCGAAGCCGTTCGCAAAAGGGTGTCTGCCCGCGTATTCGCGCCCAGCAAGCCGATCGTCGCCGCCCTGCGCATCGGTGAAGCACTCTGCGCGGCGCTCGAGCGGCATGCCGCGCTGCACGGTGAGTGGTATTTCAAACCCAAATGGCTGGGCGAAAAGCTGCGGCGGCTCGACGATCACTCCGCTCTCGATGCCTACCGCCTGGCAATGTGTCCGCCCGTCATACCTTCAGACGTGCCGGCATATCTGGACAAGACCGGTGAACTGCTCGACCACTTCCTCGCCGACGTCTTCTGCTCCGGCTGGCGTATCAAGGTTACACCTGCCATCGGAACCCAGGGCCATCTCTTTGACGAGACATACCTGATGTCGCGCTGGGGTTTGCGCACGGTCGCGGTACCCGCCGACGGGCCCGCGTGCGCAAACCCCGTGTGGACATACGGGATCGAGGACCAGTGGCACGACGACGTCGCCGACCTTTTCATCGAGGATGTGCTGTGGATGGGAGTCGAGAAGCCGTGAACACCCATTCGAGTCCCGAGCTGCGACGGCATGTCGCTCATGTCAGCCACGGTGCAGTGATGCTGATGATCGGCGCGCAATCGGCTCTCCAAGATATCGACGGCGGCGCCAAAGCTGGCCAGTGGCTGTTGGTCTTGGGGCAAACCCGCTACCTCATCACGATCTGCTGCCAGGCGCGGGGGCTGGAGTTCGGTGCCGAGCCTTACGTCGCCGAGGACGGCGGAGCGCTCGATCCCCATACCCACGTACCGCCGGATATCTGGATAGCAGGCCACCACCTACTCAAGGAAGCAAGCGAGTTCTCCCGCACCGCGCCCGATGCTGAACGTGCACAGTTCTGGCTGGCCCAGATACATGCGTGGGTATCGGAGATCGAGTCCACCCTCAGGCTCCCGGATCCGCTACCTGAACTGCGTTCTCCAGAAGGGATGTTCGGCGCTATCCGGTTGGTTCGCGCCTGGACCGAGCTGACAGATCGACTTGGGCTCCCGCCTCTGCTGCCCACCGACTGGACCAGGCCACTGTAACCGGGCCCTCGCCCAGAACGCCACATCGACCATTGGAGCTACTCGCGCGTGAGACCTGCACTCGAAATCGAGGACCTACGAATGTCTTTCAACGCATGCGACGCCCTCACCGGAGTGACTTTGAACGCCGACCGTGGTGAAGTGCTCGCCGTTATCGGTCCCAACGGAGCGGGGAAGACGACGTTGATATCGATCGTCGCCGGATTGCTCGCCCCGAGCAGCGGCTGCACACGGGTTCTCGGACTGGACGCCACCGGCGAGAGCAAGGCCCTGCGCGGCCGAATCGGACTGGCCGGTCAAGACATCGCGGTGTACCCCGCACACACCGTTGAAGAGAATCTTCGATTCTTCGGTTCGCTCAACGGGCTACGGCGCAGAGAACTCACGGGTGCCGTCGAGGAGTTGCTCGAAGTTCTCCAACTCGGCGACCTTCGAAAAAAGCGAGCGGCGATACTGTCAGGCGGTCAGCGCCGCCGTCTCCACGTCGGCTGTGCACTCGTCTACCGGCCCGACGTCGTCATGCTCGATGAGCCGACCGCGGGAGCGGATCCGGAAACCAGGCAGCAGCTGCTGCGTATCGTGTGCCAGCAGGCCTCGCGCGGATCATTGGTCGTCTACACCACCCATTACCTCGCCGAGGTCGAGGAACTACGTGCCCGAGTAGCGGTTCTCGCCCACGGCCGGATCGTGGCGGAAGGCACCGTCGACCGGCTGATCGCCGATCACGCCGCCAGCGAACTTGCGCTCCGCTTCGAGGGGGCACTGCCTACAGTCGATTGGCCAGGCGCACGGGTGCTCGCCGACACTCTGCTGCTACCGACGTCGAATCCGACCACTGACATCGTGCACGCGCTAGAAGCCGTGGCTGAGCACCGCGAGCAGTTGTGCGGGCTGGAGATCATCCGCGCCGACCTCGAACGTGCCTACTTCAATATTGTCACAGATGGGGGGTGCTCGTGACCCGCGCGCTACTGTTGTCCCGACATGATGCAGCCTGGCTGTGCCGTGAACCCGCTCCGCTGGTCACAGTACTGATCACTCCGGCCCTTCTGGTGCTGTTTATCAAGCCGCTCTACGCCGACGCAGTCACCCGACTCGGGTATCTGCACGGCGATGGGGTCCAACTGGCGGTCCCTGGAGTCGCGGTCATGTTCTCGTTCTTCCTGATCGGGCTGGTCACCGACTCGTACTTCCGCGAGCACGGTCTGCAGACTTGGCAACGTCTGCGCCTGTCGCCGGTGCGGACCTGGGAGGTCCTTCTCGGGAAATCGACGCTGTGTAGCGCACTCTCAGTTACACAGACAGCGTTTCTGTTCGCTCTCGGATGGACGGTGGTCGGCCTGCACATCACCGGTTCGATCCTCGCGCTGGCGACGATGGCACTCGCACTGGCTGCCTGCGTCTCGTCATTCGCCCTTGCGTTGTGCGCCGTGTCAGCCTCTCGGCGGCAGGCATTTGCGGCGGAGCGGGTCGTGACCTTGACCTGGACGCTGGTGGGCGGCGCGTTGGTGCCAACCGATCTCATGCCGGCACTGGTTCAATGGATCGCGAAAGCGACTCCGGTGTACTGGGCGGTCAACGGATTCCGGCAAGTGGTTCTAGATGGGGCCGCCCTGACGGACATCCTCCCGTGTCTGGCGGCGGTTCTCGCCTTCACCGCTGTCTTCACCGCTGTAGCGCTCTGGCGCTTCCCTATGGATCAGGAGCGGCTCCATTGGACTTAGCGCGAACGGAGGGGAGCGTGGATAGGTTGGTTAGGTGACGAAGTCGAGCATCCTGCAGCGGTTCGCATCGTACGGGCTCGTGCGAGACGCCGAGAGCGTGTTGATGGTTCGTATCGGTCCATCATCGAAGGACGACCACGGTCGCTGGATACTGCCTGGTGGGCGAATCGAACACGGTGAGCATCCCCGCGACACTGTTGTCCGTGAATTCAAGGAGGAGACCGGCTATGATGTCGCAGTCGTTCGGCTGCTGGACATCGATGCCGAGCACCGGATGCTGAGCACCGGGCTGGACCTGCATGCCGTCTTCTGCCTTTTCGAGGTCAGAATCACCGGCGGTAAACTGACCCACGTCGGACACAGCGGCGCTGATGCCTCCGCCTGGATTGCAATTGCGGACCTACCCACTCTTCCTGTGCTCCCGCCGGTCAGAGCCGCACTGCACCGGTACATCGGTGATGTCTGAGCGCCTTCTTCGCACGGACTGCTATTGCAACGAAGGCCTTCCCCGATACGATGCCCAGGTTCCCGGTGCCACATCTAACTGCGACGCGAGAATTGATGAGACTTCTGCCCTTGTTCCTACGCCGACCGATGGAGACGATCTACGAGCGTCGGCTCGCCACCACACTGGCCGGGCTACCAAGACCCCGGCACATCGGAATCATGCTCGACGGCAATCGTCGCTGGGCACGAGAGGCTGGCCACGACGATGTCCGCGAGGGATACCGTGTTGGTGGCGCCAAGGTAGCCGAGTTTCTGGAGTGGTGCACCGCCGCCGACATCAGACACGTCACGCTCTTCATGCTCTCCGACGACAACCTCGGCCGCCCACCCACGGAACTTGGGCCTCTGATCGAAATCATCGAAGCGACCGTACGGGACATCACCGGCCCGGATCGCGACTGGGAAGTTCAAGTGATCGGGTCGCTCGACTTGCTCCCCGACAGTGCCGCCCGGGTTCTTACACAAGCCGCCGCAGACACAGTTGAACGCCGCGGTCTCAAGGTCGATGTCGCAGTCGGTTACGGTGGTCGCCGAGAGATCGTGGATGCCGTGAAAAGCGCTTTCCGACAACATATCGCAGCTGGCGGCGACCCGGTCGAACTGATCGAGCAGTTCGATGTCGACGACATCTCCCGGCATCTGTACTCCGCCAGCGGCGACAACACCGACTTCATAATCCGGACCTCTGGCGAGCAGCGGCTCTCGGGGTTCCTATTGTGGCAATCAGCCTATGCCGAAATGCAGTGGATGGACTGTCACTGGCCCGCATTTCGTCGCATCGATTTCCTGCGTGCACTGCGCTCATACGCAGGACGGCAGCGGCGATTCGGCATGTGACGAGTCCTCGCCGTCGACGCCGCCACGCTGGCTGGGATGAGGCGATGTCGGCCTCGCGGACCCATACCAGCGCCTGGTCGACCTGGCCGCGCGCATGGCGCTGGCGGCGGCCAAGGTGCGCGTCGGCGTGGACCGCGGACTGTTCACCACCGGCTCCCCCGACGATGCCGCCCGCGTCGTGGTGTCGATGTGCGCGGCGCTGCCCACC
>ERZ795062.2679-NODE-2679-length-11552-cov-4.843698_pt1 | contig 11552 bp, 8 predicted proteins | sample MGYA00375146_ERZ795062 | MGnify/ENA primary metagenome ERZ795062 (study PRJEB30191, sample SAMN05720281) | activated sludge metagenome | isolation source: Anaerobic digester | place: USA | collected 2015-07-16 ...
GCGACCCGAATGCCAACGCCCCGCTCGGTTGGAACTCAGCATGACCGTTGGCAATTGCAGGTGAAGCCGCCACACCGATTGCGCCAATTCCCACCGTTGCCGCAGCCAAACCACTAACTGCCCATTTTGCTGTCGCACGCACGTCAGCAAGCTAGCAGACGATTCGGGAATTGACGGTCAACGCAATACGCCCTCAAACCTCATGCGTCAGTCAGTGTGTTGCTCTTCGAGATCGAGCAGCAACACCTTGCGATCAAGGCCGCCGCCATAGCCGGTCAACGAACCGTTAGACCCAATCACCCGGTGGCAGGGAATCATGATCGCGATTGGGTTGTAGTGGTTAGCCATCCCGACCGCGCGGCTCGCAGCGGGATTCCCAACAGCTGCAGCAACCTCCCCGTAGGTGGCCGTCTGCCCATAGGGGATCGCACACAGAGCGGCCCATACCTTCATGCGGAACTGCGTCCCCGAAGGTGCCAACGGAACGGTGAAACGGTCACGTCTTCCTGCGAAGTACTCATTGAGTTGGGCACGCGCCTCTTTGAAGGCCCGGCGATCATGCTTCCAGTCGTCACCGAAATCTGGCTTGGTGTCGTCATGTGTCTCCATGGAAAGGTGCGTGAGAACCTCACCATCGCCGACCAAGGTGAGCTGACCGATCGGGCTTGACATGGTCGTGTAGCGGACGATCGCATTGGAATCCGGATCAACAAAGCGGACTTCCTCAAGAAGTGCCATCAGCTGCGCCCTTTCTGTTTGGCGGTCGAGGTTGTACGTGAAGTCTGACCGTTCACGGAATCCAGGAACGCCCACAAATGGTGGGTTGTGTATGAACGCCACGGGCGCCAGACCTGTGAATAGGTTTCAATACTTTTCGCATCACCTGGCTGCCCGAGCGCAGCCATTGCTTTAACAATCCCCAAATCCGTCGGCAGAAAGACGTCAGGATCGCCAAGTCCGCGCATTCGGATCGCGGCCACTGTCCACGGCCCAATGCCGTGCAGTGCCAACAACTGCTGGCCTACGTGGTCCCAGTCTGAACCTGGATTCAGCACGATCGATTCATCAGCGAGTGCCTGGGCAAGTGCCTTAATTGCCTTCTTCCGCGAGACCGGCATTGCGAAATCCGCGGGGTCCGCTTCGGCGAGAACACCCGGTGCCGGAAACGTATGCGTCACCGATCCGACGGGAGCGCGCAGCGGCAATCCGTACCCCGCAACGAGTCGCCCGGCGACCGTCCTCGCGCCTGTGGTGCTGACCTGCTGACCAATCACCACTCTGAAGGCGACCTCATTCGGGTCCGTACTGCCGGGCATTCGGTGCCCCGGACTCGCAGCGATCAACGGCCTCAAGAGTGGATCGCGGGCCAGTTGTTCGTCGATCGCCAGTGGATCGGAATCAAGATCGAGCATGCGCCGACAACGCTGCACAGCCGCAGTGAGATCCCGCAAGTCGTCCAGCCAGAGTTCACACTCAACAAATCCGGCCAATCCGCCCGCCCCGGCCGACGACTCAGCCAACGACAGCGCAGCAACCCCCGACCCATGCGGAAGGATCAAGGAACGCCGATAGGTGCCACCTACGTACTCCTCGATTCCCTGGACAGAACGATTCCCGAGAAAGTCCAGTGCCGCACGCACGTTCATCGGCGCGCGGTATGCCAGCCGGACCTTCACGGAATCCCTGGGCCCGCCATTCGGCGTCCTCGCTTGTGAATGTGCCGCACCCGCTCGCAGCTGACTTGGTGTGGCGGCGAAGACTTCCTTGATCGTGTCGTTGAACTGGCGAATGCTCGAAAAGCCCGAGGCGAATGCGACATCACTTATCGAGATCGACGACGTTTCCAACAACAGCCTGGCGGTGCGAGCGCGTTGGGCCCGGGCAAGCGCGCTCGGCCCAACCCCGACTTCTGAAACCAGCTGCCGATTCAACTGCCGTTCGCTGTAGCCAACCTCGGCCGCCAATCCTGCGACACCTTGTCGATCGACTACTCCGTCAGCGATCAATCGCATTGCCCGGCCAACAAGATCGCCTCGCACGTTCCATTCCGGGGAGCCGGGTGCGGTATCCGGACGACACCGTTTGCAGGCCCGAAATCCAGCCTCCTGCGCGGCAGCGGCAGTCCGGTAAAACGACAGGTTGGATTTCTTCGGTGTAATCGCTGGGCAACTCGGACGGCAATAGATCCCCGTCGACGAAACACCTGAGTAGAAGACCCCGTCGAATCGCGAATCCTTGCCGCGAACGGCGCGATAGCAGACATCGGGATCCAGCAGTCCAGGGTTGCTCACTGACGTACTGTGCCTCACTTCGTCACGATTAACTAGCGGAAATCAGACATCACGATCCGGCGCCCTCAGCCACTGCTGCAGCCGACCGACCGCGCAGGTCAGCCCACCAGCCAGTCATGCACGATAGGAACCACTGAGGCACCCTCACCGGTCGCCGACGCGACACGCTTCATCGAACCGGCCCTGACGTCACCGACCGCGAACACGCCGGGCGCGCTCGTTGCAAGATTCTCTGGCGGTAGGCCATCAATCCAAAACTCATGTGGAACGTCGCGACCGGTGAGGATGAAGCCTTTTTCGTCACGACTGACTTCGCTCGGCAGCCAGTCGGTGTGCGTCACCGCTCCGAGGAGGAGGAACAGCCCTTGAATCTCGCGCCGAGTGACCGACCCATCGATCAGGTTCCGAACATCGACGTACTGAAGCCACCCTTCTCCCCCACCATCAACGATCGCCGAGGAAGGCTGCACACGAATGCGCGCACTGTGTGCAATCTCCTCAATGAGGTACTGCGACATCGTGGCCCGCAAGTCTTCGCGCCGGACCATGATCGTTACTTCATTTGCAAACTTCGCGAGGTGCAGCGCGGCCTGTCCGGCGGAGTTCCCGCCACCCACGACGACCACGTGAGCGTCTGCCATCTCACGAGCTGCTGTCATGGCGCTGCCGTAGTAGACACCTCGGCCCGCAAGTTCCTCCACGGCTGGGACACCGAGGCGCCGGTAAGCAACGCCGGATGCCAACACAACGGCACGAGCCTGAACGCTGCCTCGCTCGCTTTCGACGGTCCACAGCGTGCTGTCGGGGACGCGGCGAAGCCCCGTCGCCTGGGTGCCGTTGAAGAATGCCGCCCCAAATCGCATTGCCTGTTGGTTCGCTCGTTGCGCCAACCGCATTCCAGAAATCCCTCGGGGAAACCCGAGGTAGTTGCGGATCATGGAACTGGTTCCCGCTTGCCCACCCACGGCATCGGCTTCAATGACCATCGTCGACAAACCTTCGGAGGCACCGTAAACGGCGGCAGCAAGCCCGGCCGGGCCTGCCCCGATGATCACGAGGTCCAGGACAGTTCCGGGCGGAAGGTCCTCTGGCCTACTCGATAGGTAGGTCGCTACCTCGGCTGCGGTTTTCGGAGAGATCAACAGTTCCCGAAGTGGCGCACTCACCACCGGCAGTTGACCAACCTCGCCGTAGCGGGCTTCGAACTCGCCCAGGACCTGAATGCCAACGTCGCTCTCCGGTGCGTGCAGGCCGTGCGGTAGCCCGGCACGCGCGAGCAGATCGCGGATGGCCATGGTCAACGGCTCTTTGCCAGTGGCAATGATCTGAACCATTTCGACCTCGGGCGTTGCAACCGTGGATGCCCACTCAGACAGCATCTCCGTGATCGCGGTATGGAACTCCTCGTCTCGTGGACCCTGCGGCATCAGCAAGTAGGCATCGAGCAGGCCGGTCGCCATGCCGGGACGCATCGTTGGGCCCTCCACCAGGAACCGATCGCGATGCGCTGTGACTAGTCGGCGGGCCGTTGGGACCGCGGTCCTCAGCTTGGCAACTGCCTCAAGCGCTGGGGCGTCCGGCAATTCGGCATCCACCACGAACAGCGCGACCTGACGCCCCTGCGCAGCAAGCCCGGTTGAGACCTCCACAGCTTGCGCTGCCGAAGTAGCGACCACCAATTCGTAGTCGCGGACGTAGCGACTGAACTCGTCGAGTAAGAAGTCCGTTCGGGTACCTGACACCAACACAACAACTGGAACTGACGAAGTCATGAACGGATACTAGTGGCCGATCCGTGGTCGGATCCGGGCCGGAATCCCATTGCCTGGTCGAAGCGTGACTGCAGGAACAGGAATCACATCGCGCGGCGCGGATGCCACGACCTCCCAATCACGCCCAAGCGTCGCAAGGGCAAGGACTGCTTCAGCCAACGCGAATCGATCCCCGATGCACTTGCGGGACGCAAACCCAAACGGGAACCAGGCTGCGCGAGGTTGCCCCGGCGCCTTCTCATCGAATTCGCCGTCGTCGTTCAGCCAGCGGCTCGGCGTGAAACTCGAGGCATCGGTCCAGTAGCGCGGGTCACGCTGCATGTAGTACTGCGACGCCAGCAAAGTCGATCCCTTGGGGATGTTGTACCCATCCAGGGAGATGTCCTCGCGCAGACGCCGCGAGATGATCCACGCGGGCGGATTCAGCCTCATCGATTCAGCAACGACCGCACGGGTTCGGTGCAGTTTGCCGACGTCGTCGATTCCCAAACTCCGGTCCTGACCGACCGTGTCCCACTCTTCCTCGACCCATCGGCGAATCTCCCGGTGACGGCTCAATTCGAGCCAGGTCCACGACAACGCATTCGCGGTGGTCTCGTGCCCGGCGAGCACCAGGGTCATCACTTCGTCGCGAAGTTCATTGACACTAAGGCCCTGGCCACTTTCCGGATCCCGGGCTTGAATGAGAACAGCCAACATGTCGGTTGGATCTTCGCCAGCGAGAAGCTGGGCCTGCTTCTGCGCAATCAGGCGAGCGACAACGGCATCGAGCCGCTCCACGGATTCGATGAGCCGTCGCCGAGTCGGAGTCGGGAATCGCAACAGGACAACTCCAGCGGGGGACAACATCCTGCTGAACCGACCGAGAACGGCCGTCAAGGCCTCAGAGATCTCCACGGCATCGCCGGTGAGGTCTGCACCGAACAACGTGCGCCCCACAATGTCGAGAGTGAGGTCCGACATCTGTTCGGAAACCAGGATTCCCGTGTCGCCTGTCCTGACCCGATCACGCCATTGACTCGATAGTCGCTGCGTTGCCGCCACCATTTGATCGCCGTAGGTTGCGATCCGCCGCGGGCTGAACGCCGGCTGGACCAGGCTGCGGTTGCGCTTGTGCTCAGGCTCTTCGGACGTCAGGATCCCGTTGCCAAGAATTGGGCGAGTGGCCTGCAACGCCATGGACCGGCGAGTAGTCCCGTCGAGCTTGGCGAATACCTCCCACACGAGCTCTGGGTCAGACAGCGCATACAGATTTTCAGGGCCGACTCGCGCGAACGAAATCGGCTTGATGGAACACAACTCGCCCATGAAGGCAAGCGACGTGACCCGACCAGTCAGGATTGCGCTCGCGACCCGACGACGTGACGGACCCGGTGGCCGCCGAATTCCCTTCGGCTGTTTGACCCGCAGTTGGACCATTGCCTCGCGAGTCAGTGCCAACCGCTGCTCGATCGTCAACATCTGATCGTTGGGCAATGCCTGCGCGTTCGGCGTGGTTGTCACCAAGCCAGTATCAGCGCACTTTGGCGTCGGCAGCAAGACTTAACTGGCAAACGCCCTGGCATACGCCCAAGCGGGTGCAGTCGATCCGCTGCAATTCTCCGAGATGTACGTCGCGTTGTTGGGGCAAGCGACGTCTCGTTGCAGCGCCCACCATGAAATCTCGCCGAGGTTGTTGGCCTTGGCCCACGTTGCAACCTTCGTAGCGTCCGCAACCGTGAATACCTCGTTAGCGACGTCGTTCTCACCAATCATCGCCGTGATCCCAACGCGTGCAATGCGTTGCGCGGCCGTCGTCCCTGGGTAGAGGAACCCGACCTGGTTCGCTGTGTTTGTTGCCGCGTCAATCGCGCTTTGACCCATCGTGTTGTTGGGTCCGCCGTAGTCCATCGCCATGACGTTCACGAGGTCAACGCGACCTCCGCCGCTGACTGTGTCCTGCAGGACTCCAAGTCCGTCAGCCGTGAGTCCGCTCGGTAGAACCGGCAACGTGAATGTCACCGTCAGCGTCTTTCCTGCTGCGGCGGCATCTGCCTGGAGCCCAGCGATCGCCTGGCCACGACGAACGTTCGACGCATGATCGGACTGTGCTGCACCTTCAATATCGAAGTCGATACGAGTCAGGTTGTAGCGATCGATGACCGACTTGTAGGCGGCCTTGAGCGAAGCAGCGCTCGAGCACTTCGCGGCAACCTCTGTACCTGCGGCACCTCCGAAGCTGACGGCAACTTGGCCACCAGCGGCCTGCAGGTCGCTGATCGTCTTGTTCATCGCATCGATCTGGCTGCCAGTCGAACTCGGCGACAGGGATGCGTATCCGCCCCAGGCGGGCGAACAATCACCTGGTGAGGTGATGAATGCCGCGGTGTAGGACGTGATTCCGGTGGCCGCCTTTGCTGCCATGAGGTCCGGAGTTGGCCAGTTGGACAAGTCGGCATACGGGGCAACTTTGAAGTTGGCCGGAAGTGGTACGGGTGCTGGTGCCGTGGGTGTTGGTGTCGGGGTTGGAGTTGGGGTCGGTGTCGGAGTTGGTGTTGGCGTAGGGGTTGGGATCGGAGTTGGCGATCCTCCACCGACTGCACAGGTGCGAGCCCCTGCCGACGTTGTTGCTGCGCACGTTGTCGGGTTCGCTGGGACCGACGCGTAATTGGCAGTGAGCCCAAACGTTGCGGTCGCACCCGTTGCTAACGATCCGTTCCAGGCCTCATTTGAAACGATCAAGTGCGTTGGCGTGGACTGATTGATCCCACTCCACACTGATCCCGGGTTCAATCCCCAAGGGACATCGACCTTCCAGGAACTGATCGCCGGGCCGTTGTTCTTGACGGTGACGTTGTATGTGCCGCCACCACCCCACGAACTTGAGGTGTACGACAAGCTGATCCCGGCGGCCGGAATCGGCGTCGGAGTCGGCGTCGGAGTCGGCGTGGGAGTCGGCGTGGGAGTCGGGGTCGGGGTCGGGGTCGGCGTCGGCGTCGGCGTCGGCGTGGGAGTCGGGGTTGGCGTGGGAGTCGGAGTGACCCCCGGGATCGTGCAAGTGGTGCCTGCCACCGCGCAGCCACTCGGGGTCAGCGCCGCCCCTGTTGTTCGTGACGCATTAAGCCCAAAAGTGGCAGATGCCCCAGGTGCGAGTGCGGTCGCCCAAGAGGGCGCAGTCGTCCGGAATCCGGCCGGGTTGTTAGGAATTGCCGACTTGGTGCCATTCCACAAATCCGTCACCTTGTTAGTGGTGAAGAGATCAATCGTCCATGGGTTAAGCGTTGAGGTGGTTCGGTTGGTAATAGTCGCGGTTGCCTGAAATCCGGAGCCCCAGTCATTGTCGACATGCCACTGCAGTTCGACACCGGTGGTGACGGCAGCATCGGCGGGCGCACCAATCATCGCTGCGCCGAGGATCCCGACGGCCGACACCACCCCCACAGCAAGAGCGGGGCCACGGCGAAGCGAGCCAAATATGGATCGACCTTGTCGTGCAGTACTCGTACCGTGCGGCTGATTACTCATCGTTCTCCAACCTAGGAATGTCCTCGCCAGGATGCCCGGTTCATCGGCAATCCCGTATCTGCAGTTGAGACAAGAGTGCGAATATCCACCAAAAGTAGTGGCCCATTCGTGGGGATCCACAAAGAAAGAACCCCAGGCACGCGGCACAGCGACTTGGTGTTCGGGTAACACAACCCGCCTCAACAGAAGATCACGCCAACGGGCCTAACGCCGAAACTCATTGACCCATCCGCTCGGACTTGGGGCTAGCGTTCATCGAACTAACTAACGGTGAGGTGGAAATGTCTCGGATCAAAGCACTAACCGCAGGGCTCGCGGCTGCAGGTTGCCTGATCGCAGTAGCAGGCTGTTCATCCGTGTCAAACAGTGTTGATCAATCATCTGCCGGTTCACCCAAGACCTTTTCAAACGTGGCCTACGTCGGCTGGCCCAACGACTGGGTATCGAGCATGGGCAACTACACCCTGACTGGATCCGGGACCTCGAAAGACAACAAGCCGTTCTTCGACACAGTTGTGTTGTTCGCCTCCAACATCGTGTCGAGCACTAACCCGCCCACGACGAACACTCCCGCATTGAACATTCTCAATTCGGACCTCGGCGAAACTAATCCGAAAGGGTCAGCGCCGGACATCAGTTGGATCACAGGAGCGGTGAACTCCCTGCATGCCCAGGGCGTCAGCGTGCAGTTGGCGATCTTGCCAAACGGAGGTCAACAGAACGGCTGGTCGTGTTCGAGCACGAATGCAACCGGCGCTCAAACATTCGCCGAGCAAGTTGCCAATGCAGTGACGACCTATGGGTTCGACGGCATCAGCATCGATGATGAATACGCGAGTTGCTCCGGAAGCATTACCGGACTGCAGACCATGGTCAACGCGATTCAGGCGCAACAGGCGATGAAGAACAAGGTCATCACGGAATCCGTCTACTACCCGATGGCGTACCAATTCCCGACGATCGCGCCGTCGCTCGCGCAGGTCTACACCGAGGACTACAACGGCACCTCGGACATCGACAGCCTTTCGCAGTACCCCGGGGTCGCGGCTTCCAACTTCTTCGTCGGGATCAGTCCATACGACCCAACCTACGACGTGACCCAACCCACGAATGGAAGTCACTGCGGCATCAATGAGGCCGCGACAGCCAACGCCGTCGGGAAGCAACTTGCGAGTTCCTCGACGACGTACGGAGGCGCAATGGTCTTTTCGCCCGTGCAGCAACTGAATGGAACTGCTGGCCAAGCGGCGTACTACACGCAGCTCGCGCAAGGTGAATATGGATCCGGTGCAACAGTGACGTACCCGTCATCGGCACCGCAGCCACCAGCCTTCGCGAACCCCTGCTCCACCCTGAACCCGGCAAACGTGACGCCAGCGAAACCGAAGAAGTAACCACGTCGAGCTCAGTGCGGGCCGGCCGAACCTCGCCGGACCCGATTGACATGCGGCTGAGTTGGTCAGCCGACTCCAAGGCTTGTGGCCAACCGGGCGAGGTCAATTCGCCGTGGCGCAGAAGTTCGAGATGCGAGTTCTTCCACGGCCGCCGCGGCCTCGGCAAGGCTTATATGCATGACAGACGCAATCTCACGATCAGTAGCGCCATTGGCCAACAGCGACAGCAGTTGACGGTCGGCGACGCTTAGCCGGAAGTGTCCGGCATTGATCTGCGCGTCAAGATCGCCGAGCCTGTTGACCGCGGTGCCGGTGCGGTCAGTGGTTAAGACAATCGCACTCGATCCGATGTTGATCCGATCCCCGGGGCTCAGCTCGACCGGGTTGGCTATGCGAACGCTGTTGACGTAAGTCCCATTTGTCGAACCGCGATCGATGACCTTCCAGACTCCGTCGATGCTGGTCAGCAGAGCATGGGATCTCGATGCGCGCCCATCACCGGTGAGTACGACGTCGTTGTCGAGACCACGACCAATGGTTACCTGCGCGCCAGTCAAACTAATCGTTCGTACCTGGCCATCTGTGACGACCTCAAGCAGTTCCATCGATCCCCCGGTGCGTTGCCTGCCCAGCGCGCGCGTCGTTCGAGGTTCCCAAACACGCGAGCGCGACGCTGTCTCTCACACGGATTCTTACACCGCGGCCGCATGACCTACCCCTGCGAAACGCCGCCATCTCACATCGTGAACGTGCCGCTGGTCACTATCCAGCGAAGTGGTCCTTGTGCTTCTCAATCCACTTAAGAACGGATTCAGCTTTTCGGCCCGTGACGCGCTCAAAGTCCTCGGACACCAAGGCGGCGTCACCGCGGCGCCACGCACGGTAGTGGCAGAGCACCTGCATCTCACACGTTTCGCGATCAGGGAAGGCTCCGAACTCGATGACCATGTTGGCAAAGTCATCTTCGGTCATGTCGTTGTAGGGAATTTCCTTGCCCAAGACCTTGGAGAAGTCGGCCGCAACCTGGTACATGTCGACTGCGGCCGGACCGGTCAGCATCACGCTCTCACCCACGCAGCCGCCGTCCACGACGACCTGCGCAGTCGCATCTGCAACGTTCTCGAGCGCGACGAAGCCAACCTTGCCGTGCCCGCTGGTTCCCGCGATCATTCCGAATTGGATCGCCTTGTTGAGTCCGAGAAATGACGTCTCCATGACGGAGTTCGGGCAGATCAAAGTCCAGCGAAGCCCGGACTCCTTCAGGTGAGCGATCGACGCTGCATGGAGTTGACTGAGGTGGTCTCCCCGGTGCTCCACGGCGCCATGAAGTTTGAGAATGCGGACGTCGGCACCCGTGGCAACAACCGCGTCGATCACATTGATTTCGCGAGTCGCGATGTGCTCGTCCATCGGCGAAACCAAGAACACGTCGGTGACGCCGCCAACAGCGGCAGCAAGGCTCGCCGGGTCATCCATGTCACCGCGGACGGCTGTCACGTTGTCCGCGTGCACATCGAAGGCATCGAGGTTGCGCACCATCGCATTGACCTCAACGTCGGCGCGCCCGGCGAGTGAATCGACCAAAGCGCGACCGAACATGCCGTTGCCGGTGGTCACCATCAACTTCTTCACATGAACTCCAACCTTTGACTGCGCGTGCACGATGGGCGCAACCCTGCCAGTTTCTAGATCACCGAGCAAAACGAGAGGAAACTGCGCGGATCGGTCGATGGTTAGTCGGGACTTTCTTCCCGACGTTCGCGGCCCTAAGCCTGCCCGCATCAGATCGCCGACTGCTAGCTTCGAAGTGATCTTTGAGACCACCGAAGGATTCGCATGTGCACAGATATTCGACTCGTCCGCCTTTCCGATCGCCATATCTCCGGACGGACTCTTGACTTTGGCTACGACGTCGAGTCGCGCGTTCAGGTCGTCCCACGCGGCCAAGATCATTCGGCCGTCGCAACTGACACGTCGGCGCAGACCCTAACGTGGTCAAACGACCTCGGCTACGTCGGAATGGATGCATTTGGTTTTGCGTGGGCGATCTGTGACGGACTGAACGAAGCTGGCCTTTCCGTTGGCACGCTTTGGCTACCTGAGACCAAGTTGCCGACGTCTCCACCAACGGACGACGGCCCTGGCGTTATCGACTTCGTGAATCTGGCCGGTTGGATCCTGGGAACTTGCCGCACCGTCGATGACGTCCGGGCCGCATTGACATCCGTGCGTATCTGGAATGCGCCAGTCAAACGGCTATGGCAATCGTCCGAGCCCCTTCCGAAGAATTTGGTTCCACTCGCCGACTACGCGTTTACTGAGCACCTCACCATTCACGATGCGTCCGGAGGAGACCTCGTCGTTGAGTTCATCGACGGCGAGACTGTATTCCACGACAACAAGATCGGCGTACTCACAAACTCACCCACCTATGACTGGCATACGACGAACCTGCGCAACTACATCGGGCTGACCAATGTTGAAGACAAGCCGCTCAACCTCATGGGCATCCCTGTTACTCCCACTGGAAATGGCACTGGTCTGCTCGGGATGCCTGGCGACGTCACACCCGCATCACGATTCATCCGAGC
>ERZ795062.2683-NODE-2683-length-11538-cov-5.476618_pt1 | contig 11538 bp, 14 predicted proteins | sample MGYA00375146_ERZ795062 | MGnify/ENA primary metagenome ERZ795062 (study PRJEB30191, sample SAMN05720281) | activated sludge metagenome | isolation source: Anaerobic digester | place: USA | collected 2015-07-16 ...
AGTCCGGTCAGGACCGGGTACTCAAGTTGCTCTTGGCCAGGTAATGGGTTCTGGACGTACGGAAACACGTTGTCGGCGAATCCGCGCAAGCTGTAGAGCGGAGGGATGTCGGAGTAGCAGAGGTGGGTGTATCGGCCCGGATCGACCCAGCCGCTGACTGTGCAGGGAGTCTTGCTCAGCAAGCCGAGCACAAACCCGCCGAGGGCGAAGATCACCAGGATCGGGAGTGGCCCCCAAAAACGCCAACTGCTGTACGCGTGCTTGCCGAGGTCGCCGCCGACGATCTCGGCGTTGTCGGCAATGACCGGATCATCCCGCGTGGGAACGACCACCGTCGGATCGGACATCGGTGCTAGTCCAGTCCCACGATGCGATCAAAAGCAGAGGTGGTGTGACGGACGCGGCAATCGATCTCATCTCCCACTGCGGGCACACGTCCGCCCTTGCCAACCGCGAGCCGAACGTCTTCGGCCGACAGCCACAACATCGACACCTGCATGTGAGGCGGCTCGGCAAACCAGCGTCGTTTCCCGTCCCAGGTGAAGGGGGACCGGGCTCGTCCGGATGCTTCCAGCGCACCGGTACCGGCGGCTACCGCGCGCTGCCGCAACGACGACGCCGGCGAAGGCGCTTCGAGTGCAACGCCGTGGCTTGTTCCGCCGCCGACGACCACCAGCAGGCCGTCCTTTGGCGCGCGCCGCTGGCGGTAACCAACTGCGCGCCCCTTGGCGACTTGGTGAACAGCGAGGACGGTTCCACGCGCGTGCATCGCCTCGTGATCACCGAGCCACAGGCGGGTTCCGATGCGCACTCTCAGCGGAATCTCCGGTACAGCGCTTCGGAGTTGGCGCAGTTCCTCATCGTCAAGGTGGGAGGCCCACACCGCCGCGGCGTCATCGGTGAGCATGCACCCCGCATCTTCGAGTGCGCCGAGGGCGCGAATCCAGGTCAGCGTCCAGGACCACGCCTCCTTCACGCGGCCGCTGGCATCGCTGGCCAGTGTTGGCGTGACGTTGGTGTCGTGGAATTCAGATTCCAGCGTTTCGACGTGCGGTGCCAGCGGCTGCACGAGCGGCAGGTGCAGCGCCAGCCCCTGCAGATCAATGCGCCGACTGCGAAGCGCCTCGCGGATCGCATCGTCGGCGAGCAATGCGTCGAGATCCGGTTCAGCGAGGCCGAAGCGTCGCATCGAGGTGAGCCCTTCGATGACTATCTGAACGGGCCGGTCTGGTGAAGCGCCGGCCAGGCCACTAGTCGCCAGTCCGTGCAGCGCCTCCACGCTCGCGACAGTGCGCAGGACTCGGTTCGCGAAGTCACGAGTCTCGATGAAGTCCCACACCTCTTTGGCGATGACGTCGCGCGGATCCCAGGGCTGCATGACGAGGATCTGGCCCGGGAAGTAGGCGGCAGCGACGGCTGCTTCATGTGGGGTTCCGACAGCCAAACGATCAAGCCCAAGGCGAGTTGATTCAACGGCGAGGTTGGCGATTCCAAAGCCGTAACCGTTGCCCTTGGCGACGGGGACGATGTCCCCGAAGCGTGCGCCCGCCCGACCATTGTGGAGAGATTCGCGAACATCGTCGCGGACAGTTGCGAGGTGTTGACGCCAACGGTCGCCGTCTACGTGAAGACTGAATGTCATCGAATCGGTGCCCCTTGCTTATTTCGAACCAGCATCAGTCGGCGCCTTGTCCGACCGACCAATACGTGCCTTGACGGACTGCTTGATCGCGCCGCGTCGCATGTAGACGTTGAATGCTTTCGCCAGCGTTGGACGCAGCGCGTAGTCCCATTCGCCAACGTATTCCACGGCTCGGCCGCCAGTTCCAAGTTTGAACCGAATCAGTCCGAACAGGGGATCCGACTCATCCAACGTGTCACTGATGCCGCGCAGGTCGTACACGGAGTCGCCGTCGGCGATCGCATCCTTGATCATCTGCCACTGGATCGCGTTCGATGGCCGCACCTCACGGCCGATGTCAGCCGAAGCACCGTAGGAGTACCAGGCGTGATCTCCCACCGTCACCATCGTCGTTCCGGCGAGGACGGCACCATCGTGGCGCGCAAGGTACAACCGGATTCGATCCGGGTCCTCGGCACTCATGGCGTCCCACATGCGTTGGAAGTAGGGCAGTCCGCGAGGAACAAATCCGTCGCGGGCCGCCGTCTCGACGTAGATCGGGTGGAACTCCGCGAGGCCGTCGCGGTCGGCTCTTTCGACTGTGACACCGAGCTTTTCCGCTTTGCGAACATTGCGCCGCCACAACTGGTTGAAGCCTGCGAAGACGTCGTCGACGGAACGATCCGCGAGGGCGATTTGGAACACGTACCGTGGTTGGACGTCGCCGAATCCCGCACCAGTGTCGGGTTGTTGGGTCCAACCGGATGCGCGCAACTGTTCGATCAACTGCAAGCCATCGTCGTAGGTCTCGTCAGGCGCCACATCACGAAGTCGGCTTGCGGTCCCGGCTGCGATCGCGTCTTTGAGGGTTGCGGCACTCCAGCTGCGAACGGCGACAGTTGGGCCCATCTTGACCATGAAAGCGCCCGCCGACTTCAGGTACGCAAGCATCGGAGGCAGCAGCTGAGCCGTCGTCGGTGCGGAGTTGATGCTCCAGGGCAGTACCGGACCTTCTGGCAGGTACGCCAGGAAGTTCTTCATCTTCGGTACCTGGCGAGTCAGCACGAGGCCGACGCCGATCAACTCATCACCGTCAAACCAGCCGAGGGAAAGGTTGCCCCATTCAGCCTTCACGCCCGCCCACGACGGCGTCTGCAGGAACGAGGCGCGTGGTTGCTGCTGAATAAACGCCAGATGTTCGGCGACTGAGATGGGCTTGACGGTCAATGGCACCTGCGCAGCCTATGTCGGCGGCGAGCCACGGGCGGGCAGCGACGTCCACGTCCTCGGATTAGGTGCGGCGTACCCTGATCGTCGTGACCAAGCTCCCACGTCTATTCGGTGGCCATGTTGGCCAGGACGATCCCATTGGCCAGGCCGCTGAAATCGGTGCCGATTGTATCCAGTTCTTTCTGGGCGACCCGCAGGGTTGGAAGGGGCCAGAGTTCCCGCATCCAGATGGTGCCGAGGGGTTGAAGGCTGCAGCGGAAGCGGCCGGGGTGCGGATCTACATTCACGCGCCATACGTGATCAACGTCGCGACCAGCAATAACCGCATCCGCATCCCGAGTCGCAAGATCCTGCAACAGCAGGTGAGTGCGGCGGCGTCAATTGGAGCCGCTGGCGTCATCGTCCATGGTGGGCACGTCACCAAGGACGATGACCCTGAAATCGGCTACGACAACTGGCGCAAGACATTCGAGCGGATGGACCTTGAATGCCCGGTGTTCATTGAGAACACCGCGGGCGGCAATAACTCGATGGCTCGTCGGTTGGAGTCCATCGCCCGCCTGTGGGACGCACTCGACGGGTTCGAAGCCGGGTTCTGCTTGGACACCTGCCACGCATGGGCCGGTGGAATTGAAATGCCGGAGGCCGCTGAGCAGATCAAGGCGATTACCGGCCGTATCGACCTCGTGCACGCCAACGACTCGCAGGGTGGCTTCGACTCCGGGCGTGATCGTCACGCGAACTTCGGGGACGGAACCATTGCAGTCGATGCCTTGGTGGAATGCATTCGCGCAGCAGACGCGTCGGTGATTTGTGAGACGCCATTTCCCGGCATCAAAGTTGACATCGAACTGCTTCGCGAGCGGATCGGCCCGTGAAGCGTGCGGTGAGCATCGCGCTGTTACTAGTAGGCGTGTGTGCGGGAATCGTGGCGGCGCCATCGTCGGCATCCGCTGCGCCAGTGACGTGTGTCGGCGGAACATCCGGTGCTCGAGCGAAGCTGACAAAGGCAATGCGGACGGCAGTTGCGAACGACCGCAAGCCATCCACCTTGCGGATCGCGCTGCGGGACGGGCGCACCGGTGTCGAATGTGGTTACCAGGCGCAGTCCCGGATCTACACGCGCAGCGTCATCAAGGTGGCGCTGTCCGCAGCCCTGATCCGCATGCGTCACAAACAAGGTCGGCCGGTGACGAAGAGAGAATATTCGTACATGAACGCGGCGATCACTCGCTCAGTCAACGCCGCGGGACAAGCCCTCTACAACCGACTCGGTAGCGACGCGCCCTTGCGAAATCTGTTCCTGAGCCTCGGCGTCAACGGCATCAAGTACTCCGGAGACGGCCGCTGGGGTAACACCCGGCTGAGTGCTGCGCAGCACATTAAATTCCTCCAGGGACTCACTGATGGCACCAATCGGGGGTTGCCGTTGTCGGGCAAGCTGTACCTCATTGATCGGATGCACAACTTGATCAACAAGCAAGTCTGGGGAGTCGGAATCGGAGTGCCGCCCGGAACGTATTTCGCCCTCAAGGGTGGATGGGGGCCCTCGCAGAGTCAACCGGGCTACATCGTGAACTCCATTGGTGTGGTGCGTCCCAAGACGGGAGGCCAGTACGAGATGGCGATCCTGACGAACCGGAACAAGTCCGAGGCCATCGGAAAGCGGCGACTCAATCAGGTCGCCCGAGTGATGAATGCGGCGTTGTGAGCCTGTTGTAGCGAGCTATTAGCGGCCTCGAGCGAACATTCGGTGGATCTGGCGACTAGAGCAGCAAAATCCACCGAATCGCGGGCTCGACGGCAATTGGGGATAGCCCCTGCACTGCTTGATCGCAAGCAGGTACTCTTAAGCAACGCAATCGCGTCTGGGGATCTGGAATTTCTGGGTAGCTCAATCTTGATGTGCGTTGACATGTGTGACCTCCTGCCACGGATCGTCCGTGGCCGATTTAGCCCAAAGGAGGTGGTCTGAAGCATGCGTAAGTATGAAGTGATGGTCATTCTTGACCCGGATCTTGAAGAGCGGACAGTTCAGCCAAGCCTGGAGACGTTCCTCAACGTCGTCCGTGGCGAGGGTGGAACCGTCGACAACGTAGACATTTGGGGCCGTCGTCGGCTCGCCTACGAAATCAACAAGAAGTCTGACGGCATTTACGTCGTCATTGACCTCAACTGCAAGATCGAGACTGTCAAGGAACTCGATCGCCAACTGAGCCTCAACGAAGCTGTGCTGCGCACCAAGGTGACACGGGCACCGGTCATCAAGAAAGACGCTGCCTAGTCTTCGATTCATCCGACGCCCTCGCACTGCGTGGTCGGCGACAAACTCGCGGCGTTGCCGCTAGAAAGGACAAAACATCATGGCTGGTGACACCACCATCACGATCGTTGGAAACCTGGTCGACGACCCGGAGCTGCGATTCACTGCCAGCGGAGTTGCTGTCGCTAACTTCCGAGTTGCGTCAACTCCTCGTGCATTCGACCGCCAGTCAAACGAGTGGAAGGACGGCGAGTCGCTGTTCTTGTCCTGCTCCGTCTGGCGCCAATATGCCGAGAACGTCGCTGAGTCATTGACCAAGGGCACCAGGGTGATCGTCACCGGTCGTCTCAAGCAGCGGTCATACGAAACGAACAACGGTGAGAAGCGCACCGTGTTCGAAATTGACGTGGAAGACGTGGGCCCCGCGCTCCGGTCGGCCACAGCCAAGATCTCTAAGGTCAGCCGCAACGGCGCTGGCGGCGGCGGGGGCGGATTTGATTCCGGCTCCACCGGTCGCAGCACCGGAAACGATGACCCATGGGCAACTGGTCCAGCTGCAGCGGATGAACCGCCGTTCTAATCCATAACAACTTTCTGTCTCTTACAAATTTTCGGAGTTACTCATGGCAAAACCACCACCCCGGCCGATGAAGAAGAAGGCATGCGTCTTCTGCCGCGAAGAGGTCGACCACATCGACTACAAGGATCTGAACTTGCTCCGCAAGTACATCTCAGATCGCGGCAAGATCCGTGCCCGTCGGGTCACCGGAAACTGCACCCAGCATCAGCGCGACATCGCCACTGCGGTTAAGAACGCCCGCGAAATGGCGATGCTCCCTTACACCTCGACTGCCCGCTAGTCGCGGCCGCGAATCGAACAGGACTAGAAGATGAAACTCATCCTCAACCAGGAAGTCGATGGCCTCGGAGCACCCGGTGACATCGTTGAGGTCAAAGACGGCTACGGCCGTAACTACCTCGTGCCTCGCAACCTTGCGTTCCAGTGGAGCAAGGGCGCCGAGAAGCAGATCACTCAGATCAAGCGTGCACGTGATGCCCGTGCGATCAGGGATGCGGCTCATGCGAACGAAGTGAAGAACCAGCTTGAAGGCCTTGATGTGAAGCTTCCGGCTCGCGTTGGTGCCAACAACAAGCTGTTCGGTTCGATCAACGTTGGCGATATCGCCGACGCAGTTCGCGCCAACGGTGGACCGCTGCTCGAGAAGCGTTCGATCACCTTGGCGAACCCGATCAAGACCGCTGGAAAGCACAAGGTTCAGGTAAAACTTCACCCAGAAGTTTCCGCATCAGTCACGATCGATGTGGTTGCTGCTTAGAGTTACCTCATGACAACGCCCACGCCACCGCGAACTTTGCTTCGCATCGGCGTGGGTTTTGTTGTTACTGGTGGATTGCTGGCTTCGGCCGCCGTTCCGGCGAGTGCAGCGGTGGCGATTCCCGCGGCGGGCGCTCAGTTCATCTTGACGAACATGATGCCCGTGTCGGGTCCGCCAACTCCGGCGGAGAGGTCGGCGGGTGTTGTTGCTGCCCGCACGATTGGCTACTCCGTCCAGGGCCGCAAGATTGTGGCGCGCCTCTACGGCTCACCCGATGCGACTCGGGTTTCGGTGATGATCGGTTCGATGCACGGCAATGAGCCTGGTGGTGTTCCCGTTGCCAAGCGGCTCGAGAAGCTGGGTGCCCCGAATGGCACTGCCATGTGGGTCATTCGCAATCTGAATCCGGATGGCGCACGAAGCAACACACGTCAAAACGCCAACAAGGTAGACCTCAACCGAAACGGCACGTACCTCTGGCAAGCCAAGGGAATCAGCCGTGAGTATTACCCCGGCCCTTCACCGGCATCAGAGCCGGAGACAAAGGCCTACATTTCGTTCCTCGAATCGGTCAAGCCCGACGTTGTGCTCATCTACCACCAGCACGGAAACGGTGTTGATAGCTACCGGCAGAAGAATGCGGGCCTGACGCAAGGTCTGGCCGCGCGCATGAAGCTTCCGGTCAAGTCATTCGACTGCCTGGGCGAATGTCGCGGAACCCTCGCGGGGTGGTTCAACACATCACAAGCCGGTGCCGCTCTGACGGTGGAGCTCCCAGCGAAGGTCACGACGAAACGAGTCAAGCGGTGGGCTAAGGCTGCTCGCTGGTCAATCGGGTACGTTCCCGACGTCAATCGCTAGCGACGCCCCAAGGGGCTTCGCTGAGCTCCAGGCGGACGTGATCGATGATTCCGTCGGCCGCCGGTTCGACCATCGCCACAACTGCGTCGAAGTCGGCATCGGTTCCGTAGTAGGGGTCCGGGGTTTCCAGAGCGGGATCATCCTCAGGCAGGTGCATAAGCGCTGGATCAAACGACCGGAAGATCCGCACCTTGCCGGCCTGCAAGGAGTCGGGGGCCATTCCGCGCAGATCTCGGACGTTGTCGTAATCCATCCCCAGCACGAGGTCGATGCGATCGAACCATCCAGGGTCGAACTGTTGAGCGGTGTGCCCGTATGAGTAGCCAGCACGACGCAGGGCACCTTGCGAACGTGGATCAGCGGATCTGCCGACGTGCCAACCCGCTGTGCCGGCAGATTCAACGGATACGAGGCGGTCGAGACCGGCCACGGCCAGCCGCTGTTCGAGGACCTTTTCAGCGATGGGGGATCGGCAGATATTGCCCAGGCAGACGACCGCGATCTGGTAACGATCAAGCGGTCGAATCATGGCTCAAGGGTAGGGAACCCTGGGACCGGCACGCTCAACTCCTGAGCCGATTAGGCGTCAATCGTGTGTTTACCGAACGCTAACCTGAACGTGACTTGCCCAACTATTTTTCACCCACAGCTCGGGAATTGCGTTTTCGCAGGTCAGAGGGGTAGTCGGGCACAAAGACTAGGGTCTATCCCCATGTTGTCCACACCTTTGTGGATGAACATCAAGCGTGTCCTCCACAGCCCATGCACAGCTGCATCCACAGGACCGATGCGCCACCCGGCACTAGTTGCGCGGAGTTGCCACGAAACGTCAGACCGGCACGGTAATAAGAGTCCTGCAACTACGAATCGCAGTTGCGTCAGTTGCAGAACTGGCAGGGATCGTGGAGGCGCAATGAGCATTGCCGACGTGTCGGGCTCCGATGTCGCTGACGTGCGGTCGACGACTCACGAACGCACGCCTCCGCAAGACATCGCGGCCGAGCAATGTGTGCTTGGCGCGCTACTGCTGAGCAAAGACGCAATTGCCGAAGTTGTTGAGACTGTTCGTGAAATTGACTTCTACAAACCAGCGCATCAAGAGATCTTTTCGGCCGCTCTTGACCTCTATGGCCGAAACGAACCTGTTGATGCGGTTACGGTCGCGGACTATCTCGCGAAGAGCGGCAAGTTGCTGCGCGTCGGCGGTGCTCCCTACCTACATACGTTGACGGCAAGCGTTCCGATCGCCGCGAACGCCGGGTACTACGCACGGATCGTCACCGAGCAGGCAGTGCTCCGCCGACTCGTCGAGGCTGGCACGCGGATTGCGCAGATGGGGTACGCGGCTGAAGGTGAAGTTGATCAGCTCGTCGACCGAGCGCAAGCCGAGGTCTATGACGTCACGGGTGAACGCGGTGCTGAGGATTACCAGCCGCTCGAGGCCCTCATGCAGGGAGCGATTGAAGAGATCGAGGCCATCGACTCTCGCGGCGGTCAGTTGGTTGGTGTCCCAACTGGCTTCACAGACTTCGACAGTTTGACGAATGGCCTGCATCCCGGCCAGATGATCATTGTTGCCGCACGTCCCGCGATGGGTAAGTCGACCGTCGGCTTGGACTTCGCGCGGTCAGCAAGCATCAAGCACGGTTTGACGAGTGCGATCTTCTCACTCGAAATGGCGCGTAATGAAATCATCATGCGGTTGCTGTCGGCTGAGGCCCGCGTTCCGCTGCAGCACTTGCGCAACGGCGGGTTATCCGATCAAGACTGGATGCGCATCGCCCAAACTCAAAGTGAGCTGTCGAGCGCACCTTTGTTTATCGATGACTCACCGAACCTGACTCTGATGGAGATCCGGGCGAAATGTCGCCGACTCAAGCAGAAGCACGACCTGCGCCTAGTGATCGTTGACTACCTGCAGCTCATGACGAGCGGTCGCAAGGTTGAAAGTCGTCAGCAGGAAGTCTCGGAGTTCTCCCGGTCACTCAAGTTGTTGGCCAAGGAGCTCGAGGTTCCGGTTGTAGCGATCAGCCAGCTCAACCGCGGTCCCGAGCAGCGCACCGATAAGAAGCCCATGATCAGCGACCTTCGTGAGTCCGGCAGCCTCGAACAGGATGCCGACATGGTCATGCTGCTGCACCGTGAGGATGCCTATGACCGCGAGGCACGTCCTGGTGAGGCCGACTTCATAGTTGCCAAGCACCGCAACGGCCCAACGAAGACGATCACCGTGGCATTCCAGGGTCACTACTCACGTTTTGTGGACATGGCGCACGAGTAGTTGTCGCCCGCCCGGCGTCGAGCCGTCGAGCACTCGAAACGAGGCGAACCTTGTGTAGGTACGAACCGCGCACCCATGCGGAGTTCGCGTTTCAACGTATAGTGCGGCGAACGCCACTTACCGGCGGCACGGCAGGAGGATGACCTCATGGGCAGGCTAGTCGTGACCGAGTTCATGACGCTGGACGGAGTAGCACAGGCACCGGGCGGACGTGACGAGGATCGCGACGACGGGTTCAGCCACGGCGGATGGCAGGCCCCGCTGCTGAACCAAGAGGCTGGTCAGGCCGTCTTCGAGCAAGCGAAGACCATGGACGCACTACTCCTCGGCCGGAAGACCTACGAAGTTTTCGCCAACTACTGGCCCACAGTGCCTCAAGAAGTCCCGTTCGCCGCGCTGCTCAATGCGGTTCCCAAGTACGTGGCCAGCCACACCTTGACCGAACCACTCAGCTGGAACGGCACAAAACGTCTCGACGGCAACCTGCTCGAAAGCATCACCGAGGTGAAGAATAGGCATGACGAAGTTCATGTCATCGGCAGCCTCGATCTCGTGCAATCACTGCTGCGGCTAGGTCTCGTGGACCGATTGGATCTGTGGCAGCACCCAGTCTTGCTCGGCACTGGCAAGCGCGTGTTCGGTGACGGGACTGTTCCCGTCGCACTGGAATTGACCGAAGCGGTCACCCACACCAGCGGGATACTCCAGCTCAGCTACACAACGATCGGCACGCCCACCTACGGCGAGATGGCTTAGGCTCCCCACGAGTGCGGAAACCAACCTCGGGTGGTCGACTTCCGCAGCCTGCTTGGGTGATAGACCAGCCCCACATCCACGCAGCAGTAACCGTTGCTTGGCAGCAGGTCCATCCCGTCGCAGCGATAGCCACGGTGGCCATTGGCTCCGCAGTACCCGACGTCGTCAAATCGAGCGTATTCGGTCGCGACGATTCGGGACAAACGATCGAGACTCGTGCCCAACTTGTCAGGAGCTTGTGAGGGAGTTGCCAGTTTGCGTGCGCAGCGGGCCCTTAGTCATCGATGTGCTCGATGCCCTGTTCCTTCAAGCGTTCAAGGCCGGCCTTCATCGTCGCTAATTCCTCGGCACTGTGTCCCCGCCAGCCTGTTACTTCCCCAACGACCCGCACCGGTTCACGAGTGCGATATGACTTCGTCGGATTGCCCGGGAACTTCTTGTCAGTCACGTTGGGGTCATCTTCAAGTTCACCAGTCGGTTCGACTACGTAGATTCTCCCGGGGTCAGTGCCGACTGCGAGTTCTGCGCCCCAAATGGCCGCCCCCAGGTTCGCAGTCACATAGACGAAGTTCGCCTCCCTGCGCGTGCCGTAGTTCGAGGTATAGCCACGGGAGATCAAGTCGCCGGTTGTGAGGTCAGCCCGGGTGCCATGGAAGTAGGCCGAAACAAACTCGGCTCGGGGCTCGGTGCCATCCGGTCGATCGGTTGCCGACTCAGCTACGCCAATTTTGAGATCGGGTGTTGGCTCATTTGTCATGCTGACCTCCGGTCGTTGTTGTGCGAAGCGGGTACCTGCCAGGTGGGGCTCGATTGCGGGCTAGAAGCGCTTACTCAAATCGGTCGGTCTCGCCCGATCCACGACGCAAGATCACAGGTGAACTCCCCGAGAGGTCGATCACGGTTGTTGGTTCGGTGCCGCAGTCGCCGGCATCCACCACGCCATCAACTTGGTCGCCCAGCCGCTCTATGACTTCCCATCCCGACGACAAGGGTTGCTCATCTCCAGGCAGCAGCAGTGTGGTCGAAATCAACGGTTCCCCGAGTTCGCCCACGAGAGCCTGCACAACTTCGTTGTCGGGAATACGCACGCCTACCGTCTTCTTCTTTGGGTGCATGAGTCGTCGAGGCACGTCCTTTGTGGCCGGCAGGATGAAGGTATAGGCGCCGGGGGTCGATGCCTTCATCAACC
>ERZ795062.2684-NODE-2684-length-11537-cov-5.888086_pt1 | contig 11537 bp, 14 predicted proteins | sample MGYA00375146_ERZ795062 | MGnify/ENA primary metagenome ERZ795062 (study PRJEB30191, sample SAMN05720281) | activated sludge metagenome | isolation source: Anaerobic digester | place: USA | collected 2015-07-16 ...
CGTCACTGATCGAGGTGTCGTAGTCGCCGTCGTGGTTGCTCATACGGGTGTCCCTTCGGTGGGCTCGGTCGAGTGGCGGGGGTGTTCGCGACACTCGCGACACCGTTGGTTGTGGAGGTGTCGCGAACGGATAAGGCATCTGACCAGTGCAAATAGACGGTTCGCGACAACGCGACACTCGCGACACATAGTTACGGCTCAATGGGATGCGCCGCTTTGTACGTCGTGGTCGGTTCGTACGTGCCCCGTTTCGACGACGTGATCTGTTCGTCTCGCTTCAAGCGGGCGAGATAGTCCCGCGCCCGCTTGTGCGCGGCTACCTCGTCGGACCAATGCCCGTATGCCTGCTTGGCTACCGCGGCGATCGGCACCGGTTGCCGCGTATCGCACCAGATGGATTGAACCGCTCCCAAGCACGCCACCATGTCCGCCGATAGCTGCTTATCGGTCTTGCGGTTGCCGGCCTTTTCGGCGGCTTCGGTGAGGGTGTCGCCGTCGAGGGACCACACCCCGCTGTCGACGGTGACCGCGTATGCGCCTTCGTCGATGTCGCGGCCGGTCACATACAGCGTGCCGTCGTTCTCGGTGCGCGGCCGACGCAACACGATGATGCTGTCAGCGGCACCGGCGATGCCGTTGGTGCCCGACAGGTCTTCGAGGAAGTCCTCAGAGCGCATCTTCTTGGTGTGGTGGACTACAACGACCGATGATCCGGGCACAGCGTCGGCGAGCGCTTTCAGGTGTCCAGCGGCCTGGTAATCGGCGGTGAACTTCTCGGCCGTAGATGACGCTTGAGGTTTGATCTTCCCGAACGTGTCGATGACTACCAGCGGTTTGCGGTCACGGTGCCGGTCCATCCAATTGCGGCACAGCGCGAGTGCTTCGAGCCACGACAACGAACCCGCGTGCGATTCCAACCCTGCCGGTATCGGCTCACCGTCGGTGAGGACGCGGTACCGGGACTGTAGGCGCCGATGTGAGTCTTCCAGCGCGAGGTACAGCACCGGACGGGCTGTGGTCGGGATCTTTCCGAGTGCTGGAGTTCCTGCGGCGCACACAATGCACAGGTGGCCGACAAGCCACGATTTGCCGACCTTCGGCGGTCCTGCGAGCAGTGTCAGCCCTTCGGGTATGAGTCCGTCCACGACGAATTGCAGCGGCGGGAACTGCATTGCGTCGAGGGCGTCGCCGGACACCAAACCGGCCATTAGTTGCGACACTCGTTGTGTATGTGTCGCGAGTGTCGCGTTGTCGCGAACCGCTTGTTCATACTGGTCAGAGGTTCTTTCTGTTCGCGACACATCCTCCTCCGTGGTGTCGCGAGTGTCGCGAACACTGGCGCAACCCGCGCCGTCGTCGATGTGCCGCGCCGGTTCCTCTGCGGGGTACTCCTCGGCCGATATCGGTGTCCCGTCGTCGAACGGGGTATCGGGGTCGGTCGGGGCAGTGGTCACTTCTTCCTCACGGTTGGTTCGGGCACGGGACGCGGCGAGCTGCTGGAGCTCGGCCCTTGCTTTGTCGGCGCGGCCCTTCATCCGGTTAGCCTTCTGCCTCGCCTTGCGGGACGGCTGCGGGTTGCTCATGCGGTCGCCTTCTGTCGAGCCGAAGCAATGGTTCGATCGATCTCCCGTTCAGACAGACCAGCCGACGCGGCGGCACGCGCCAGAGCGTGAACGACGGTCTCGGGGGCGTGCTCCTCGGCAAGACGACACGCCGCCCAAAACAGCCGGCCGTTCCGCTCACCCTCCTGCGCGGTCGCCACGTGGTCGATGAGTCCTTGCCAGCGGTCGCCGGACAGCGAACGTGTGGGCTGCACACTGCCCCGGATGCTCGCCTGTGCCGGACGCACCCGCTCGTGAAGGTGACGAGGCAACGCGGCGATCGGGTACGTCGAGACCCACTCGTAGCGGCCACCGCACGGATGCACGCTCGGCGCGACAACGAGATACCCGGATCGGGTCTTGAGGTCGATACCGTCGGTGTCTGCGAGCTTCCCTCGCGCTGGACCTGACCAGCGGAACCACACGTGGTGGCCGCCCGATCCGGTGCGCGCGATCCGGGTCGGGGGTAGGGCACCGAGCGCGTCGAGGTCGCCACCGTTGCGCGGATCCACGTCCAGTACGACGAACCCGACGGGTACACGCAGGCCGATGTTCCATGCCGGGTTGGTGGGTCGCCACCAGAACTTGACGGTCTCGATGTCGGTGGTGGCATCGAGTAGCCCGCGGGTGCCTTGCAGCGGCGCCTTGCCGCGCACTTGGAGCGGAAACACTTCGAGCCCTCGGCGTGCGTAGTCGAGTGCGGTAGCTCGGAGGTCGAGCATTTCGGGGGCGGTCATCGGGTGCCGTCCTCGGTCAGCCGGGATGCGCAACGCGGTCCGCACACTCGGGCAACCGATTTGGGTGCCCAGATCGGCCGGCGGCAGATCCGGCAGCGGCGGCCGACGATGAGGCCGATCTCTGCGGCGAGAGCACGCACCCGGTCCAGGTCGAGCGCGAGGTCATCGCCAGCAGCTAGACTGCGAGTGTCCGCCCGCACATTGGACGCTGATTCCCCCGGCCGCCTACCGGGGGTTTCTTTTGCTCTCATGCGATTTCAGCCTTCCTGTACGTGCTGGTCGATCCATGTGTCGAGGTCGGCACGCCGGTAACGGATGCCGGCGGCGGTGCTGGTGCCGAGCCGGACGTGCGCGGGTCCGCGTCCTCGGTATCGCCAGACACGCAGGGTGTCTTTGTGGATGCCGAGCAGGTCAGCGGCTTGCCGTTCTGTGAGCAGCGCGGTCGCGGGTACTGGTGTGGTGGTCATGGGTGACTGTGTAGATGATCGGGGTGCACACGCTGCCGGTCACCGACCGCGATAGGTGTGGTGACCTGCGGGTTCATACCTGAACAGCAGACCTTCAACTGGGTGTTGAGGGTTGGCGCCCCGGCCAGGTCCGAACCTGGCGCACACCGATCACTCGGCCGGGGCTTCCGATCACGAAAGCATCACGGCCTGAACCTGCTCCACAACATGGCGCATCGCACCATCATCGGCGGCGATGTACCGCTGAGTGGTCGCAGGAGACGAATGCCCAAGCAGCCGTTGCACTGTCAGCAGATCCCGCGACACCGAGTACGCCTTCGTCGCAAACCGGTGACGGAGCCGGTGCATGGATACCCCAGGCGGAAGCCGCCGACGAACCAACGCACCGACATACCGGGGCGGCAGATGCCCACCGCCAATGCTGGGGAACAGATACCGGTCGCCGGGTGCGTAGGCACAGATCTCGGCAGCCAACGAACGCGGAAGTGGAAGCATCCGTTCCTTGTTGCCCTTGCCGTGGCAGAGCAGCCACCAATCCTTGTGCTCATCCTCAATGAGGTCGCGGGTATGTGCGCAGGCGACTTCGGCGCGGCGCATCCCCAACTCTGCCGACAGCCGCAACATCATCGTCACCCGGTCATCGGCACCGTCGAGAGCATCGGCATACGCGTCAGCCGGCGCCGGGCGTGGCACCGGCGGCGTTGACCGGATACGCGGTAGCCGTTCGGCCGGGTTGTCGACGATCCGCCCGTCGATGACAGCCCACTCGTAGAACGCGCGGATCGAGCCGCGGATACTACGGCGTGTCTCAGCCTTGAGATGGGATCTCTCGGCGAGATAGTCCACGAGGTCACCGAACTCGACTTCGTACGGGGCCAGCGGATCGCACCAGCGGGCCAGGGTACCCAGATGGTTAGCTCGGGTTGAGACGGTGGCCTGTGTGCGGCCACCGGCCAGCGAGAACCTGCGTAACCCTTCGATCCACTCGGCCCACACTGGGGGCACCGAGAGCGGTTCGGGACCGGTGACCGGCCGCTCATCGCTGGCGGACTGGGCCCGCTCCTGCATCTGGTCACAGGCCTGTTCGCTCAGCGTGACCGGCAGCGCGTACGCCGGGTCGCCGCTGATGATTCCCTCGGCCGCCATCCACCGGAACAACGCCCGGATCGCTTTGACGTTGGCACGGTACGTCGTTGGCGCCCACACCCGGGAGTCGATGTAGGTCTGCAACGTTGCGGCGGTGACCTTGGTCGGCGGGGTGTTCGGGCATGCGCGGGCAAGGTTACGCAGACAGGTTGCGCGGGTCTGGAGCGTTGTCGGCGCCAGACTGCCCGTGTGCGCAACTTTCCAACAGTCGATCATCCGGGCCCAACGCGGCGGTACCGGTGCCCGTGTCGGGCGCTGCGATCGGGCACCACCACGGCGTGATGGTTCGGTCACCGCTCCACCTGACCGACCGAAGAGGCTGCAACACCGAGCGTGTCGAGGCGGTCGAGCGCGTCACCGAGTTCGGTGTGCATCCTGCGGGCATCCGCCGGGGTGTACGCATCCCACGATTCGCGGTCGGTCAACACAGAGGTGGTGGTCGTCCCGTCGAACTGCTCGACGACATACGCGGACACGAACTTGCCGGTGAACACCTGAAAGTGGCGTTCAGCGCCTTCACCGTCGGCGAACACATCGATCATGGAAGGCAGGCCAGCCAGATGTGCGGGGACCGGCCCGAACCGTGCCACCACTGCTCGCTCCTCCCCCAGCACATCGGCGAGGGTAAGACGTCCGAGATCGGTGACCAAAGACCACATTTCGGCCGATCCGATCACCACTGTCGGGCGGCCACGCTCACCCCACCAGAAGGTGTGTTCGCCGGTGCCGCGGCGGCCGGCCACACGGGAGATCCGCAACACCGGAGCACCGTCGTCATCGGACCACTCGTACGTCGACGGCCAACCGGCGGCGAAGTAGCGACAGAGGTCCGACACCTGCTCCCACGGCAGGAGTAGGCGGCGCCCGTCGGTGAACTCGAACTGCACGCCGCGGTGCTGGGCGTCGAGGCGGACGGTGATGACACCGGCCGTCGAGTTGATCGCGGTCAAGCAGGGCAGCGGGGTAAGGTTGGAAGTCATCGGATCTGTCCTTTCGAGGGTGTTTCGGTGTTGGCCTCAACGCGCACGTTGGTAGCGGGATGCGTTGAGGCCGTCTCATTTCGGTACTGCGCGGCGAGATGATCGGACGGTCGGGTGTATCGGCGCGGACCCTCGAACTCGTCGAGGCCGACACCCTGGTCGGCGTGGCCGGCAAGGTGCGTGTAGCGGTCGGCGAGCACCGCGGGCGGGCTGGTGAACCGTTGCAACCCTTCGTCGGGGAACCGATCGGTCATGCCTCACGCTCCATGTCGGCGATTCGCTGCGGGATGACGTGATTCCAGTTGCAGATGTCGCAGCATTGGCCCTCTGTGGTCACCGGGTCAGGGTTGTTCGCCCCGATCGGGTAGTCCGGGATCTCATCGAGGCAGATGCAGCAGGTGTGTGGTGCCCGGATGATGTCGTCGACATTCACGCGACACCCCCGCGGGTGGTGGCCTGCTCCTGCTCGGCGAGCCACCGTTCGACCTCGGCGCGGCGGTAGAGCACCTTCTTGCCAACCGTGAAGCTGGCTGGCCCAGTTCCCGCGTGCCGCCAGTACCGCAAGGTCGCCGCTGGCAGGAACGGGTATCGCTCGCTGACTTGCCTGGTGGTGAGGTACTCGTCTTTCACAGCTAACAACCTCCTGATGAGTGGTATCTACAAAACATTGTCTACACCAGTGGCAGCCGTCTCGCAACAACTCATTTGGCCATACTCCACAAACCGTTGTAATCTGCCACTCATGGCGAAAACAGATGATGACGACCCATACGCGTTTCGGGACATCGTCCAGCCATGGGAGAAGAACTTTCGCGAGCAGATGGTTTTGCTACGAAAGTCCAAAGGCATCAACCAGACTCAGCTTGCGAAGCGGCTGTCATCCGCACACCATCTGCCGTTCCATCAGCAGACAGTCCAGCGAATCGAGGCAGGAGACAGACCGGTTCGATTGAACGAAGCGGTGCTGATTGCCAGGGAGCTAGGCTCGTCGATCACCACGATGATGGCGGCGGCACCGCCTGATACACGAAAGGCGATGCACGCGGTTGACGACCTTCGAGAGGTCGTCACACGAGTCGAGTTAGGTATGGACTTTGAAGAGCTGTCGCGAGCCGAGATACCCGCTGTGTTGTTCGATCTAATAGGTGACGAAGATCCACCAGAAGAATTGGACGCCACTGCGCTCTACTTACTGCGGTGGGCAGTGGAACTCGCCGATGTTGCCAGGTTTCTTAACCAGGCCGAGCAACTGGCAGCCCAAATCTCACGCGGCCTTCCAGCGGCGTCACTCTACAAACTTCCAGATCAATATGAGTGGATTCATAAGATCCGAGACAAGTACGCCGAACAGCTGGATACAATACCCCGATTTCCAGAGGCACCAAATGACTCAGAGACGTAATCAGCGGTCTGGTGTCGAGGACCGTTGGCGCAGGGCAGACGGCACACCTAGCGCCAGTGATGGCAAGGGAAAGCGTTGGCGAGCAAGGTATGTCGACGGTGACGGCATCGAGCGCGCCAAGGGGTTCGACAGGAAGGTCGACGCGCAAGCATTCCTGAACGAAATCAACTCAGCAATAGTCACCGGCACCTACGTTGCACCCACCGCCGGAACCGTAACCATCGACCACATGCACACCCAGTGGACCCGAACATTCGGGCACCTGAAAGAAACCACCAAAGCAACCCGCGAAACCGTGTGGAAAGCGCACGTAAAACCGCGGTGGGGGAAAGTCTTCGTCAACGAGATTCAAACATCGGCCGTCCGATCGTGGGTACAAGATATGCGAGATGCGGGAGCGAAACCCGCGACGATAGAAAACGCCCTCGGGATGCTGCGAATGATCCTCGAACTGGCCGTCGAAGACCGGCGACTCTCACGCAACCCATGCCACGGCGTGAAAGCTCCACGCCGGGAACACTCCGCTCGTGCCTACCTGTCACACCAGCACACCGAGATGCTCGCCTCACAGGTCGGTGACCGGTACCGGCTGGTGATCCTGTTCCTCGCCTACAGCGGGTTGCGGTACGGCGAGCTGGCGGCGCTCAGGGTGTCATCGTTCGACATGCTGCGTCGCCGCGTGAACGTGCGGGAGAGCGTGACGGAGGTCAAGGGCAAGCTGGTGTGGTCGTCGCCGAAGTCGCACGAGCGCCGTACGGTCCCGTTCCCGGCGTTCCTGGTCACCGACCTCGCTGCGGCGATGGCCGGCAAAGCGCGGGACGATCTGGTGTTCACCGCCCCGGAGGGTGGTGTGCTGCGGCTGGCGACGTTCCGTACCCGCGCATTCAACCCGGCGATCGCGGCGCTACGCCCGGTCGACGACGACGGGACCGTGACCACCGACTTCCCGAAGGCCACCATTCACGATCTGCGGCATACCGCGGCGTCGCTGGCTATCAGTGCCGGCGCGAACGTGAAGGCCGTACAGACGATGCTGGGGCACCAATCGGCGGCGCTCACACTCGACACGTACGCGGATCTGTTCCCTGACGATCTTGAGCGGGTCGCCGACGCGCTCGACGCTGCACGCGGGGTCGCTCTCGGATCTACTGCGGACGCTCTGCGGACGGGCACCGCCAACGCCGACTGACCGGTCTACGGAAACGAGGAGGCCCTGACCGGATTTCTCCTGGTCAGGGCCTCTACTGCTTCTCAACCAAAGCGTCGGGGTGGCGGGATTCGAACCCACGACCTCTTCGTCCCGAACGAAGCGCGCTACCAAGCTGCGCCACACCCCGTGTGCAACCTCAGAAAGGGTACATCACCACCCACAGCAGAGGGAAATCGCCTGGTCAGAGGCCAGATTCAACCGCACGGGGCGGCTGGGTTCTCGTTGAGGCGGGCCAGGAGTTCGGTCAGGAGTTCCTGTGCCCGGGCCGGATCGATCACCTCGAGCAGCGCCATGACGGGGGCGAGTTGATCGGGTAACGTCGGCCCGCCGTCGGCCAGGCCCAGGGCGGCCAGGATTTCCCCGGCGGCGGCCGAGTCCAGCGTGGCCTCCGATCGCAGTGCGGGTAGCGCGTCGGGCAACGCGGACAGGTCGATCGGCGGCCGTCCGCGAACATCGTCGGCGGCCCGGACCATCGCGGCGGTCAGTGCGTCAAGGTTGTCTGCGGTCACCGGGGTGATGGTCAGGTGGGTGGTCGGTGCCAGCGCCTGACCGCTCCGCTGCCGGAGGCCCGGTTGCGGTTGCAGGGTCCAGCCGAGTTCGCGGACCCGGTCGGACCACTGGTGCGGGTCCACTCCCCGACCGGAGTCCACGTCCGGGTCGGTCCGGACGGCGAACAGCGGCCCGGCCGGGGTGCCGACCACCCGCAGCCCGTCGATTCCGGCGACGACGCCCAGCAGTGCCTCGGTGGCCCGCCGGGTCCGGGCGGTCAGCTCCGCCAGCCCGTCGACGCCCAGGTATTGCAGGACCGCCCACGCCGCGGCCAGCGATGTGGCCGATCGGCTGCCGAGCATCGTCGGGTTGACGACGGGATAGCCGGGCCACTCGGTGGTGGCGAACGATGCTGCGCGTTTGGCGTCCCGATCGGCGAACAGCAGCACCGACACGCCTTTCGGCGAATAGCCGTACTTGTGTGCGTCCAGCGACATACTGGCCACCCCTGATATGCGAAAGTCCCAGCGCGGCAGGGGCTCACCCCAGAACGGCAACACCCAGCCGCCGATGCACGCATCGACGTGACAGGCGATGCCCAGGGCGGCGGCGCGGGGCGCAACCTCGGCGACGGGGTCGATCACGCCGAACGGATAGTTCGGGGCGGAGACCACGACCAGCGCGGTGCGCTCGTCGCAGCGGCCGATAAGTTGGTCTGCACCGACGGTACCGTCGGTGCCGACCGGAACCCGATCCAGGTGCAGACCGAAGTATTCGGCCGCCTTGTGGAAGGCGGCGTGCGCGGTCACCGGGGCGACGATGACGGGCGGTCCGGCGACACCGGGGTGGCGTGTCCGCCACCGGTCCCGCGCGGATTTCACCGCCAGCAGGCAGCTTTCGGTGCCGCCACTGGTGACCACACCGACAGTGTCCGCACCGTGGACGAGTCCGGCGGCGAATCCGATCACGTCGGCCTCCATCCGGGCAACGGACCCGAACGCGGTGGGGTCCAGACCGTTGACGTGCTGCACCTGTTCGGCCGCGCGGCGCGCCAGTTCGTCGACGACGGCCAGGCCGGGGTCGTAGACGTACGACAGGACCCGGCCGCCCCTGGTGGGAGCGTCACCCGCGCGCAGATCGGTGAGCCGGGCGAGTACTTCCTCCACACGCGGATCAGTCACCGGCCGCCCTCTCTTCACTTCGTGGATCAGAGCTGTTGCGCCGCAGCGGGTAGCGCACGATCAGCGGCACGCTCAGCAACGCCAGTGCGGCGGGCAGCACGCTGAACCCGACAACCATCGCGTCGAGGGCTGATCCGGGTTGCGTCACGGCACCGGGCTCGTCGGACGAGATGTATCCACCGACTGCGAGGGCGACGGTGAACAACACCGAACCCAGTGCCATCCCGGAGGTTTCACCGGCCGTCCACACACCGCCGATGGTGCCCGCCGAACTCTCGCCGTGCCTCGCCTCGTCGTGCCCGATCACATCGGGCAGCATCGCCAGCGGCAGCGACTGCATTCCCGCGTAGGCGGCACCGGCGATGGCGACCGAACCGTACACCCACACCCCCGACGACCACCACAGCCCGGTCAACGATATTGCGGCGACTGCGAACAACACTGTGGCGGCGATGAATCCGTACTCCTTGCCCCTTCGCCGGGCGATCGCTCCCCACAGTGGCGCACAGATCAGGGCGGGTGCGATGAGCGCGGTGAACAGCGCCGACACCGCGGCCTCCGAGTCGAGTACCCAGGTGGCCACGTATTGCGCACCGGCCAGCATGAGTCCGGTCGCCAAACCTTGAAGAACGAATGCCCCCAGCAGCATTCGAAGTGCCCGGCTACGTCGCAGGGCGGCGATCGCCGCCCAGTACGCCCGCGCCGGCGACATCGGGACGGCACCGTCCGCGACCACCTGCCGCGCGTCGTCGGCGGCCCGCGACGACACCCACATACTCACGCCCATCAGCGCACCGGTGACCACGGCCATCAGCAGGTAGCCGACCGCCTCCGAACCCCCGGCATCCCGCAGCGCCGGGCCACCGGCCCCGAACACGAGGATCCCTACCGACAGCACCACCACCCGCACCGTGAGCAGCCGGGTGCGCTGGTCGTAGTCGTCGGTGAGTTCGGCGGGCAGGGCGATGAACGGAACCTGGAACAGACTGAATGCCGTGGCCGAGAACAGGAATGCCGCCGCCACCCACAGTGCCTGCGCGGCCGTGGGCAGCGTGCCCGGCGCGGAGAAGGTGACGACGAAGGCGACGGGCAGGCTGATCGCCCCGAGCACCATCAGCTGCCGGCGCGACCCGCGCACCGCCGCGAGGCGATCGCTGACGAACCCGATCGCCGGGTCGATCACCACATCCCAGATCTTCGCCACCACTATCAGGGCACCGGCCGCCAACGCCGGCACGCCCAGGGTGTCGGTCAGGTAGTACACCAGCACCAGCCCCGGCAGCGTCCCGAAGGCCGCCGTGCCCACCGACCCGATCCCGTACCGGATCACCGTCCGGCGGCGCAACGGCGGCGGTTCAGTCACCGACGGCCACCGGCAGATCATGATTGGACCACTGCGACCACGACCCGGGGAACAGCGCGGCGCCGAATCCGGCGATGGCCAGCGCCGCGATCTGATGTGCCGCGTTCACCCCCGAGCCGCAATAGGTGCCGACTGGTCTTCCGTCGCCGATGCCGAGCGCCGTGAACCGTTCCCGCAGGTCCCGGGCCGACCTGAAACGGCCGTCAGCGGTGAGATTGTCGACGGTGGGTGCACTGACGGCCCCCGGAATGTGCCCGGCCTTGGGGTCGATCGGTTCGGTGTCCCCACGGAACCTCTCGGGCGCACGCGCATCGAGCAGCATCCCATCGAAGCCGCCGGCCTGCTCCAGCGTCAGTGTCGGCAACGCCCCGTCGGCCAATTCGACCCGCCCGGGCTCGGGCAGCACATCGTCGGTCGCCGACGGCAGCCCCGCGGCCACCCACGCCGGCAGTGCGCCGTCGAGTAACCGGACATCGGTCAGTCCCGCCCAGCGCAACAACCACCAGGCCCGCGCGGCGGCCAGGTTGCCGCCGCCGTCGTAGGCGACGACGGCGGTTCCGGGGTTGATCCCCCATCGTCGCGCCGCCCGCCGCGCCAAGCGCCAGCGCGGGCTTGCCGTCCGGTCCATAGACTATCGTCGGCGCCATCGAACTGCGTGGCCGTTTGCCGCCTTCGACCCGGTTGGCGACTGCGCGGCCGTCCTTCTCCGGCGTGAAGCTGAAGTCGGTCAATTCGTTGTTGAGGTACAGCCCGCCGAACATCAGGCCTGAGCCGAACGGCCCTTCGATCGTGGAGGTATAGCTGACGATGCTCCCCGCCCGGTCGATCGCCACGAAGTGTGAGGTGCCTTTTTCCGGCGGACCGTCCCCGGCGGGCGGGGCAAGGTCAAGGCCGGGGGCAACGTTGGGCAGGGTCTTATCGGTGCTGATCGCCGCGCCGCGCCGCGCGAGATAGGCGGGAT
>ERZ795062.2686-NODE-2686-length-11530-cov-6.329673_pt1 | contig 11530 bp, 12 predicted proteins | sample MGYA00375146_ERZ795062 | MGnify/ENA primary metagenome ERZ795062 (study PRJEB30191, sample SAMN05720281) | activated sludge metagenome | isolation source: Anaerobic digester | place: USA | collected 2015-07-16 ...
AAAGCTAATAACAGAGGGAAAAATAAAAATACTCCTACAATGGGTTGACACTATCGATCGTACATTTTGATTGTGAATTGTGGCTTTACATGATACAATTAGTGAAACTAAGTATCATTGAGAATTAACTTTATCAAACTAAGCGAACATTAAAAAAGAAGGTGGAATTTGTGAGATTTCTAAGGTTAACCTTAATTTTAAGCCTCTGTTTAGTTTTATTAACCGCTCTTGTTGGGTGTTCACCTACAGTTACAGATTCCGAAAGCCTTACTGAAGAAGATTCTCCAGCCTCTTCAACTCCTCCAGCCTCTTCAACTCCTCCAGCCTCTTCAATTGATACTACTGCATGTCTTAAAGAATGCCTGGACTTTTGTGCTGAATGGTGTGAGGATTGTACCATTTGCAACTGTGAAGAGGGGCCAGTCACTTTACCCAGCGGAGAAACTTGTTTGGGTCAATGTTTCGATTTTTGCCAAGAATGGTATAACGCCTGTCAAGAATGTGAGCAGGAAGAAACTTGTAAGCCTTGCCAACAAGAAGAAACTTGTAAGCCTTGTGAGCAGGAAGAAACTTGTAAGCCTTGCCAATTGTAAACCTTGTCAACAAGAAGAACCCGAGGAAGGCTGTGTGAGCGGAAACTGTCCTCTAAATCGATGGATGATTGAAATATTGCTCGAAAATTACTATAGATGTTAGTTAAAATTAAAAGGAATCAACTGGAACTATAGATTCAGTTACTATATTGATGTCTGTTCCTGGGCTGATAAGACCTTCTCGAGGAGGGTGGCTTTTACCTGTATGCGGTTAAAAGTGCAGTAAGTTTCGGTCTTACTTTGCATTTTTTTGGATAAACATGGGTTAAAAACCTAAAATCTGAGTGACACCAGGGTTCCTTAGGCGACTGTGGTGGAATAGCGGCCACCTTTACAGCTCAATTTGATCTAACTTCCCCGCTTTTTGCTCCTTTTTTAGGTTTACTCTTTGTGCTGACAGATCAGATTAATTTCCCTCTATAGCTAGCGAGACCATCATCAAAGATCGTTTTAATCATTTATGCCCTTGTTTGTGCTATTAGCCATCTGATATTATGGCGGAACAAACACATCCGAATTTATTGCAAGGTTGTATAAAAGGTAAATATAGTTTATTATATTTCAGGAGATGAAGCATATGGAAGCAAAAGAGAAAGAAGAATTTCGTGTCCAACTTTTAGAGCTAAGTGAAAATATAAAGGCAATTATTCAGCAAAAGCTTGATGCTGCTCGAGACTATAATCCTTTGAGTGAATCCAGGGACGAAGCAGATTTAGGAAGTGCTACTGCGGATTTAGCTCTTCAAATGGCTTCTCAGAAAACTCTTTTGGAGATGCTCAAGCTGGTAGAAAAAGCCTTGAAGAAGATAGAAGCGGGAACTTATGGCTTTTGTGAGATGTGTAAGAGAGAAATATCTACTCAGAGGCTAAAGGCAATTCCTTATGCTCTCTATTGTGTGGAGTGTCAGTCCAAAATAGAAAATGAATAAAAATAGGTGAGTGCTTAGCTTTACTGGATAAGCACTCACCCTGCCTGGGGGATAAGTAGTGAGTCAAGTGTGAACCATTCTCTCCAGGTTCTTCAATCTCTCCTCTATAACTAAAGGAAGGCTTAAACTGAAGTCATGAGGATATTCTATTCCTCGGTCAAATACCTGATAACTGTGTTCTACCAAGTTAAAATAACTCACCACCTTATGCACTGCTTCGTCCACATCAAAGGCTTTGCAGGAAAATATATCTACACTCAAGTAATTACGGGCTGGAAAGGTATGAATGCTGATATGGCTTTCAGCAATAATCACTATACCCGATATCCCGCTATCCTGAGGAGAGCTGCTCTGATATTGAAAGACATAAGGTGGTAGTACTTTGGTCATGCCCATCTCATCAGGGAACTGATCCAAAAACTGACGCACCCCATTTAAGTCTCCAATAATCAGAGAATCCTGGCAATTGCCATCAAGGACAAGATGCATTCCCACTTCCAGTATTTTTTCCATGGGTTGTCCCTCCCTTACTTTAAATTTTACTGGCCATTGGCTGTAAAGAACAAAATATCTATCCCCACCGACTTTGGGTGAAGATAGATATTTTCTAACAAAAGTAGCAGTCACGAAAATATCCCCGTGACTCTACTTTATTAAATCCTTAAAAACCATAGATTTAGTCCAACAACCCTTTTCATCAGGTGCTCCCCTTTCGGACAAATCTACCCGAAAAAACCGTTTTGGGAACACTCCCCCCTTAGGGAAGGGGCGCTTCCCTGCTTGGGTGTTAGCGGAGGGACAAATAATGTTATGGTGCAAGAAAACACCTTTTGGTTAGCCCTCGATTTCCACCCCCTGGCAATTTACTATTACCTCAACTATTATATAATTAATCACAGAAAAGTCAATGATGTAGAGCCTGACATTGAAAAATTTTTAGTTTGCCTGGCAATGAGGGCAAAAGTAGGTACTGCGGGAAGCTATTTTTTCTCTCACAATTTCTTTTCCACAGTAAGGGCACTTTTCTCCTTCTTTTCCGTAGACTAATAGTGAATTTTGAAACTCTCCTTTTTCTCCTCCCGAGCGAACATAATCTCGAATGGTAGTTCCTTGGTGGGCAATGGCCTCTTCTAAAACCTGAGGAATAGCGATAAATAGGTTTCTCTTTTCCTGAGGAGTTAAGTCGTTTACTTTTCTTGCAGGATGGATAGAGCTTCGAAAGAGGATTTCTGAAGCATAGATATTGCCTATACCAGAGATATAGCGCTGAGAGAGAAGAAAGTCTTTAATTCTCATTTTTCTCCCAGCTAAAGCTTTTTCAAAGTTTTCTTCCGTATATTCAGAAGATAAAGGATCTATGCCCAGCTGGTGCAAAAGCTCCTCTCTTTCTTTTTGATATAAGAATGCCACTTTCCCCAGTTTCCGTTGGTCGGTTAGAGAGAGAAAGCCGGAAGATAGGCCTAAAAGAAGTCTGAGGTAGGAAAAAGATTCTTCTTGGGGAGAGAAAATTAGCCTTCCCGTCATCCCTAAGTGGAAAAGGATTGAGTTTTCGTCTTCTAGAACCAGAAATAAGTTTTTTCCTTTCCGCTCTAATTCTTTTATCTTTTTTCCCAACACCATCTCTGCTGGTAGGTAAAATTGAGGTTCTTCTACTCGAACAAGGAGGATTCGACTTCCTTTAACTTTTTCTCTGAGTTCTCGCCGTATTACCTCTACTTCGGGAAGTTCGGGCATTTTATCACCTTTCTCTCATGATTTTTCCTATTTTATATAGGGCATCTTCCAGATTTGTTTCCTGGATGAACACGCGCAACCTCCAGTTAGGATATTCATCTATGGTTCCTGGAAGGTTGATAATTTTTTTCTCACCTAAAACATCATTCAACCCCACAACTTTGATTAAGGAAGGAGTAAGGGCCAAAAAGTGTAAAAAAGTTTCCCAGAGGTCTCCTTCTTCCTTCCACAAACCCCATTCTGAGAACTTCTGGAGTACTTTTTCCTGAAACTCCTTCCTTTCTCTAAAGTAAGCTTGAGCTTCTTCCTCTTCATATATTCCTATTTTTTTCCGGAGTGAAATATCCTCTCCTTCCCAAAAGGAAAATAAAGGTGGAAGATCATGCGTGTTAAAGGTGGCGAGGGAAAGATATGGATAATGAGAAGGAGGAAGAGGAAACCCTTGACTGTCTTTTTCAAAATAAAACACTCGGGTGGAGAGAACCTGAAACTGACTCAAGTTTTCTTTTAAAATAGGATCAACGGTTCCTAAATCTTCTCCTATTACTGTTACTTCTTGTCGTACGCTTTCTAAAGCTACAATTCCCAGCAAATCGGAAAGAAAATTTCTAACGTAGGCTCCTTCTTGAGCTTCACTTCCCTCAGGAATCCAGAAAAGACGTTGCCATCCCAAAATGTGGTCTACTCGCAAATAACGAGCAAACTGCATGTTTTTTCGAATGAGAGCGATAAAATGACGGTAGCCACTTTTTCTCTCTTTTTCTGGGAAGGGGGGAGGAAAGCCCCAATTTTGTCCGGCAGGAGCAAAATCATCGGGTGGCGCTCCCAGCAGAGCTCCAAAGGCAAAACAATCTTCTGCCAAGAAACATTCGCTCCCTACCGAAGATGCTCCTACTGGCAAATCGAACCCTAAATAAGAGCCGGAAGATAATAGGTTTTCCATCAACCATTGGAGATAGGCATGATATAGCACTCTTTCTTGGTGAGCCTGGATATAATCCTCTATAGCTCTTTTTTCCTTATATCGGTAAGAGGAAGGCCAATTTTTCCAACTAAAACCGTGGTCTTCGGCGAAAGCATAGAAGAAGGAAGTTAACCTTATTCTCTCTTCCTGGAAAAAAGATTCCAACTCTGAAAAACGAGGATCTTCGTTTCTTTTCTTGAAAAACAGGTGGAAAATCTTTCGCAAGAATTTTTGCTTCAGGGACCATACTTTATCATAGTCAATTTCTTGCTCCCAGGAGGGAAAATGAGGAGAAAGTTCAGCTAAGTACTGCTTTCCCTCTTCATATCCGTGAAAAGAAGCTACTTCCTCGAGAGGAAGATAAATGGGATTCCAGAGCATGCGGTCTAGGGGGAGATAGGGACTAATGCCGTAGGGAGCACGGTTTTCGGTAAGATGAAGAGGTAAAACTCCTAAAAAGCTTCCCCCTGCTTTTTTAAGCTTGTCTTCTATCAGCAATAAATCTTGCCAGTCTCCAATACCCTGGCTTCGTTCCGTAGCAAGAGAAAAAACTGGAACCTGGATACCCCACAAATTGTGAGAAGGGACAAAACAACTACCTGGGGAGAAAACTAAAAAAACTGAGTGTACCGATTCTTCTCCTCCTAAGAGAAAAGTTAACTCATAATATCCCCATTCCATAGAAGGGGGAAAATTCCACTCCAGCAAGGAATATTCCTCTATCTTGAACTCTTCCCTCCACTCTTCACCTTTTTCCCCTTTTACTACTAAAACTACCTTCTGAGGGGGAAGAGGTCCCAAACACAATTTCCTTTCTTTGGTTACTATTACCGGAGGAAAGGGGTTATTCTTTTCTTCTTCTTTTTCTCTTATTTTTTCTTCTAACCCTTTTTCAGATAAATCCTCTACCCCCATTACTTGCAAGAGAGCAAGGAGGGTGGAAAGAGAAGTTTCCACTTTTTTACCCTTTATATCATAATAAAATAATTGGATTCCCAGAAGCTGAGACAATTCTTTTACTTTTTCTTCCCGGTTCCCCATGTTTTTTCCTCCCTCTACGATACTGTATATATTATCATATTACATTTTTCACCACTGGGATGAGAGGAGTTTTTAAAATCTGGAGATTTAAACAAATTAATCTGTAAGTCTGCTTTTTTCTCCTTGGAATATAACAATAATAATTTATAGTTAATCACATGAAATATTACAACATAACAATAGGGAGGAACCTCCGACTATCACAGAAAGGAGTACTTCTCTATAACCCCCGAAAAAATTAAAATCAAAGACTGGAAAACATAAAAAATAAATGCTACTGAAGGAAAAGGTTTCTCTTAGCATAAGGGGGCTTCTATCACTCTGCAGGGGGGCCATTATAATGGTTTTTTTGTCATTAACCATATTGCCGTTGACCATAAATTAGATAAAGGGTAGCGACAAAAGAGGCAGGTGCTGGTATTTTTATCTCTTAGTGATAGATATAGATAATATTACACAGGAATGGGGAGTACTGGGGAATACTGGTTTTCATAATAATAAACGTTAAAGCAAATGGATTGGAAATGATGAAGTTTGGCCCGGATTATAAGGTATGAGCTGCACCGTATGAAATCATTGGACACAAACTGGTAAAATTTTAGAAAGTTTATAAAGAACCATCGGATAGTTAGCTTTTCTAAATAGCAGAAACAATTGGTAAAACATTATAATAGGAATGACAGAAGGAAGAAGCACATAGCACACCGGGCATTTTTTGTGGAAGTAAAAGAACTCAATAGTAAAGTGTGGTAAAGTGTGAAAAATTGAGGAAAGATGGCCAGACAGTGAAGGTCAATGGCCAATTGTGATGTGTGGTAATATAAGAGCCAAATAAAAGAAAGGAGAGACCAGAAGTGGCTACTGAGGTATTAGAAAATTTGAAGAGTTTAACTAAGAAAGCGGAGAGCAAAATGGTGCTTCTTGTGGTTGATGGTTTAGGTGGCATTCCCCACCCTGATTTCGATTATCAAACAGAGTTAGAAGCAGCTCAAACTCCCAATCTAGATGAACTGGCTAAAAAGAGTGTTTTGGGATTAATGACCCCGGTGAATTATGGTATTACTCCGGGAAGTGGCCCAGGGCATGTAGGGTTATTTGGATACAATCCTGAGGAACTTGTTATCGGTCGAGGAGTATTGGAGGCTCTGGGCGTAGGTTTCCATCTCCAACCCGGAGATATTGCTGCCCGGGCTAATTTCGCCACCCGTGATGAGCGAGGTATCATAACAGACAGAAGAGCGGGGCGCATCTCTAGTGAAAAATGCGCTTTGCTGGTAGAAAAAATTTCTCAGGAGGTAAAGGAAATTGAAGGGGTGGAGATAATATTAAGACCAGGTATGGAACATCGGTTTGTTTTAATTTTGCGCGGGGAAGGCCTGGGAGAAGAAGTTAAAGATACCGACCCTCAAAAAGAGGGGCTTCCTCCCTATGAGCCTCAAGCGCTGAAGAAAGAGGCGGAAAAGACCGCTCGAGTTCTAAAAATATTTTTGGAAAAAGCCCATCAGATTATTAAAGACGAACCTAAAGCTAATGCCATTTTGCTACGTGGTTTTTCTCGGTCTCCTCATATTGAGGAGTTTCCAGAACGCTATGGAGTGAGAGCTCTGGCTATCGCTATTTATCCCATGTATAAAGGGATTGCTCGCCTGTTTGGTTTTGATACTCCGGAAGTAGAGGGAGACTTCCAAGATGAAATAAAACTCCTCCGGGACAAGTGGTTTGACTACGACTTTTTCTTTTTGCATTATAAGGATCCTGATAAAGCGGGAGAAGATGGAGATTTTAAGAAAAAGGTAGAAAGAATAGAATACCTAGATAGGTTCATCCCCCAGATTCTCGCTCTGCGTCCTGATGTTCTTGTTATTACCGGGGATCACTCTACTCCTACTCTTTTGCATAGCCATTCCTGGCACCCTTCACCAGTTCTCCTTTATTCTCAATATGCCGGAAGTAGGACAGCTACTCGATTTACTGAAAAGGAGTGCGTTAATGGTTATCTGGGGCAATTCCCGGCACGGGCTTTAATGAGCTTAATGCTTGCTAACGCTCTGCGACTGGGTAAATTTGGAGCTTGAAAAAGCTAGGTGGCGAGATGCAAAAAGAACTCTTATATTGCCTCGCCACTTCTTAGAGGAGGCACTCTATTTCCATAACCAGTAGATACTATTCTTCCTTGCATTTTTATCATCTTTTTTACCTCTAAAAGATATTTTTCCCAAGATTCTTCGATACTTTTCCCGGGATAAATTATGTATTTACTCTGGTAAAAAGAGGGGGTGAAATTGGGCATGAAGACGTTAGCTCCACAGGATAATGCCCTTTCCCTTCCTTTGGAAATAAGCGCTCCTAAGGCAGTAGTGGCGGGAAGATTTGAACTTTTGGTGAGAACACGGGTAAGAGCCAAAACTTTCAAAGTGAGGAGATATTTTCTCTGGGGGTCAGCAATCTGATTTCCCAGGGGAGTGTCAGGATTGGGGATAAAAGGACCGATACCAACCATGTCAAAATCCCACTCCTGAAACTTTTTGATGTCCAGAGCTAAAGCTTGATGAGTTTGATAGGGAAGCCCTACTATGTTTCCACTTCCTACCTCGTATCCCAATTTTTTGAGAGTTTTTTGGCACTCAAGACGCCGGTCAAAATCATCATCAGGATGAAACTTTGCAAAAAGTTCTCGGTCAAAAGTTTCCTGTTTCAGGAGATATCGATCTGCTCCGGCATCTTTCCACAGAGCGTACTCCCCTGGCTCTCGCTCTCCAATGCTCAAAGTTACTGCTACATCAAGCTTTTTGATACGGGAGATTAGAGAAGCTAAGGTTTGAGCATCATAGGATAGGTCTTCTCCTGACTGAAGGACGATAGTTTTTATTCCCAGGAGAGCAATTTTCTCACTTATGTTATAAATTTCTTCTGGAGATATTCGATATCTTTTAAGTTTACGATTGCCTCGGCGTAGTCCACAATAGAGGCAGTTTTTGCGACAAAAATTGGAAAACTCTACTAAACCTCGGAGGTGAACTTCTTCTCCCACGTATTTTTTTCTCTTCTCATCAGCAAGATGAAAAAGTTGTCCCTCCACTTTTTTATCTGTACACTCAAGGAGAATAATTATCTCTTCCTGAGTAAGGTCCTCTTCTCGGTCTAATTTATTTAATAAATCCCATTCTCTTTCACTATTTTTCATTTCTATTCCCACTCTTTTTCCTTTCCGCTTAAAGGAGAGGAGTAAAGAATCTGTATTAAAAATTTTAGCTCATTTTCATCTTAGGCTTCTAATCTTTATAGTTAACCATAAAAACTATCGTAATGTTCCTCCCTCATAGGAAAACCCATTCCTCAAGAAGAGCTACAAAGAGAGCTTTTCAGGCAGCCATTGTGCACTTGTCATATCAATTGTGTGGCAACCTCTGCTGGTTTGTTATTACGGACCTCGTAGTTTCGTTTATGTGGCGATTTCGCTTTATCCTTTTGTCATTCAAGGGGTGACAGACTTGAGGAGGTAGTAATTTCGAGGTTTACAGGGAATCTCCTCTTTTGCGGTCCTGCAACGAAGGCTGTTCTTTGTAGCTTTTTAGGCGGGGAGCTATAACAATATGGGAAAGAAAACATAAATATTTCCAGAAATAAAAAATCCGGGAGTGAAAAAATTTTAAAGTCTAAAACTACCTGACATCATAACCAATTATTAGAGGAGAATAGACCACTTTCTATCCTCCTCTAATAAAATTAACTTATCTTTTAGTTATTCGATAAATTGTTCTCCCTTTTCAGTAAGTTTGTACCCGTCTTCTTCCTCTCTCACCAAATCTGCTTTAGTCATGTCTCGAAGTCCACTTCTTACTCGGAATAGAGGTAAACCGGTAGCTTTAGCTATCTCTTCGGGAGATGTTGCTCCAGATTTTAAAGCGCTGAGCATTTTCTTTCCCGATTCAGTAGGTTTGCCTTCCGGTGTTACACAGGCCATAGAAACCCTCCTTTCTCAAATGCTTTTCTTACACAGATACCAATCTACACATTCATATTCCTCTTTTAACCGCTCTTCTGCTTCTTCTAAAGTGGTGGGGGCAGGGACTATTACTTTTTCTCCCGGTTGCCAGTTGGCCGGAGTGGCCACACCATGTTTATCAGTGGTTTGCAAAGCATCGATTATTCTCAATATTTCGCTGATATTTCTACCAGTAGTTAGAGGGTAATAGAGAATAGCACGAATAACCTGGTTAGGGTCAATGATAAACACGCACCGAATAGTTTCAGTTTTGCTTTCTCCGGGGTGAATCATGCCGTATTTGATAGATACTTCTTTACTGAGGTCGGCAATAATGGGAAAGGGAACTTTAACTCCGGTTTTTTCCTGAATGTTACGAGCCCAGGCAATGTGAGAGGACACGCTATCCACGCTGAGCCCCAAGAGCTCTGCTCCTCTTTTTTGAAATTCGGGATAGGCCTGGCTAAAAGCAATGAATTCGGTAGTGCACACTGGAGTGAAGTCGGCAGGGTGAGAGAATAATACCAGCCAGCTTCCTTTGAAATCTTCCAGCCTTAAGGTTCCATGAGTAGTAACAGCTTCAAAAGAAGGAGCTACCTCTCCCACTCGAGGAAAACGAATCTCTTCTCTTATTTCTTCCATCGCTCATACCTCCTCTTTATTTTTATCTCCACCGGGGGAGATAATTGCTTTTTTCTGACACTCAGAGCACTGGCCCCGAAACTCCAAGATATGGTGAGTAATATCGAATCCCGTTTTTTCAGCGGCTTTTTTATCTAAGTCTGTATCCACTGGTATGTCTACATCAAAAACTTTTCCACAACCCTCACAGCGGAAATGGTAATGATTTTCCACTCGGGCATCATATCTCCCTTCTGTTCCTTCTGTGTCAATTTTCCTCACCTTTCCCTTTTCGGTGAGGAATTTCAAATTACGGTATACCGTTCCTTTGCTGATACGAGGAATTTCCTGCTGTACTTTTTGGTAAATTTCATCAGCAGTGGGATGAGATTCAGTGTTTTTTAAAATTTCTAAAATGGCTTCTCTCTGCCTGGTTTTTTTGGTCTTATTTGCCTCATCCATTTTAATAATAGTTCTCATTATTACTTTATAAGATTATACGTAATGTTTAATTTTTTGTCAAACAAATATAATTAACCCCCAATCCATGGTAATTAACTCTTATCACAAACCTTGCCTGATACCTAATGGCAGACTATGAGGGGGAATATTCCTCTTATAACCCCTAGAAAAACAAAAGAAAAAGATGAAAACAGACAGTCTACGACGCAAGACAAAAGAGAGCATAGATAGAGAAGATTTGGAACAATAACGCTGGGAAGTATTACCCCAGTGTTGAGGAAAAAGCGTCCTTCGGTATCTGCGATGTACGCACAAGACATAAAAAATAAAGGCAGAATAAAAAACAAAAGCTGACTAAGGGGAAAAGTGAGGAAGAAAAAGTATCCCTCAGTGGGGAGCGATTTCCGAATTTTTTACCCGTGTAACTGATTTTCAAGTCTTGAGCGATTGAGTAGGTTTTGCAGGATACTATACTCTCAGCTCTAAAGGATAAAAGGAAAAAAAGGTTAAAATAAAGTAGCTCACTTTCTTAGCTTTTGAGGTAGGATGCAGGAATTATTCTAAATTCATATTTAATCAGATGGCTACGAGAGGAGGAGCATAATTGAGGATATCTTTGGTTTATTCCTTAAAAAATGTGAAGAAATTTAGAAGTGTTTGCTTGACTTTGTTCTATTAGAGTCTAAGGGAATTTGGATTTGATACAATAACCCGTGTTTAGTTAAGAAATAGTTGGAAAAAGGTGGAGAAAGAATGGAAAAAAAGATTTTTGTCATTCAGGAGCATTGGGCTTCACGCCATCATTTTGACTTTCGTCTGGAAAAAGATGGAGTCTTAAAAAGTTGGGTTATTCCTCGCTCTATTCCCCAGAATGCAGGAGAGAAAAGGTTAGCCATAGAGGTAGAAGACCATGATTTAGATTACGCTGACTTTGAAGGAGAAATTACCGAAGGTTATGGGAAGGGAACAGTTAAAATATGGGATAGAGGATATTACTTTGCCTCTAAATGGGAGGAGAATGAGATTTTATTTGAGCTAATGGGGAATAAAGTTAAGGGGAAATATGCTTTAATTCGCACCAAAGGTGGTAAACTAAATGATAGCCAGCAGTGGTTATTGATTAAAAGAAAGGAGGATGTCAATTGACTATTCAAGAAGTTCTGGAGCAAGCTCTTAAAATGGAAGAAGACGGTCGTCAGTTT
>ERZ795062.2688-NODE-2688-length-11521-cov-4.426304_pt1 | contig 11521 bp, 11 predicted proteins | sample MGYA00375146_ERZ795062 | MGnify/ENA primary metagenome ERZ795062 (study PRJEB30191, sample SAMN05720281) | activated sludge metagenome | isolation source: Anaerobic digester | place: USA | collected 2015-07-16 ...
CTCGTCGTCGACATTGCGGATCAAAATGTCCGTCATGTGATATCACCTCTGACCTCCCACGCTATCAGGGTGTGGATGTGATGGCGAGGTTATGGTTCGTCCAGCGGGCACGTCGTGGAACACGGGATCAGTCGTCGACGAGTGCTGACAGCGCGGTCGCCGCCTGTTCGGGGTTGTCGGGCAGACGGAGGAGTGCGTCGATGACCGGGCGCAGTTCGGGATCGTCGGCCATCGGCCGCAGCCGGTCGGCGCTGGTGGCGATGGCGGCGCGGGTGTTGGGGCCGACATTGGTCGAACCCCACGACCCGGCGTAATAGCCTTCGGGAGCCTCGAATGAGGAGGCGATACCGATGAAGGCGAGCAACTCGATGATGCTGCGCCGCTGTTGTTGTGGTGTGTTATCGCCGGCGGCGTAGGCGACCAGGAACGGGACGGCGTACGCGGTGGCCTGATAGATGGTGCCCTGATGCCAGATATTGCCGTACAACAGGTAGATCGCATCGTCGAACGCCGACGTCTCGCCCACGGTAGTGCCTGTTCCACACTGTGGCTCATGGTCCGGATCGGTGATCGACAGTCCCCGAAGGGAACCCGCAACATCCGTGTGAGGAGCATCGTCGTCACCCCTCCCGATGCCATATGCGTGAGCAAGGGATTCCCAGTCGACACGATCGAGCTCATCCAGCGCCGCAGCACCGGTAGCGAGCGGAATCACGATGTCAGTCATGCGCCGAGTATAGGAAGGGACACCGTGTCGTCGGTGACCGTAAGCCCGCGGCCAGGTGTGTTTACCCCTCAGGGGCAAATATCTGTTCGAGGGTGTCGGCTCCGAGGACCAGGCGGGCGCTCCATTGCGAAATCTGTTCGGTGTTGGCGCGCGCGACGCGCTCACGCGTATCGGTATCGACGTCACCGAATTTTGCGGTCAGTAGCTCGATGAGCAGCCCAGCTCGTCCTTCGGCCAGAGCCCCGGCTCGGCCTTCGGCTCGGCCTTCCGCGCGGAGTACGTCTGCGGTGTTCATTGCGGCCTCCTCGGCTTCGGGTCCCACGGTGGCGGTATAGCGGATGATGTCTTCGACCTGCGTAGTACTGACAACTACAAGGTACTGGAATAGGGCTTCGAGGCGGCTGGAGTCGAGTTGGTTGATGTGGTCGGTCCACTCGGGCAGCCAGCGAATGGCGTTTGGGTCTTCTGGTGCTTTAGTGAGGAATACGAAGGTTATGCGGGCCGCGGTTGTCAGTGGTCGGGCGCGCAGGGCGGCGTCGCTGACGGTGGTGAGGTCGTCAAGCAGGTAGCTCGCGTGCGGTATCAGACCGTCGGCCGCAGCGCCGAGCGAGTCGTTGATGTCGAGGAGGTCGGCGATGTCGGTGGGTGCGGTCCATCGGCGCCGGCCCTGGTAGATGACCACCGGGATGATCAGTGGCAGCGGTCGTTGGCCTGGTCGAATCGTGTGCTGCTTGACGTGTCGGTCCCAGATGCGGACCTGATATTGCAGCATGCGGAACGCCATCAGTGGGTCCGGGGTGCTTTGGTGTTCGATGACGACGTAAACGTACGCGTCGTCCTCCTGGACTGTCGTTTTGAACAGGACGTCGGTTTGTCGGTGGCGTAGGTTTTCGTCGACGAAGGTGCCTTCTTGAAGCACCATGTCGTTGAAGTCGATGTGTGCGGTCAGTTCGGGCGGTAGCACCGAACGCAGTTCTGATCCGGCGTTCTCCGGGTCGGTGAAAATCAGCCGGAACAGGGCGTCGTGTGGTTGTCGGCCCGTGGATGGGTCAAGCCCCGTGTGGTGGTGTAACTGGTTGTTGATCCTTCGTTGGTGGTCAGGCGGGTAGTTCGATCAGCGGATCGGTACTCACCTCCGTCTGCGAGTTGGTGTCGGGGTCGGTGGTCAGGGTGAGTCGGCACCTGTTGAGGATTTCGAGTCCGAGGTATCGGCGTCCTTCGGCCCATTCGTCGGTCTGCTCGGCCAGGACGGCGCCGATGAGCCGGACGATGGCGTCCCGGTTGGGGAAAGATTCCCACGACGTCGGTGCGACGGCGGATCTCGCGGTTGAGTCGCTCGGTGGGGTTGTTGGACCAGATTTGCCGCCACACGTCGTCGGGGAACACGGTGAACGCGAGGAGGTCTTCGCGTGCATCGCCGAGGTGCTCGGCCACGTCGGGGAGTCGCCCTTCAGTGTATTCCAGAAGCCGGTCGAACTGGGCGTTGACGGCCGCGGCAGTGGGCTGGTCGTAGACGCTGTGCAGCATCGCCTTCACCGCCGGCCACATGGATTTGGGGCACACGGCCATGAGATTGGCGGCGTAGTGGGTGCGGCAGCGCTGCCAGGCGGCACCGGGCAGGTTCGCCGCGATCGCCTCGACCAGGCCGGCGTGCGCGTCCGAGGTCACCAGCCGGACTCCGCCCAGACCTCGGGCGACCAGGTCAGCGAAGAAAGGTGTTCCACGAGGCCTTGCTCTCGCTGGTCGCCACTTGCATGCCGAGGACTTCGCGGTGGCCATCGCCGTTGACGCCGGTCGCCAACAGTACGACGGCTTTGACGACCTGCTTGTTCTCGCGGACCTTGATCGTCAGTGCATCCGCGGTGACGAACGTGAACGGTCCAGCCTCGTCCAGGCGTCGGTGCCCGAACGCGGCGACCTGTTCGTCGAGGTCTTCGGCCATCCGGGAGACCTGCGACTTCGACAGTGAGTCGATGCCCAAGGTCTTGACGAGCTTGTCCATGCGCCGGGTCGACACTCCCGCCAGGTAGCAGTCCGCCACGACCGTGATCAACGCCGACTCGGCCCGCTTGCGGCGCTCGAGCAACCACTCCGGGAAGTAGCTGCCCGACCGCAGCTTGGGGATCGAAACGTCGACGGTGCCCACACGAGTGTCCAGGGGCCGGTGGCGGTAACCGTTGCGGCGGTTGGTGCGCTCGGCCGAGCGAGCATTCCACTCGGCACCACACACACTGTCGGCATCGGCTGACAGCAGGGCGTTGATCATGGTCTGCAGCAGCTCACGCATCAGATCCGGGGATGCGTCAGCGAGGGCTTGGCCAAGCAGGCCGGCAGGGTCGACAATATGGGGCGCGGCCATCGTGATGACTCCGTTCGAGGATTCTGTGGAAGGTTGACTCGAAGGATCACACGGTGGCCGCTCCTGCGTCTGCCGACATAACGTCGAAGACGATCTCGGCCACCGAGTTACACCACTCTATGGGGCACTACCGTGGCGTGCGAGAGATCGCTCGACAGATCGGACGCAGTCCCGCAACGATTTCGCGTGAGTTGCGACGCAACGCTGCGACCAGGGGCGGGAAACTTGAGTATCGGGCATTGGTGGCGCAGTGGAAAGCTCAGCAGGGCGCTAAGCGTCCGAAAACGGCGAAACTCGTGGCGAACGAAGAGTTGCGGACCTACGTCCAGGACCGCCTCGCCGGCGTTGTTCGCCGGCCCGACGGCACACTGGTGGTTGGGCCCACGCCACCTGAATGGAAAGGGCTGAACAAGCCGCACCGGGCTGATCGCCGGTGGTCGCTGGCATGGAGCCCGGAGCAGATCTCCCAGCGACTGCGGGTCGATTACCCTGATGATGAGTCCATGCGTATCAGCCACGAGGCGATCTATCAGTCCCTGTTCATCGAAGGCCGCGGCGCGCTCAAACGTGAGCTGGTGGCGTGTTTGCGCACCGGGCGAGCCCTACGGGAGCCTCGTGCTCGCTCACGCAACAAACCGCAGGGTCATGTCACCTCCGATGTCGTGCTCAGTCAGCGCCCACCCGAAGCCGAAGACCGCGCCGTCCCCGGTCACTGGGAGGGTGATCTCATCATCGGGGTGGGCCGCTCAGCTATTGGTACTCTTGTCGAAAGACGCAGCCGTGCAACCCTTCTAGTGCACCTGCCGCGCCAGCAGGGCTGGGGTGAGCAGGCGTATGTGAAGAACGGTCCGGCGCTCGGTGGCTACGGAGCCATCGCGATGAACGCGGCACTGACGGCGTCGATGGCCGAGCTGCCGCAGCAGTTGCGTAAGACGTTGACGTGGGATCGTGGCAAAGAACTGTCCGCACATGCCCAGTTCGCGATGGATACCGGGACACAGGTGTTCTTTGCCGATCCGCATTCACCGTGGCAACGCCCGTCGAACGAGAACACCAACGGACTGCTACGCCAATACTTTCCGAAGGGGACAGACCTATCTCGGTGGTCAGCCGCCGACCTCGAAGCCATCGCCTACACCCTCAACAACCGCCCCCGAAAAGCCCTTGAGTGGAGGACTCCCGCCGAAGTCTTTGGAGAGCAACTACACTCAGGCAAACGACCCGGTGTTGCATCGACCGATTGAACCCGCCCAGTACACGGCACTGACCTTCGGTCAGCGTTTGGCCGAAGCAGGTATCGCCGCCTCGATCGGCAGCGTCGGAGATAGCTACGACAACGCCCTGGCCGAGTCGGTCAACGCCGACTACAAGAACGAGTTGGTTGACAACCAGCCACTGCATCACGGACTGGCCGAGCTGTCGTTGAGCACCGCCGAATGGATCGCGTTCTACAACCGCGAACGCCCGCACAGCTACTGCCACGACCTCACCCCCGACCACGCCGAACAGTTGCACTACGATCAGCTACGCGCCCTCAATCCGGAGGGAGTACTCACAAAATGAGCTCTCCGGAAACGCCGGGACGGATCACTTCGGGTATAAGCTGTTGTGTTGGTTTAGGCGACACCGGTTGCCCTGCCCATGGACGGATGTGAGTTGTCACCTGAGCCGACGCGTATGAGGGCCTTCCGGTATCGTCTGTTTCTCACGGGTAGGGTGTTTGAGGGAGGTCGCAGGGTGGTGGCCGTCTACTACTAAGCCTGAGGGGGCTGCCGTGCGTTTGACCGCCGACAAGGCTGTGACGTGGAACGATTCGGCCGCGCCGGACGGTCTTTCGCCAGGCAAGGAACATGTGGGTCCAGACCCATTCGGTCTCGTTGGATTCCAGATCGCGGTCGCGCGAGCAGCGTCGGTTCCATCGCGCCAGGTCCCGGCATCAGTACCGTCGTCATCGTTCACGGATGCCGTCTACGAGGCTGCGATCGATCGATGGACGGGCTCCTGAGCTGATACAGGGTGTACGCGAGGTGTGACTAGTCGGCATCCTCGGACAGACCCCGAGGCCGGCAGATCGAAGTTTCAAGTGTTGAACAAGCTCTCCGCGCATGATCGAAAGGTAGGGAATGACTCTGGACTGGAGCCGAATCGGCGCTGGCGCCAACGAACCGCTACTTCGTCCTCGTGATATTTATGCGGCGATAGCCCACAAGCCTTGGCCATACCTGCGTCAGGAGCAGGGTGAAGTTCTCGAAGCATGGTTCAAACGCAAGGACGACCGCGACGTTGTGATCAAACAGAACACCGGTGGTGGAAAGACCGTGGCTGGCCTCTTGATTGCACAGAGCACATTGAATGAGGGTATCGGGAAGGCTGTCTACCTCGCACCGGACACGTATCTCGCTACCCGCGTTCGGGAAGAAGCCGATCGACTCTCGTTCACTACCGCCGACGATCCGAATGATCCGGACTTCCGCGCTCAGCAGGCCATTCTGGTGACTACCTACCAAAAGCTCATTAACGGAAGGTCAGTTTTCGGAGTTGTAGGAGACGACCGGGGAGAGCCACTCGATCTGGGTGTCGTCATCGTCGACGATGCGCATGCAGCGCTAGCCACGACCGAAGGTCAATTCCGCCTGTCCATTCCCAGGTCGCACGCCGCCTACGAAGCGTTGATCGATCTCTTCGCGGCGGATTTGCGCGTACAATCCAACAAGGTTTGGGAAGACCTCCAGGCTGGCGATTTTGGCGCAGCCGCCCGGATCCCCTACTGGTCCTGGGTGGAAAAGGCCGACCAAGTCATGTCCATACTCCATCCGCATAGGACGGAGAATGGCTTCGTTTTCACGTGGCCTCTAATCGGTCATATACTGCACTTATGTGCCGCGACGGTTACCCCCCGCCACATAGAAGTGCGCCCGCCTTGCCCGCCGATCTCTGCGATCCCTTCGTTCGCGCGCGCAACGCGCCGGGTCTATCTGACCGCAACATTGTCTGATGACAGCGTCTTGGTGACCGATCTGGACGCTGATCCCGCGCACATCTCAAAACCCGTGACGCCGGGTAGCGCTGCGGACCTAGGTGATCGGATGATCCTCGCGCCGGTTGCTCTTAATCCAAACCTCGACGATGAGGCGGTGCGCGTTCTCGCTAAGCAGTTCTCACAAGGAGACCGTAACGGCGACAACGTCCCCGACTCGAAGCCGATCAACGTGGTAGTCCTAGTGCCGAGCACGAAAGCGGCGGCTGTATGGGAGTCATACGCAGACCGCATCCACTACGTGAAGGACCTGGAAGCCGGCGTCGCGGAACTCAAGACCGGTCACGTTGGGCTTGTAGTGCTTGTCAATAAGTATGACGGAGTGGATTTGCCGCACGAGGCGTGTGAGCTCCTAATTCTTGATGGTGTGCCCCAGCCGATGGACGCAGTCGAAAGGCGCGAAGCAGTAGCGCTGAGTGGCAGTCCGATTCGACGCATGCGTGACGTGCAACGTATTGAACAGGGCATGGGCCGTGGGGTCCGCGAGAGTAGCGACCACTGCGCGGTGCTCCTCCTCGGAGCTAACCTTGGCGTGGCTACACACGACCCGCGCTGGCTTGAACTGTTCTCTCCTGCAACGAAGGCGCAACTGAGGCTGAGCAGGGACGTTGCCACGCAGATCAAGGGGCAAGGGCTGGAAGCAGTTCGAACAGTCCTCACTCTGTGCCTCGATCAGGACCCAAATTGGGTAGGCAGTGGGCGTAGGGCTCTCGCTGAGGTCCGCTATAGCCAAACGGGCGTAGTCCGCCCAGATGCAGTTGCGGGAAGGGTGGCTTTCGATCTCGCCGCCGCTGGGCAAACAAGCGAAGCAGCATTAAAGCTCCAGGCGGCCATTAACGATCTCGAAGACCCAGAACTGCGTGGATGGCTAATGGAGCAAAAAGCTTCCTATCTGTATTTCACCGATCCAGTCGCTGCCCAGAGAGCGCTTGTAACAGCCGTAAAGTCGAACCCTCACGTTCTACGCCCACCAGCCGGAATCGCGTTCTCCTCTGCGAAACCAGCTGTCGCTCAGGCCCGCGTGGCAGCAGACTTCCTATCTTCTGAGTACGGAGATCAGATGTCCCTGGTTCTCGGAGTTCGAGCTCTCCTTGACCAGATCGAGTGGGACGAAGAACGAACCAAAGAATCCGAGCACGCGTGGCAAGAGCTTGGCCGACATCTAGGGTTTGATAGCACTCGTCCAGAACAGCTTTACGGGAAGGGGCCAGATAACCATTGGGTCCTTGGGCCTGGTCGCCACGCTGTCATCGAACTCAAGACTGGTTGCACCACCGACACTATCGTGAAGAAGGACGTCGACCAGCTTGGAGGCAGTATTCGATGGAATAAGGAGCAGAACGTTGGCGTTCAGAGTATCCCGATCATGCTGCATCCCAGCCGGACGATAGATGACCGCGGCACGGTTGTTGATGGCATGAAGGTCGTAACACCAGCGAAGCTCGAGGAACTCAAAGAGGCAGTTCGCGCGTTCGCGGTGGCACTCGCGGACGGCCAAGGCCGGTGGGGTGACGAACAGGCTGTCAGAGAGCGGCTTAGCCATGGCCAGCTGACAGGCGACCGGATCTTTCAGAAGTACGTCGAGGCGCCGATCATCCCGTAACGACGAATCTCTTGCTATAGCAACTACATGCATCGTGCACCGCGATAGAAAATCCGAGGTTCGCGCTCGCTGGTCGTCAGTGGTTGACTGCGAGGGTAAAGCGGCTCTTCCACATTGGCGTCGAGAAAGACCCTCTGTGTGTCATTCACCGTACAGGTCGGCTTCGATCTCCTCGCTCGTAGCGCGAATCAATTTGGCCATGCTACGCGCATCGCGAAATCGTTCGAACTCTTTCAGCGGAATGCGATGATGGGCGCCAACTTTGATTGCGTGGATATCGCCGCTGTCGATACGTCGTGCGATTGTTGACCGCGAGACGCCGAGGTGGTCAGCGGCCTGAGCGGGGGTGAGCAGTTCAAGCCGCGACGTGATCTCAACGACCTCGCCGGCAGCTTCAGCGGCGGCGAAGTAGTCCCTGATCTCGTTCCACGTGTTTGGCGACATCGTTGCCGGGTCGACACGCAGTGCATTTTTCATGCCCACAGTGTACGCGTGTGTGCGCAGTTGTGTGACAGTAACTGTTCATTACTATTCCGGATTACGACTTCCTGACCTTCGTCCTCTGCGGTTACGACCCGTCCACAGACCCGAAGTCCAGTCCGATCAGGTCCCATCGGCCTGCCCAGTCCTCGACCCTGAAGGTGTCGATCTTGTGGTGGTCGTTCTTGTCGGCGTTCCGTGAAGGATCGGCTTGAAGCCACAACTCGAGTTCGCGAGCGATGTCGTTGCGCATGAAATCCGCTGGTGCCACGGGTGCATCGGCGGGGTCTGCCTGATTGTCGATGAATACCCAGGCGTCGGCCTCGGGATTCGCGCCGGGGTATCCGTCCTTCTTGGAGCCCTGCCACGGATCTTTGCTCTTCGACTTGGTTTTCAGCTTCACGCAGTATGTTTGCCCGTCCGCACCAGACACCTCGAACAAGAGCTTGCGACCCGGGATGCGCTCAGCGAATCCACCTCGCCGTTCCACCTCAGCGGTGAAGTGTTCGATGCCGTCGCTTTGGGTGCTCACTGGGTGGGCTCCGGCTTGGTCAAGTACTCGTCGCGGACGTCTGCCAGCTTGCGGCCGTCCTTGAGGGACCAGTATCGCCAGCCGTTGGTATGGCCGCCGCCGCGAACGAATCGGGCCGCGCCCGATGGTGACCAGAATGGGTTGCCGCCGCAATCGATTCCGGATTCGGTAATGGTGCCCACCTCGTTGGGTTTACGGCCGACGATCTGGTCGCCGGCCTTGAGTAGGCCCGCGGCGACCAGATGCTTGATCTCCACGTCGTCGCCCGAAACCGGCTGCTGTCCGGCGACGACTCCCTCGTGGCCGTCCGGGACCGGCCATATGCTCAGAAGGGCGTCGATCAGGGTGTGGGTCCGCTTGTCGATGAGTTCTTCGTTCCAGGCTGCGTCGGCGGTGGCGGTGAGAACACGGCCGGTCATGGTGATCGTGTTGTGGTCCTGGAGGGCGGCCCGCTTCTGGTCCCAAGCGCCGTTCGAGACCTTCGAGTTGAGCGACGTCGTCAGCAAGGTCAGGTTGCCGAGGCGGTTCACGTGCGCTTGCCGTTCGGTCGCTTCGACTTCGTCGGCGACCGGCCAGTGCTCCTGCCATTTTTGCGGGAGCAGGTGCTCGATAGGTAGCGAGGTGCGGGGTACCTGCGGCTGCTTCGTCTCGGAACGGTACTTGTCCTCGACCGCTTCGAGGAAAGCACGCAACCGGGCGCGAGGGAATCGGCTGTAGACCGGTGCCGTAATCAGCGCCGTGCGAAGCTCGGTATCGCCGGGCCAGTAGGTACTCACCGCGTTCAGCCGGCGCAGGTACCGCTGGATCCGATCCGGAAGGTCCGCCGGTTCTGAACGCGAGCTGGTTCCGATGAAGTCTGCGACGATGCGGCCGAGATCGGAGTTCGAGAGACGGAGAAGCTGACGGCGGTACAGCCAGCTTTCCGCATGCCCGATGACCCCGGCGACGACGGCCGCGTCGACATCCTTGCCGGGCTCGTGGAGCCAGAGCAGCAGCGGCGTCAGGAGTTCAATCCCGCTGGCCCGCATTCTGTACACGGCCATCTCGACCGGATCGAGTTGCCGAGACGATTCTTCTGCGTTGACGGACCACCGTTCGTACAAGTCCGCCTGCTGCTTCAAGTCGGGCAGGAGAGCGGTCATCGCCGGTCCGCTGTGCTTCACATACGACTTGAACCGGCTGAACGTCGAATGCGGACTGATCTCTTCGCCGATCCGCGACACAAGCCACTGGTTGAGAAACAGGGAGCTGCGGCTGACCTTGCGACGACCGAAACTGATCTCCTTCTCCCAGAACTTGCTCTCGAACGGCCAGCCCTGGTGGTAGACCTTCTCCGTGTCGGCGCCCTCGGCATCGAGCATCTGAAAGACATAGTTGCGGACAAGGTCCGCTGCGGTCAGCGGAGCTCCGCGGGCGTTGAGTGTTTCGAAGATTTCCTGGGAGTCCTCTTCGGCGGTCAGTTCGATGGTCACCAGTTGCAGTTGGGACTGCAACGCATCGGCGAGGACCGTGGCGCGCTGAGCGATGTCGCCCTCGCCTTCGTTCAGCCACTCCTCAGCCCGAGCGGTCATATAGGCATGGCACTGTGCGATCAGTGTTCTCGAGTGTGTGAGCGACACGTAGTCGACGGGGACCGGTGCCTCCATCACCTCGCTGAACGCCGCGCGATCGACATTCAAATGCCGTATTTTCAGGGCACTCTCACCGTCGGCGACGAATGCCGTGGGGTTGTGAGTGAGCATGTCCAGTTGCTCGGCAGATTTTTCGGCCCCGCGTTCGGAGATCACCGCACTCACCGCGTCCATGAGTAACTGGAGGGTGGTGAGGCGCTGTTGGCCGTCGATCACGTTCCACGTCGGGACATTCGCGGTCGTCACCGCCTGGGCTTGCAACACCACCGCACCCATGAAGTGCTGGGGTCGCGCCATCGGATTCTCAAGAGTGAGGTTCGCGATCCGACGTACGTCTTTCCACAGTGGTGCCCACTGGTCTTCCTCGTCCCAAACGTATTTGCGCTGGAATAGTGGAATCACAAGATGCTGTGGTTGGTTGAACAACTGCTGTGGAGTGCGTTTATGGGTGTCCATAATTGACCTACAGGTCCCCTCTGAAGGCACGGGATTGGAGAGATGTGAAGAGTTCGTCATCGTGGTTCGCTACTGCGTGAGTGGTCTCGTGCTCGGATTCGATACGGGCCAGTCTCACGGCGAACTCGGTCTGTGTACTGAGCGGCGGTACCGGAATGGGCATCGCCTTAATGATGCCCATGTTGAGGCCATCCATGATTGAGCCCTTGGTTTGGCGGCGGAGGTGTGCCAACGAATCGGGATGCCAGAGGAACGCTGCCCGCAGGAATTCTGGGTTAAGACGTTCGGTTTCCGGCGTAATCGCACAGATGTGCTTCGTGTTGATCGCGGTGGGGATGTCATCGGGGACAACAACGCATCGGCCAGTTGTACCCATGATGCTGATGAGAACGTCGCCGTGATTAACTGTGTACCTTGTCAGCTTCTCGTACTTCTCGGGTGTGATAAAACGGCGTTCGGCCCAACGGAACTTGTTCCCAACTACATTGTCGAGGCCCAGGACTGCGATTCCTTCGTCAACGAACTCGCTGTGAAGTAGTTGACTGCCGAACGGGCCGGTTCTTATCAGTGAAGCTTCGGCAGCGACAGTCGAGGTAGCAGGGACCTCCGCGAACATATCGCGGAAGACAGACTCGATGAGTGAGTCGAGGTGGGTGAGGACTTGGCGGCGTTTGGTGCGGAGGGAGTCGGCGTGGT
>ERZ795062.2698-NODE-2698-length-11498-cov-6.200734_pt1 | contig 11498 bp, 9 predicted proteins | sample MGYA00375146_ERZ795062 | MGnify/ENA primary metagenome ERZ795062 (study PRJEB30191, sample SAMN05720281) | activated sludge metagenome | isolation source: Anaerobic digester | place: USA | collected 2015-07-16 ...
ACCAACCGGCTAGAACAGCTGCTGCCTCAGCAGCGAAGAACCGAACTATACACAACCTAACAACACAACGTCAACACTTCCTTTGCAATATTTTAAACACCCATCACTTTCCCACTGTTTTATAAAGCAATTCTTTTTAGCCCCTTTCGTTTCTCAAGAAAATGCCTGTCTGAAATAGCTTTCAGACAGGCACTTTTATCAAAGCAATTACATCAAATTCAAATCGCTGACACGATCAAATAGATGATCAGGCTTACCACCATCTTCGTGCAACTGGATGCGCAAACGCAAATCGTTAGCAGAATCGGCCTGACGTAGAGCTTCGTCGTAGCTAATCACTCCACGCAAATAAAGAGTAAACAGGTTTTGGTCGAAGGTTTGCATACCCTCATCTACCGAACGCTGCATCAATTCTTTAATACCCATTAAGTCACCTTTAAAAACCAAATCCTGTACAGCTGGGGTATTAATGAGCAAATCGACGATAGCGGTACGACCATTGTTGTCGCGCTTAACCACTAAGCGTTGGCCAATGATACCGGTAAGGTTCATGGCGATATCCATCAATACCTGTTTGTGGCGCTCTTCGGGATAAAGGTTCATGATCCGCTCAATGGCTTGGTTGGCGCTGGTGGCGTGAATGGTGAATACACACAAGTGGCCGGTTTGCGCCAATTGCAACGCATATTCCATACTATCCTGCGAACGCACCTCACCGATACACACCACATCAGGGGCCTGACGCATGGCGTTTTGCACCGCTAAACTCCAGTCAGCGGTATCAATACCGATTTCGCGCTGGGTGATGATACATTTTTTCGGACGGTGCAGATACTCGATTGGGTCTTCGATGGTGATGATGTGACCGGGCAGATTATGGTTGCGGTAGTTCAACATGGCGGCCATTGAGGTGGACTTACCTGAGCCGGTCGCACCGGCCAGAATCAGCATGCCGCGTGACTTCATAATCAGTTGGTTAAGCACAGGCGGCAGGCTTAAGTCTTCTACGGTTGGCACTTCTGAATTGATTCGACGCAATACTAATCCGACACGACCTTGCTCATGGTAAGCATTCACACGATAACGGGTATCACTGCGCGACTGCACCGAGTAGTTGAGTTCCAAATTAGCCTTAAACTCGGCTTTCTGATCCTCATTCATGGTGGAAGCAACAATTTCTTCAGTGTCGGCAGCAGTAAGCATTGGCAAAGCAACCGGCGTCAACTTACTGTTGATTTTCATTGCCGGCGGAAAGCCTGCGCTGATAAAAATATCGGATGCGCCGCGATCTTCGGCATCGAAACACATGCGATCGAGAATCGGATGTAGGTGTACGCCGATTTGTGCAGGGGTTGGTCGTGGTGCGTTCACAGAAGCCTGAGAGGCAATCTGCTTATCAGCATAGGCACTAACCATATCGTTCAACAAATCTTCCAATTGTTTATTTGGGTCAGTCATGATATTTCTCGCAATGTTTTAGAATACGGTTAGCTCAACATATCGGCATTTTGTGCTTTACTGCATGCCACTTCCGGCGTAATGACACCTTGGCGCAACAAAGCTTGCAATGCCTGATCAAGAGTTTGCATACCGTGTGCTTGACCGGTTTGCAAAGCAGAACCGATTTGGGCGATTTTGTTTTCGCGAATCAGGTTACGCACCGCAGGGGTGGCCAACATGATTTCATGTGCGGCAACACGACCGTTACCGTCTTTAGTTTTTAACAGAGTTTGCGAAATTACAGCACGCAAAGATTCGGACAGCATAGAGCGCACCATTTCTTTTTCGCCGGCGGGGAATACGTCGACAATACGGTCCACGGTTTTAGCGGCGCCGGTGGTGTGCAGGGTACCGAATACCAAGTGACCGGTTTCTGCGGCGGTAAGTGCCAGACCGATGGTTTCTGGGTCACGCATCTCGCCCACCAGAATCACGTCCGGGTCTTCACGCAACGCGGATTTCAGCGCGTTAGCGAAGCTGTGGGTATGTTCATGCAGTTCACGTTGGTTGATCAGCGCTTTTTTACTTTCGTGTACAAACTCGATCGGGTCTTCGATGGTAAGGATGTGGGAGGGCTGATTTTCGTTGATGTAGTTAATCATCGCAGCCAGCGTGGTGGATTTACCGGAACCGGTTGGACCGGTTACCAACACCAAACCGCGCGGGGTATCGGCGATTTTCTGGAAAATACGCGGCGCTTTAAGGTCTTCCAAGGTCAGTACGGTACTGGGAATAGTACGGAACACCGCTGCCGGGCCGCGATTGGACATGAACGCATTCACACGAAAACGGGCGACGTTGGGCAACTCGAAAGAGAAGTCAGTTTCCAGATTTTGCTGGTAGTTTTTGCGTTGCAAGTCATTCATCACCGAAGTAATCATGTGACCAACTTCTTCGGAAGACATTTCAGGCAGGTTGATACGGCGGATATCACCGTGCACACGAATCATCGGCGGCAGGCCGGCAGAGAGGTGTAAGTCGGATGCTTTGTTTTTTACGCCAAAGGCGAGTAAGTCGGTAATTTGCATAATGTGTCCTTATTTTATTAAGATAGTGTTTTATTTCCTGCTGATGCGCCGGCAACAAACCAGCTTACCGCAGGACGGTTTCGGTCGTATTGAAATAAAATCTTATCTATTCTAAATAAACAGCGGCAGTTGTTCCATGCAAATTTGAAATTTGCGGAAAAAACGGTCAAACAAAGGAAAAAAGCATGACGATGCTGCAACACAATTACCAAATGGTGTGCTCACAACTGGCAGATGCGGTTCAACAGGCTGGTCGGCCGAGCGGCAGTGTGCAGCTGGTGGCGGTCAGCAAAACTTTTCCGGCAGAGGCCATCCGCGAGGTTTATGCCGCCGGCCAACGTGATTTCGGTGAGAACTATATTCAGGAATGGTCTGCCAAAACAGAAGAGTTGGCTGATTTGCACGACATCGTCTGGCATATTATTGGCCAGATTCAATCGAATAAAACCCGTGTAGTGGCCGAACGTGCGCATTGGGTGCACAGTATTGATAAACTGAAAACCGCCGAGCGATTAAGCACCCAACGGCCACCGCAGTTGCCGCCGTTACAGATTTGTATTGAGGTGAATATTGCGAATGAAGCGAATAAACACGGCGTACCGCCAGAAGAAGCAGTAGCTTTGGCGCTGGAAGTGAGTAAACTGCCGAACCTGCAAGTACGCGGCCTGATGTGTGTGGCCGAAGCGGCGGCGGGCGAAGCTGAATTGCAACGGCAGTTCAAGCAAATGCAGGGCTTGCTGGCCGATTTGCAGGTAGCGGGCGTGGCGGCGGATGTGTTGTCGATGGGGATGTCGGCCGATATGCCGCTGGCGGTGGCTTGTGGCGCGACTCATGTTCGGGTGGGTAGTGCGATTTTTGGTAAGCGTAGTTATGCTTGAATAAATTAACAATGCCTGTCTGAAAATATAATCGCTTTCAGACAGGCATTTAATGAAAAGGAAAATAAGATGACGATTTATTTCTTAGGCGGCGGCAATATGGCAGCGGCCATCATCGCCGGACTGCACCGCACAGGCCGACAAAACAGCGTGCACGTGGTGAACCGCGGCGCAGAAAAACGCGAGAAGCTGGCGGCTTTATATGGCGTACAAACCTCACCCACCCTGCCGGTTTTAACAGAACACGATGTATTGGTGTTGGCGGTTAAACCGCAAGACATGAAAAGTGCCTGCGAAAACATCGCGACCAACGGCGCACTGGTGTTGTCTGTAGCGGCTGGTTTGAACGTGAACACCTTAAGCCGCATGCTCGACGGCACTCGCCGCATCGTGCGGGTGATGCCGAATACTCCTTCGCAAATCAGTATGGGCGTCAGCGGGATGTATGCCGCCGAAGGCCTGTCTGAACAGGATAAACAAACTGCCGATTCAGTGATGCAACCGTCCGGCATGGTGGTGTGGCTCGCAAAAGAAGACGAAATGCACTCGATTACCGGCATCAGCGGCAGCGGTTCGGCTTATGTGTTTTACCTGATGAACGCCTTGGCGCAAGCAGCGGAACAACAAGGCTTTAGCAGCGAGCAAGCCAGAAGCTTAAGTTTGGCCACTTTTAAAGGCGCAGTGGCGCTGGCCGAGCAAAGCGGCGAGGCCTTCGACGTATTGCAACAAAACGTCACGTCTAAAGGCGGTACCACAGCCGAAGCCATTCGAGTATTTGGCGAAAAAAACATTGCCGGCTCGATTGCCGAAGGCGTAGCAGCCTGCGTTGCCCGTTCTAAAGAGCTTGGCAAAATGCTGGAACAGCAATCGTAAGAACGGCATTCATCACCAAGCGCGGTATCTTTTCTCGCCATTTGACACGGTTTTCCCCCTTAATGAAACACTCTTAATGGGAAAACCGCCTTGTTTTCATATCAACTGACAAAAAATCCACCTCACACCAATTATAAATACCGTTTCTAAAAGAAAGGCCTGTCTGAAAAATGTTTGCCAAAGTCATTCTCTTGATTGCCGACGTTTGGGCGATTGTTTGCGTGTTGCGTATGCTGTTGCAGCGCGGCGGATTGTCGCCACAACACCCGGCGATGAAATTCTGCAAACAGTTCACCGATGTACTGATTGCGCCGTTTAACCGATTGAAGCGCAAAAAGGCAAACTGGGATTTCAGCTGCCTACTGGCCGCCTTCGTGGTCTATTATTTAGTGTTCCTCACCCTGATATTTATGGCGCTGCCGTCTGCCGGTGCGGCAAAAGCCATTTTTGGCGCCAGCCTGTTCAGCGTTATCAGCCTCAGTAAAGCTGTCGCCTATGCTTTGCTAATCGGACTGGTGGCTCGCATGGTGTTAAGCATCAGCCAACCTTATGCGCCCATTGTGCAGGCTTTGCAGGTAATCTTTGAACCTTTATCCAAGCCGTTTGTCTTTTTAAGAATCGGACGTTACGATTTTTCAGGTAGTATCATCGCTATCGTGTTGTGGCTATGGCTCACGGCATTGATACCTCAGCTGATGTCGCAACTCAACTTGTGGTTATTGCAATAATCTACATACAGACTGCTGAGGTAAAGAACTGTTCGCAACAGTAAAACTGCCGCCAGAAATTGGGTGGCCCAGCAAATCATGCTACCATTCGCGGCTTAACCGTAGAAAATACCGTTTATTCGGTAAGCTGCATTGCGTAAAAACAACCACCTTTTTCTCCACAAGAATAAGCTGTAAAAGGTGAAATAACATTAGAGGTTAATATGGCGAAACTAACAGAACAAAATATTCTCGACTGGAATGGTCCTGAAGAGGATTACATGAACGAAGACCACTTGGCCTTCTTCCGCGAATTATTGGTGAAACTGCAAGACGAATTGATTGAAAAAGCCAACGTCACCACCGACCATCTGCAACAGCACGAGTCTGCCCCAGATCCGGCCGACCGCGCCACTCAAGAAGAAGAATACGCGCTTGAATTGCGTACCCGCGATCGTGAACGCAAACTGATGAGCAAAATTCAGTCGTCTATCCGTGCCATCGACGAAGGCGATTATGGTTATTGCAAAGACACCGGCGAACCCATCGGTCTCAAGCGCTTGCTGGCGCGCCCGACAGCCAACTTATCGGTAGAAGCGCAAGAGCGTCGTGAACAGTTGAAGAAGCAGTTTGCCGATTAATTTGAAGCAAATCATAAAAAAACCGCATTTTGCTTGAGCAAAGTGCGGTTTTTTGTGGACATGATTAAAGTAGAGATACCGCTTTCAGACAGGCATCGGCGCCATATTTGTTAGCTATATCCACACACTGACTGAATCATAATACCACCATACTAAAAAATTGAATCCGAGTATGAAGCTGGGAGACTGCTTTAAAGTTGATGAATTATATTTGAATGCCGGTATCAGCCAAAAAAGCCTGTCTGAAACTTTTCAGACAGGCTTTTTACACAACACTCTCCTTAAACCTTAAGAAGATTTTGTTTCAATCTGCTCCAGCGGACCAATCTCCACCTGCTCCGTTTGCTCAATTCGTACTTCCGAACGACGCGGACCTTTGGCAATGCTCGGCTGTTCATAGGCTGCCACAGCTTGTAAAGCGCTTTGACTGGTTTGCACCAAAATCAAGTCACCCAAATCAGGCAGGCTGTCGTTTTGAGCAGCAGGCGAAGCCGCAGCAACCACCGGCTCTTGCGGTTGGGTATCAACCGCTGTTTCAGCGACAGCTTCGTCAACGCTTGCTACCGATGCTACGGTTTGCTCATCATCACCTTCCAAGGCAAACAATACCGGTTCTTCTGTTTGCACCTCAACTACCGGCACCTGCGGCTCAACAATCTGCACCGCAACCGGCTCCGGCAAAGCTTCGCCCATTACATGAGCCACCGCCAAACGCACCCGGTCTCCGACTTCTTCAATCATCAGATAGTGCTCGATTTTCTCGGCAGACGGAATGTTGCGCTTCTTATCGTTGCGGTTATTGCGGCGGTCGCGCTGATTGCGGTTGCCTTTTTCATTGCGCTCGCGGTTGTTGTTGCGGCGCTGGCGCGGTTCGGCCTGCGGCTGTTCCGCTTCCGTTTCCAACTCAGGCGCAGCAACCACTGCGTTTTCATCGGCAACCTCTTGCGGCTCTTGTGCTTTAACACGCGGCTTTTTCACATTGTCACGACTATCAACCGCTGCTGCTGTTGCAGCCAAAGCAGCCACTTCACCAACTGCTACCGCATTATTTTCCGATTCCGCCTCGTTCTGACGGCGTTCGGCATCCTGCTGACGGCGACGTTGCTGCTGTCTACCCTGATTAGACTGCTGTCGCTTACCGCTTTCCTGCTGCTCGGCTGCCACTTCACGCACATCATTTTGTGTTTTATTTTGCGCTTCTTGGCGATCACCGCCTTGCTGGCGGTTGTTCTGGCGACGGTTGTTGTTGCGTTTATTGCGGTTTTCAGCGCCCTCTTCGGCTACTGCGGCATCAGCACTTTCATTCGCTTTGTCTTCATCATTGTGATGACGACGGTTGGACTGATTGCGGCGGCTGCCGGAACGGCGGTTCTGCCCTTGGCGGCGATTGCCGTGGCCGGCTTTATTGCCACTTGCAGCCGGTTTTTCAGCTTCCACTGCCGGCGGCGTGCTGCTGCCGAAGATACCTTTGAACCAAGCTTTGAATTTGTCCCACCAAGTTAATTCCGCGGGTTTCACTTCTTCATACACCGGCGCCGGCTGGGTATGCTGCACCCCTTTTACTGCCGGTTCTGGGCGGGCGGCCTTAGTGGCTTTGCTGCTGGCAAACGGTGCCTCTTCTGTTTCCGGCTCGGCTACCTGTTTGTAGCTCGGCTCGGCGTTGTCATCCACATCATCAGTACGCACGCGGGTGATTTCGTAATGTGGGTTTTCCAAATGAATATTCGGAATCAGCACCACCGATACATCCAAGCGCTCTTCCATGCCGAACAATTCGGCGCGTTTTTCGTTCAACAGGAAGGTAGCCACATCCACCGGCACTTGTGCGTGCACTTCGCCGGTATTGTCTTTCATCGCTTCTTCTTGAATGATGCGCAACACGTGCAGCGCAGTCGATTCAATGCCGCGGATCACGCCGGTACCGGCGCAGCGCGGGCAGGCCACGTGGCTGCTTTCGCCCAATGCCGGTTTCAGGCGCTGGCGGCTTAATTCCAGCAGGCCGAAGCGCGAAAGTTTGCCCATTTGTACGCGGGCGCGGTCTTTTTTCAAGGCATCGCGCAAGGTGTTTTCCACATCGCGCTGGTGCTTGGCGTTTTCCATATCGATAAAATCGATCACCACCAAACCGCCCAAGTCGCGCAGGCGCATTTGGCGGGCGACTTCTTCGGCGGCTTCCAGATTGGTTTTGAAGGCAGTTTCTTCGATGTCGGCACCACGGGTGGCACGGGCAGAGTTCACGTCCACCGACACCAACGCTTCGGTGTGGTCGATCACAATCGCGCCGCCGGAAGGCAGGCTCACGCTGCGCGAGAAGGCGCTTTCAATCTGATGCTCGATTTGGAAACGGGAAAACAGCGGGGTATGGTCGTTGTAGAGCTTCAGGCGGCCGATGTTGTTCGGCATTACATAGCTCATGAATTCGGAAACCTGCTCGTACACTTCAGCGTTATCGATCAGGATTTCGCCGATATCGGGGCGGAAGTAATCGCGGATGGCGCGGATCACCAGCGAGCTTTCCATAAACAACAGGTAAGGCTCATTGTGCGCGCGGGCGGCTTCTTCAATCGCCTGCCACAATTGTTGCAGATAGTTGAAATCCCACTGCAATTCTTCCACGCTGCGGCCGATACCGGCGGTACGCGCAATCAGGCTCATGCCGCGCGGCACTTCCAACTCGGACATCACCGCTTTCAACTCTTGGCGATCTTCGCCTTCGATGCGGCGCGATACGCCGCCGCCGCGCGGGTTGTTCGGCATCAATACCAAATAGCGGCCTGCCAGACTGATAAAGGTGGTGAGCGCTGCGCCTTTATTGCCGCGCTCGTCTTTTTCCACCTGCACAATCACCTGCATGCCTTCTTTCAGCACGTCTTGAATGCGTGCGCGGCCGCCGTCGTAATCTTGGAAATAGGAACGGGAAACTTCTTTGAACGGGAGAAAACCGTGGCGGTCGGTGCCGTAATCGACAAAACACGCTTCCAGCGACGGTTCGATGCGGGTAATCACACCCTTATAGATATTGCCTTTACGCTGCTCTTTGCCCAGCGTTTCGATGTCCAAATCCAACAGGGTTTGTCCATCAACAATCGCTACGCGCAGCTCTTCGGCTTGCGTAGCATTGAATAACATACGTTTCATGATAGTCACCTTCATTGAGCCTGCTTGGGCGCGCGTAATTTGCAAAACGCGGCGGCAGGCTCGGGATAAGGCACCCTACCCAGCTTCGTAATCAGTTTTTGAAGTCTCTCCCGGCACGGTATGCCTGTCTGAAAACAGGCGGTGCCGATTACACGGCAGGCGCTGAGAGGATAATAATGAAGAAGGAAATATAAAGAACAATTCGCCGCGCATTGTGCGCCTGCGATACCTGCGCTCACTTTTTTATTCAAAAAGCGGCTGCCGGTGTGGAATCTGAGCCGTCATCTTCTCATTGTTTGCCGCATCCTTACTACCAGAGCCCTGAGCTGCGCTTGATTCAGCGTCTTACTGCGCTGGCGGGTTGCTGTTGGGCGGCATACATTCAAACTTAATTACTGCTTCGGCAACGCTGGCTTGCGCGTGTTCCGAAGAAATTGCTTTGTAGCGTGCTTTTTTAATATAAAATCTACTGTTTACAACCGGCCTGTTTCCGTTGCGCTTGGCGCATCATATTCATATTAAGGAAACAGGTCACGGGATTATAGAGAAAATGCCGGCAATTAGCAAAGACTTAGTCAATCATTTGGCCGTCGGCGACGAAGACGGCGGCCAGCGTTTGGATAATTATTTATTCAAAATACTCAAAGGCGTGCCCAAAAGCCATGTTTTGCGGATTATCCGCGCAGGCGAGGTGCGGCTGAACAAAAAGCGCTGCAAGCCTTCCGACCGCATTACGGCGGGCGATGTGCTGCGCATTCCGCCGGTGCGCACCGCCGAAAAAGCGCCCGTGCCCGCGGCACAGGCCGTGCCCGCGCGCGAGTTTGAAATCGTTTATGAAGACGAGGCAATGCTGGTGATCAACAAACCGGCAGGCGTGGCGGTACATGGCGGCAGCGGAGTGAGTTTCGGTGTCATCGAACAACTGCGCCGCGCCCGCCCCGAAGCACGCTATCTGGAACTGGTGCACCGTCTCGACAAAGACACCAGCGGCTTACTGATGATTGCCAAAAAACGCAGCGCCTTGGTGAAACTGCACGAAGCCATCCGCAACGACCACCCGAAAAAAATGTATCTGGCGCTGGGTGTCGGCAAGCTGGCGGCCGATAAATTGCAGGTGAAACTGCCGCTGTTTAAATACACCGGTGCACAAGGTGAGAAAATGGTGCGGGTGAGCGAAGACGGCCAATCGGCGCACACCATTTTCCGCGTGCTCGCCCGTTTCAACAACGCCCTGCTGCATCAGGCAGGCCTGTCTGAACTAAGCTTGGTGGAAGCGACTTTAAAAACCGGCCGCACCCACCAAATCCGCGTGCACCTGCAATCGCAAAACTGCCCGATTGCCGGCGACGAACGCTACGGCGATTATCAAGCCAACAAGCGTTTGCAGAAGCTCGGCCTAAAAAGAATGTTTCTGCACGCCGCCGAATTGCGGCTAGCACACCCCTTGAGCGGCGAACCGCTGCTGCTGCGGGCGGAATTGCCGGCGGAATTGCAACAACTGATTGATCGCTTATCAGCAGCGGAACAATCGCAGATTAAGCAACCCTAAATGTTTTCAGACAGGCCTGTCTGAAAACATTTCATTCAAAATTGATTCGTAGGAAAACATTATGCCCAGTATTCTGATTACCGGCTGCTCGAGCGGCATCGGTTACAACACCGCTAAATTTCTCCACCAAATGGGCTGGCGCGTTTTTGCCAGTTGCCGCAAAGCGGAAGACGTCGAGCGCTTGAAAGCCGAGGGTTTTGCCGATGCACTGCAATTGGATGTGGCCGACAGCGACAGCATCAATGCCGCTTTTGAAAGCGTATTGGCCGCTACCGGCGGCTCGCTGGATGCGCTGTTTTCCAACGCCGGTTACGGCCAGGTCGGCGCGGTGGAAGACATTTCGCGCACCGCGTTGCGCGAGCAGTTTGAAACCAATATTTTCGGCGCCTGGCAGTGCATCACGCTGGCGATGAAGGTGTTCCGCCGCCAAGGCCACGGCCGTATTTTGGTGAACAGCAGCATTCTGGGCTTTGCCGCCATGCCCTGGCGCGGCGCGTACAACAGCACCAAATATGCACTGGAAGGCATGTGCGACACCTTGCGCCAAGAAGTACACGGCAGCAATATTCATGTGAGCCTGGTCGAACCCGGCCCGATTGCCACCCGCTTCCGCGATAACGCCTTGATTAAATTTGAGGAACACATCGATATCGACGGCAGCTTCCACGCCGCCGCCTACCACCGCCAGCTCAAACGCTTGAAAACCAGCGGCGCGGTCGCCCCGTTTACCTTGAGTTCGCCGAGCTGCGCGGTGGTCTGCGTGCGTGCGCTCACCGCCAAACGGCCGAAAGCGCGCTACCGCGTGACCTTCCCCACCGTGTTGTTCTGGTATCTGAAACGCGTTCTACCGACTTCAGCACTCGACTACTTCTCGCGTAAAGCGGTGGAAGACCAAGGCAAATGAGTGCGCCGCTGCTCTATTTAGCCTCCGGCAGCCCGCGCCGCCGCGAGATACTCGAAAGCTTAGGCTACCGCATCGAGCGTTTGACCGCCGATATCGACGAAACGCCGCACGAAGGCGAAGCCGCTTACGATTATGTGCTGCGGATGGCCTGCGAGAAAAATACTGCCGCCCTCACCCGCTGGCATCAGCAACACCCGTCGCCGCCCGCTACGCCGGTACTCACCGCTGACACCACCGTAGCGCTCGATAACCATATTCTCGGCAAACCGGAAAACGCCGA
>ERZ795062.2703-NODE-2703-length-11479-cov-11.533088_pt1 | contig 11479 bp, 10 predicted proteins | sample MGYA00375146_ERZ795062 | MGnify/ENA primary metagenome ERZ795062 (study PRJEB30191, sample SAMN05720281) | activated sludge metagenome | isolation source: Anaerobic digester | place: USA | collected 2015-07-16 ...
CGGAAGATGCCGCTAACCAATTGAATTTGTTCGACTTTTAACCGGACACTACTGAGGTTGAATGACAAATGACGAATGACCTCGCTGGCGCTTCGATGACGGCGGCTGCGCCGCCATGACGCCGATCGAGCGCTGACGCACCCGTCATCGGTCATTGAAGCCGCGCAGCGGCGAGGTCATCGAGCGCAGCGAGGTCATTCGTCATGAAGATGCGACAATACGGGGTTCACATGAGTACCCTCTATTCAGACCTCGCGCTGGCCGAGCCCCTCAAGCGCGCCGTGGCCGACATGGGCTACGAGACCATGACGCCGATCCAGGCGCAGGCCATCCCCGTGGTGCTGGCGGGCCAGGACGTGATGGGCGCGGCCCAGACCGGCACCGGCAAGACGGCCGCCTTTTCGCTGCCGCTCTTGCAGCGCCTGATGAAGCACGAGACCGCCTCGGTCTCGCCGGCGCGCCACCCGGTGCGCGCGCTGGTGCTGCTGCCCACGCGCGAGCTGGCGGTGCAGGTGGCCGACCAGGTCAAGCAGTACGCCAAGTACACCCAGCTGCGCAGCGCCGTGGTGTTTGGCGGCATGGACATGAAGCCGCAGATCGCCGAGCTGCGCAACGGCGTCGAGGTGCTGGTGGCCACTCCCGGGCGCCTGCTGGACCACATCGAGATGAAGACCGCGGTGCTGGGTCAGGTCGAGTACGTGGTGCTGGACGAGGCCGACCGCATGCTGGACATCGGCTTTCTGCCCGATCTGCAGCGCATCCTGAGCTATCTGCCCAAGGGCCGAACCACCTTGCTGTTCTCGGCCACCTTCTCGCCCGAGATCAAGCGCCTGGCCGAGAGCTACCTGAGCAACCCGGTGCTGATCGAGGTGGCGCGCCCCAACGCCACGGCCTCCACGGTGGAGCAGCACTTCTACCTGCTCGACGACGAGGACAAGCGCCGCGCCATCCGCCAGGTGCTCAAGGACAAGGCGCTGCGCCAGGCCTTCGTGTTCTGCAACAGCAAGCTGGGCACGGCGCGGCTGGCGCGCGCGCTCGAGCGCGACGGCCTGAAGACCACCGCCCTGCACGGCGACAAGAGCCAGGACGAGCGCCTGAAGTCGCTGGAAGCCTTCAAGGCCGGCGAGGTCGATCTGCTGGTGGCCACCGACGTGGCCGCGCGCGGGCTGGACATCAAGGACGTGCCGGCGGTCTTCAACTACGACGTACCCTTCAACGCCGAGGACTACGTGCACCGCATCGGCCGCACCGGCCGCGCCGGCGCCTCGGGCGTGGCCGTCACCCTGGTGACCAAGCACGACCAGCGCCTGATGGCCGAGCTGGAAAAGCTGCTGAACCGCAAGATCGAGGTCGAGCCGATCGAGTTCGAGGAAGAGCGCGCCCGCGGCCGCCACAACGACGGCCGCCGCCGCTGGCAGTCCGAGGAAACCGGCGACAGCCGCGACCAGCCCCGCCGCGAACGTGGCGAGCGCCGCCACCCCGAGCGCGGCGCCGCGCCGCGCGCCAGCGGCCCGGCCGATCCGTTCTTCGAGCGCCCTTACGAGGCGCCGGCCGAACCGTCGGACCAGCCCCCGGCCTGGGAGCAGAAGGCGCGGCCGGCCCGGCCCGGCCTGTCGGCCAACATCAAGCCCAAGCGCAAGGTGGCGGCGCTGTTCAAGGCCCCCGACCCGGCCCACTGATTGTTTTCGGATCAAAAAGGGGCGCTGGCGCCCGCCCATCGAGCGCCAGCAGCTATTTATTTCGTAGCATTCAGCGCCACAGATGGGTGGCGGCGTGGATCACCAGTCCCACCAACCCGCCCACCAGCGTGCCGTTGATGCGGATGAACTGCAGGTCGCGCCCGATGTGGCGCTCCAGCTCGGCGGTCATCTCGGTCGCGTCCCAGGCCTGCACGCGCGCGGCGATGTAGCGGCGGATGTCCTCGCGGTAGCGCTCGATCAGGCGCGGCGCGCCGGCCTGCAGCTCCTCGTTGATCCAGGCGCGCACGGCGGCGTCGCCCGCCAGCCGCTCGCCCAGCGTGCGCGTGGCCTGTGCGATGTGGCGGCGAATCGACGAGTCCTCGCGCCCCATGTCGGCCTGCAGCCAGGCCAGCAGTTCGCTCCACAACTGGTTGACCCAGGCGCCCAGCGCCGGGTTGTCCAGCAGCTCGCGCTTGAGGCGCTCGCCGCGCTCGCGCAGCGCCGGCTCGTCCTTCAGCCGCGTCACGTAGTCGGCCACCATGTCGTCAAAGCGCTGGCGCAGACTGTGCGCGGGGTCGTCCGCCATGTCGATGATGGTGCGCGCCACCACCACCACCACCTTGCGCGTGGCCAGGCGCGCCGCCACCTGGTCGAGCCCCACGTACTTCAGTGCCCGGATTTCGCGCGCGATGGTCTCGGTGATGACGTCCTGCACGCTGTCCTGTCCCAGCAGCCGCGCCAGATGCGCCAGCACGCCGTCCAGCAGCTCCTGGTGGCGGCGCTCGTGCGTCATGGCCTCCAGCAGCTGGCCCGACAGGCGCGCCACCTCGACCTGCCCCAGGCCGCGCCGCGCCAGGTCGGCCACGAAGCGGCGCACGTGCGCGTCGTCCAGCGCCTGCACCGCCCAGCGGCCGACGCCGGCCAGCTGCCGGCCCACCCGATCGGCATTGGCGGGGCGTGCCAGCCAGCCAGCCAGCCGGCCGGCGGCGTCGAACTCGCGCAGCTTGTCCAGCACCTGTTCGGTGGCCAGGAAGTGGGTGGCGATGAAGCCGGCCAGGTTCTCGCCGATGCGGTCCTTGCCCGACGGGATGATGGCGGTGTGCGGAATCGGCAGGCCCAGCGGATGGCGAAACAGCGCCACCACGGCAAACCAGTCGGCGATGGCGCCCACCATGGCGGCTTCGGCAAACGCCGCCAGGTAGCCCCAGCCGGCATGGCGCGGCGCCAGCGCCGTGGCCAGGGCGTACAGCAGGGCCGCGGCCAGCAGCAGGCCGAGCGCCAGCCGCTTCATGCCGGCGGCGTCGCGCGGGCGGGTCGGTGCGGCGCTCACGTCCGGCCACCCGGTTGCTGCGCCTGCGGGCAGCGCACCTGGATCAGCTCGCGCTGGCGCCCGTCGGCCCCCAGGCGCACGGCGCTCAGGCAGCCGCCCCAGACGCAACCGGTGTCCAGCGAGATCAGATCCGGCCGGTCCAGCCAGCCCAGGGTCGACCAGTGGCCGAAGGCCACCACCGCGCCGGCCGTGCGGCGCCCCGGCACGTCGAACCAGGGCAGGTGGCCGGGGGGCGCAGCGGCGGCGCCGCCCTCCTTGGTGGCGAACTCCATGCGGCCGGCGGGCGTGCAAAAGCGCAGCCGCGTGAGGGCGTTGACGATGACGCGCAGCCGCGCGGCGCCCGCCAGCCCGTCATCCCAGGCATCCGGCTGGTTGCCGTACATCTGGCGCATGAATTGGCCCCAGTCGGGGCCGCGCAGCGCCGCCTCGACCTCGCCGGCCAGCGCCAGCGTCTGCGCCGCCGTCCACTGCGGCAGCACGCCGGCATGCACCATCAGCACGCCCCGCTCGCGCCAGGCCAGCGGCCGCTGGCGCAACCCGTCCAGCAACGCCTCGCGGTCGGGCGCGGCCAGGATGTCGTCCAAGGTGTCGCTGCGGTGCGGCGGGCGAACCCCCAGCGACACGGCCAGCAGGTGCAGGTCGTGGTTGCCCAGCAGGCAGGTGGCGGCGTCGCCCAGGGCCTGCACGCGCCGCAGCACCGCCAGCGACCGCGGGCCGCGGTTGACCAGGTCGCCCAGCAGCACCAGACGGTCGCGGCTGGGAGAAAACGCCAGTTCGTCCAGCAGACGGCCCAGGGCCGCATCGCAGCCCTGCACGTCGCCGATCAGGTAGAGTGCCATCTCCCGATTTTCTCCCCGGCGCACCGCCGGCCGGCATGGACCTGCTGCTGATCGTCTTTCTCACCCTGCTCAACGGCGTGTTCGCCATGTCGGAACTGGCCGTGGCCTCCAGCCGCAAGGCGCGGCTGACGGCGATGGAGGAAAGCGGCGACGCCGGCGCCGGCGCGGCACTGAAGCTGATGGAGCAGCCGACGCAGTTCCTGTCCACCGTGCAGGTGGGCATCACCTCGATCGGCATGCTCAACGGCATCGTCGGCGAAGCCGCCTTCAGCGGCCCGGTGGCCGCCTGGCTGACACGCCAGGGGCTCGGTGCGGGTGCCGCCTCGATCGCCGCCACGGCCCTGGTGGTGGTGGTCATCACCTTCACCACCATCATCTTCGGCGAGCTGGTGCCCAAGCGCATCGGCCAGATGTTTCCCGAGACCGTGGCGCGCTGGATCGCCCGACCCATGGCGGGGCTGGCGACGGCCGCCAAGCCCTTCGTGGCCCTGCTGTCGCTGTGCACGCAGGGCGTGCTGAAACTGCTGCGCATCGACGAATCGCGCGGCCGCGCGGTCACCGAGGAAGAAATCTCCGCCAGCCTCGAAGAGGGCGTGGACGCCGGCCTGATCGAGGAGCACGAACACCAGATGGTGCGCAACGTGTTTCACCTGGATGACCGCTCGCTGATCTCACTGATGGTGCCACGCAGCGATATTGACTGGCTGAAAGCCGAGGCCAGCGTGGCCGAGGCGCTGGATTATGTGGCGCGCCAGGGAGAAAAGAACGCCCACTCCTGGTATCCGGTCTGCGATGGCGGACTGGACCATGTGACCGGGATTATCTCGGTGGCCCGTCTGCTGGAATTGGGCCGCGATTCACCGGGCACGCTGCGCACGCACGCCATGTCGGCGACCTTCGTGCCGGAAACCCTCAGCGGCCTGGAATTGCTGGAGCAACTGCGCGCCAGGTCGGGCCGCATGATGCTGGTGGTGGATGAATATGGCGTGCTGCAGGGCCTGATCACGCAGCACGACTTTCTGGAAGCGATTACCGGCGAGCTCAATCCCGGTGCCCATATCGAAGCCTGGGCCATGCCGCTGGGCGGCGGCACCTGGCAACTGGACGGCATGATGCCCATTAACGAAATGAAGGCCCGGCTCGACATCGACGACGACCTGCCGCACGAGGACAGGGGCCGATACAACACCGTGGCGGGGCTGTTGATGGCCGAGACCGGCCAGTTGCCCGCGGTCGGCGACGTGATCGAATGCGCTGGCTGGACGTTCCAGGTGAGCGCCCTGGATGGCCGCCGCATCGACAAGGTCACGGCGCGCCCGCTGGATATCGTTGATTAGCGCAGCTCACCGGCATCATTTCATTCGTCACGATTAAGGAGCCTCTGCATAATCTCTCGTGGTCAGCAGACGCGCGGATCCAAATGGGATGCAAGGCGCAAACCGCGGCGATAGCCGCAGCTATCGCGAGGATTTGCAACGCCGCCAACCGCCCGAGACCGCGGATGCCTGCGACGCAGGAGGTTATGCAGGGGCTCCTTGACGAAGCGCCACTGAAAATCGTATATATTTCAGCCCGCCTTCATACATCGGAAAGAGAGAACAGAATGGCCACATATCAGGAACTCCTGAAGCAGCAGGCGGCACTGTCCGTACAGATCGAGGAAGCACGCAAGCGCGAGATTGCCGACGCCGTGAACCGGGCTCGCCAGATCGTCGCCGAATATGGCCTGACCGAAAAGGACGTGTTTCCTGCCGGTCGCCGGTCGCCGGTCACCCGCGCCACCAGCAAGGTGGCGCCCAAATACCGCGATCCCGCCACCGGCCAGACCTGGACCGGGCGCGGCAAGCCGCCGAAATGGATCGAGGGCCGCGACCGCGTGGGTTTTTTGATTGCCTGAAGCCGTCGGCCCTTCGCCCGCAAGGCGCCGTTCGCGGCGCCTTTTTCATGGCTGACCGGCCGAAGCCGGTCATGCGATTCCCCTGCGGCGCCCAGGGCACGGGGACAATGGAATAATCGCGTCCATCACATTGAAGGAACACCCAGCCATGGATCAGACCACGCAGCAGCACATCGAAGGCATCGTCAAGGGCAACGACATCGTGCTGTTCATGAAAGGCGATGCCAATTTCCCGATGTGCGGCTTTTCCGGCCGCGCCGTCCAGATCCTGAAGGCCTGCGGCGTCGACACCGGAGGCATCAAGACCGTCAACGTGCTCGAAGACGAAGCCGTGCGCCAGGGCATCAAGGACTACAGCCAGTGGCCCACCATCCCCCAACTGTATGTGCGCGGCGAATTCATCGGCGGCTCGGACATCATGATGGAGATGTACGAGTCGGGCGAGCTTCAGCAGCTCATCGGCGCCAAGGCCTGAGCGGCTCCGCGCTCACCCCAAAACGGACGCCTGGGCGTCCGTTTTTCATGCGCGCGCCGACCCCCGCGTCAGGGGCGCAACACCACATCGACGCGGCGGGCGGCCGCCAGACTGCTGGCCGCGGCAGCGCTGTCGGCCGGCTTTTCCAGCACGGTGCGGTCTTCGGCCACCCCGGCGGCCACCAGCGCGGCCTGCACCGCCTGGGCGCGACGCCTGGACAACTCGGCATTGGCGGCGGCGTCACCGGTGGGATCGTTGAAGCCAAAAATGACGGCCTTGACCGTGTCGTTGGCCTTCAGGTAGGCCAGCAGATCGGCGGCGCGGGGCGCGAGATCCCCGGGCACCTCGGACGCCCCGGAGTCGAAGAACACCTGCAGCGCGGGCCGTGACGCGGCGTCGGTCAGGCTGACCACGCCCGCGGCGGGTTCGGCCGCGGATGCCGCCCCACCGGCGGCAGGCGCAGACGCCGCCTCGACCGCGCCCGGTGCCGCGCTGGCGACGGACGCCGGCACGGCGCTGGATTCGACCGCCGGCGCTGTTGGCGCGCTGCTGCTGGCACGCTCCTGCTTGCCGCAGTACGCCAGCCCGATCACGGCCGCCGCCGCCACAATCGCCCAGGGCAGCCAGCGCAGCAGGCCAGGGGCGGCCGTCGTGACCCGCGGCACGGCGGTTGGCACGGTCAGCAGCTCGCGCCCGGCGGCGGCCAGGCTCAGCACCTCGGGCGGGATGGCGTTGGGCAGGCTGCCACCCGGCGTCAGGCGCCCGACGAAGGCGGGCAGCAGGTAGCCGATGGCGGTGGTGACGTCGTCGCGGTTGGCGTCCAGCAGCCCGGTGACGCGCGCCAGCAGGCCGCCGCTGGCGCCCAGCACGGTTTCGAGCTGGCTGTTGCTGATGGGCTGCGCGCTGGGGCCACCGCCCAGCCAGGACTGGATCACCGGGCCCAGGCCAGCGGCCTTGAAGCGCTCCAAAAAGCCCATCAGGCCGCCGGTGTCGGGGCTGGTCATGTCGGCCAGCAGCATCTGCGCCACCGTCAGGGCCTTGTCGCCCAGGCCGAAGCGCGCACCGGCTTCGCGAATGAAGACATCGAACATGAAGAACCTCGATTCGTCGCGTGTAGGAACGGCGCCCGCGGTGGCGGCGCCCGTGGTGTCGGCAGACATCCAGCCGCTGCCGCTTCGCAAAAATTATAGGAAGGCCGCCGCCCGCCGCCTGTGACGGCCTGCCACGGTCAGCGCACGACGCCCCGCGCCGCTGTGTAAACTGCCTCGCGGCGCTTGGCGCCGGTCGCGTCCCCGATGGCCGCGCCCCTGTTGCATGAACCTGACCCAAAGCCTGCTGCTCATCGCCCTGTTGATCGTGGTCAGCGCCTTTTTCTCGCTGGCCGAGATCGCGCTGGCCGCCTCGCGGCGCCTGCGCCTGCGCCAGCTGGCCGACGACGGGGACGCCCGCGCGCTGCGCGTGCTGCGGGTGCAGGAGCAGCCAGGCTTTTATTTCACCACCGTGCAGATCGGCCTGAACGCCGTCGCCATCCTGGGCGGCATCGTCGGCGAAGGTCTGCTGGGCCCCTACCTGGCCGAGGCGCTGCGGCCGTGGCTGCCCGAGCGCACGGCCGCCAGCCTGTCGCTGGTCGGTTCGGTGGCGGCGGTGACCTCGGTGTTCGTGGTGTTCGCCGATCTGGTGCCCAAGCGCCTGGGCATGGCCGAGCCCGAGCGCGTGGCCATGGCCGTGGTCGGGCCGATGGCGCACGTGCTGCTGCTGTTCAAGCCCATCGTCTGGCTGTACACCCGCTGCACCGACCTGGTGATGCGCCTGCTGGGCCTGCCCATGCAGCGCGACGAGCGCATCACGCCGGACGACATCCTGGCGCTGGCCGAGGCCGGCACCCAGGCCGGAGTGCTGGATCGGCCCGAGCAGCAGGTGATCGAGAACGTGTTCGGGCTGGACACGCGCACCGTCACCAGCGCCATGACGCCGCGCGACCGCATTGCCTGGCTGCGCCACGACGCCGGCGACGCCGAGGTGCGCCTGCGCATCGCCGCCGAGCCGTTTTCGACCTACCCGGTGTGCGAGGGCGAGCTCGACCGGGTGCTGGGCTACGTGGACGCCAAGGACCTGTTCCAGCGCGTGCTCAACCAGCGCCCGATCGACCTGACCGAGCCGCACCTGTTGCACAAGGTGGTGGTGGTGCCCGACAGCCTGAGCCTGTCGGAGGTGCTGCACCAGTTCCGCCAGCAGCACGAGGACTTCGCGCTGATCGTCAACGAATACAGCACCGTCGTCGGCGTGGTCACGCTCAACGACGTGATGAGCACGGTGATGGGCGAGCTGGTCACGCCCGAGGACGAGGAGCCGATCGTGCTGCGCGACGACGGCTCCTGGCTGATCGACGGCCACACGCCGATGGCCGACGTGCAGCGCGCGCTGAACCTGGACGATCTGCCCAGCGCCGAGGCCTACGACACGCTGGCCGGCTTTCTGATGGTGATGCTGCGCCGCGTGCCGCGCCGCACCGACAGCGTGCTGTGGGGAGGCCACCGCTTCGAGGTGATGGACGTGGACAACTACCGGATCGACCAGGTGCTGGTCACGCGCAGCGACCCCGCGCCGTCCAGTTAACTACCATTTTGATAGCTGCTCGCGCTTGCCAGACATGATCTAGGCGCTGAATTGCCACTTTTTCTGGGCGCCGAACACGGCGTTCGGGTACTGCGGCTGGCCGCGCGAGCCGTTGTAGCGCCCCAGTGCCATGAACTGGTCGCCCCGTTCGCGCTCCAGGTAGTGGCGCAGGATGACGCAGCCGAAGCGCAAGTTGGTCTGCATGTGAAACAGCTTGCCGGGGTCACCGTCGCCGATGACGCGGCTCCAGAACGGCATCACCTGCATGTAGCCGCGTGCGCCGACGCTGGAGACGGCGTACTTGCGAAACGCGCTTTCGACCTGGATCAATCCCATCACCAACGACACGTCCAGCCCGGCGCGCTGCGCCTCGTACCACACGGTCTGCAGGAACTCGATGCGGGTGTTGAAGTCCTTCTTGCGGCCGTAGAGCCGGTCACTCATGCCCGACAGCCAGCGCAGGTAGGCCAGGCGTGCCTCGGTCGAGGCGAACACCGGCACCGGTGGTGCGTCGTTGGCGATCGCCGATGACAGCGCCGTGCGCACCGAATCGGCCAGCGGCTCTTCCAGTTGGCCGCCGGCCCGCGCATGCTCCTGAAATAGCAGCGCCCCGGGCACGACCATCAAGCGCTGGATGGCCTTTCTTCTGTCCACTCCCGCGGTACCTCCAGAGCACACCCGGCGCGGCGTCACGCCGACAGCCGGCCTTTCACGAAGGCCGCGATGCCGTCCACCGGCACCCGCGTGGCGGCGGCATCGCGGCGATGCTGGTATTCCACCTGGCCTTCCTTGAGGCTCTTGTCACCAATGGTGACACGGTGCGGCACACCGATCAACTCCCAGTCGGCAAACATCACGCCCGGGCGTTCGCCGCGGTCGTCCAGGATCACGTCCACGCCAGCGGCCAGCAGCTCGGCGTACAGGCGCTCGGCGGCGGCCTTCACGGATTCGTTGCGGTCCATGCCGACCGGGCAGATGACGACGGTGAAGGGCGCGATGGCGTCGGGCCAGACGATGCCGCGCTCGTCGTGGTTCTGCTCGATGGCCGCCGCCGGCAGCCGCGTGATGCCGATGCCGTAGCAACCCATCTCGAAGGGCTTGGGCTTGCCGTCCTCGTCCAGGAAGGTGGCGTCCATGGCGCGGCTGTACTTGGTGCCCAGGTAGAAGATGTGGCCGATCTCGATGCCGCGCTCGATCGCCAGCAGCCCTTTGCCGTCGGGCGAGGCGTCGCCGGCGACCACGTTGCGCAGATCAGCCACCACATCGGGCTCGGGCAGGTCGCGCCCCCAGTTGACGCCGGTCAGGTGAAAATCCGCCTCATTGGCGCCGCAGACCCAGTCGGCCATCATGGCCACCTCGCGGTCGGCCACCACCCTGACCGGCAGCTTCAGGCCGATCGGGCCCAGGTAGCCGGGCGGCGTGCCGAAGTGCGCCACGATCTCGGGCACGGTGGCGAACCGGAAGCCCGCGTTCAGCCCCGGCACCTTGCTGGCCTTGATCTCGTTCATGTCGTGGTCGCCGCGCAGCAGCAGCAGCCAGATCTGGGATTGGGCAACCGCGCCCTGCTCGTCCAGCTTGTCGGTGGCCAGCACCAGCGACTTGACGGTGCGCGCCAGCGGCAGGCCCAGCAGCTCGGCCACCTCGGCACAGGTGGCCTTGCCGGGCGTCGGCACCTTGGCCATGGCCTGCGCCGCTTGCGGGCGCGGGCCGGCGGGCGCCAGGGCCTCGGCCTTTTCCATGTTGGCGGCGTAGTCGCTGCCGGGGCAGTAGACGATGGCGTCTTCGCCGGTGGCGGCAATCACCTGAAATTCTTCGCTCAGGTCGCCGCCGATGGCGCCCGAATCGGCCGCCACCGCGCGGTAGCGCAGGCCGAAGCGGTCGAAGATCGCCCGGTAGGCCTGCGCCATCACCTGGTAGCTCTTCTTGGCGCCCGGCTCGTCGCGGTCGAAGCTGTAGGCGTCCTTCATGATGAATTCGCGCCCACGCATCAGGCCGAAGCGCGGCCGGCGCTCGTCGCGGAACTTGGTCTGGATCTGGTACAGGTTGCGCGGCAGCTGCTTGTAGCTGCGCAGGTCCTGGCGTGCGATGTCGGTCACCGCCTCCTCACTGGTCGGTTGCACCACGAAGTCGCGCTCGTGGCGATCCTTGATGCGCATCAATTCAGGACCCATGGTCTGGAAGCGCCCGCTCTCGCCCCACAGCTCGCCCGGCTGGACGACCGGCATCACGCATTCGACGGCGCCGGCGCGGTTCATCTCCTCGCGCACGATGGCCTCGACCTTGCGGATCACGCGCAGGCCCATGGGCATGTAGGTGTAGATGCCGGCGCCCAGCTTCTTGATCATGCCGGCGCGCGTCATGAGCTGGTGACTGACGATTTCGGCGTCGGCCGGCGCTTCTTTCAGGGTGCTGATGTAGAACTGGGAGGCTTTCATGGGGGTCTGGCGCCGTCAGCGCGCAGTGCAAGCGGGTTTGTGCCCACTTGCCGGGCAACGCGCACCGTGCATAATGGACACAATTTATTGAATTTCGAGGTTTGATTATGCTTGACCGGGAAGGCTTTCGCCCGAACGTCGGCATCATCCTGCTCAACCAGAAGAATCAGGTATTTTGGGGCAAGCGCATCCGCACCCATTCCTGGCA
>ERZ795062.2706-NODE-2706-length-11475-cov-4.755779_pt1 | contig 11475 bp, 10 predicted proteins | sample MGYA00375146_ERZ795062 | MGnify/ENA primary metagenome ERZ795062 (study PRJEB30191, sample SAMN05720281) | activated sludge metagenome | isolation source: Anaerobic digester | place: USA | collected 2015-07-16 ...
CGGCATTCACTGCCACCATGCCGTAGTCGGTACCAACCGCAGCCAGCCAGCGCACATCTTTTTCAGTGTATTGACCAAATTTGCCTTGTGCTAAGTTCAGCAGCGAACCGGTAGAGAAAGCCACGATGGCATCGTTGTTGGCCGGATCATTGGCCACAATTTTATTGTACGCCACCGCACCCACACCGCCGGGCATATAAGTTACCCGCATCGGTTTGTCGAGTTGATTGGTATCTTTCAAACCGCTTTGAGCCAGTTTGCAGGTTAAGTCAAAACCACCGCCGGGTTTGGCTGGGGCGATACATTCGGGTTTGGACGGTGCGCCGGCTTCGGCTTTCTCTTTGTTACAGGCGCTCAGGGAAAGAGCAGCCAATACAGCAACGCTTAAGGCGGCATATCTTGGGTGTTTCATTAATATTTCTCCAGTGAATAACTATATAAATCAGGTTATTGTATTTTTCTTGTAACAGCCTTGAAAAATATAGCCTCAAGTTAAATGAGTATCTAGGTTCTGTCAATATTCATTAATATTTGTCAGTGTTGCGTTTGGGGTAAGTGATGACTATATAATCGGGATGAATCACTAAACAGCCGAATTTTGGAAAGAAAAATTGGCTGTTTGCATTGAAAAAGCCTGTCTGAAAAATTTTTCAGACAGGCTTTTTATATAAATCAAATGGATAGGTAGTATAAGTGGTATTTTATTACAATGCCTGTCTGAAAGATTTTAGCTTCGCAGACACTCGCAAGCTTGTTTTCAGACAGGCATTATTTTATTCCGCTTCGTCAATCCAAGCTTGTTGTACGGCTTCGAGGATTTTTTCACCGCTGCGGGCGGGATCATCATCGAAATCGGGCAGGGCGAGGATGAGTTCGCGCAATTGGGTGAAGCGGATGGTTTTGGGATCAACATCGGGATGGTTGTCGTACAACTCTTCGGCGATGCGTTGGGTGTCGGTCCATTTCATGAGAGTCTCCTTTGTTCACAAACCTTGTTTAAGCAGGTTTTAATGCTCGCGTGCATGATTGATGGTGTACTTAGGAATTTCTACTACCAAATCGTCATCGGCCACCAGCGCCTGGCAGCTTAAGCGGGAATCGGCTTCCAACCCCCAAGCTTGGTCGAGCAGGTCTTCTTCGATTTCGGTGGGCTCTTCCAAGCTGTCGAAACCTTTGCGCACAATCACGTGGCAGGTGGTGCAGGCACAGGATTTTTCGCAGGCGTGGTCGACATCAATATGGTGTTTCAGCAACACATCTAAAATACTCTCGCCCTGCGGGGCATTTTCGATCACGGTGCCTTCGGGGCAGAGTGTGGCATGGGGGAGGACGGTAATTTTCGGCATGGGTGTTCCTTGGGGAATAAATTATTATGGGTCTTTTTTGATGGTGAGGGCAACCAACTTATTGACCAAAGGCCGGACAATGATGACGCAGAAAAAACCGACCGGCATGGCAATGATATAGGCGCGTAAAACGCGCATAAAATAGTTGCCTTGCAAACCGGTATTGAGCGCCACTAACACGGCGGACATCAAAAAAGACATGATGGCGGCCATATAAAAGGCAAAAACCAGTTGCGTGTATCTTTTGGGAATCAATCCTGACATGGCTGATTCTTTCGTGTTAAAAAAACCGAATTACAGTTCTTCAATCTTTTGGCCGGTAAGCGCGCGCTGGATATTGCGGTTCATGCGTTTGGCGGCGAACTCATCGGTAGCTGTGCTTAAGGCGGCTACTGCATGGCGGATATCTTCGGCGGCAATGCCTGTCTGAATCGATTGTTCGGCGGCGGCAATAGCCTCTTCGATTTGGGTTAACTCGTTTTCATCCAGCAAATCGCTGTCTAAGGCCAACGCGGCTTTTACTGCAAACACCAAGCCTTCGGCTTCGACTACCGCTTCGGCGCGGGCGCGGGCGGCCATGTCGTCGGAAGCATTCGACATACTTTCTTTCAGCATACGGGTAATGGTGTCGTCATCGAGGCCGTAAGACGGTTTCACTTCAATCTGCGCCTGCACGCCGGTGGATTGCTCGCGGGCGGACACGGAAAGCAGGCCGTCGGCATCCACTTGGAAGGTAACGCGGATACGCGCCGCACCGGCAACCATCGGCGGAATACCGCGCAGGGTGAATTTGGCGAGGCTGCGGCAGTCGGCCACCAATTCGCGCTCGCCCTGCAACACATGAATGGTCATCGCGGTTTGGCCGTCTTTGAAGGTGGTGAATTCTTGCGCGCGTGCGGTCGGCAAAGTGCTGTTGCGCGGAATGATTTTTTCCACCAAGCCGCCGTAAGTTTCCAAGCCGAGCGACAACGGGGTAACATCAAGCAGCAGCCATTCGTCGTCATTTTTATTACCGGCCAACACGTTGGCCTGCATGGCGGCTCCGAGTGCCACCACTTGATCGGGATTGAGATTATTGAGCGGGGTTTGACCGAAGAACGTGGCCACCGCTTGCTGAATCTGCGGCATACGGGTGGCACCGCCCACCATGATCACGCCTTTTACTTCGGCTTTGCTCACGCCCGCATCTTTCAGCGCCTGCTTCACCGGATCGATGGTTTTGGCTACTAAATGTTGGGTGAGGTTTTGGAAATCTTGGCGGGTGAGGGTGTAGCTGACCTCGCGACCGTCGGACAACGTGGTTTGAATGGTGGCGCTTTTGTCGGTGGTTAAGGTTTCTTTGGCGGCACGGGAGAGGCTGAGCAGTAATTGGCTGTCTTGTTCGTTTAATTGCGATAAATTGTTATGTTCCAGCAGGTGGCAGAACAGGCGGTGGTCGAAATCGTCGCCGCCGAGTGCGCTGTTGCCGCCGGTGGCTTTTACTTCAAACAAGCCTTTGGATAATTGCAACACCGATACGTCGAAGGTGCCGCCACCAAGGTCGTATACCACAAATGTGCCTTCGGAAGCGTTGTCCAAGCCGTAAGCAATCGCTGCGGCGGTCGGCTCGTTGAGCAGGCGCAATACGTTTAAACCGGCCAGGCGCGCGGCATCTTTGGTGGCTTGGCGTTGTGCATCGTCGAAATAAGCGGGTACGGTAATCACCGCGCCGGTGAGTTCGCCGCCCAGCGAGGCTTCGGCGCGTTCTTTAAGCGCGCGCAAAATATCGGCGGAAACTTCAATCGGCGTTTTTGCACCTTGGCGGGTTTGCAGTTCAATAATGCGCTCGCTGTTGCCGAAACGGTAAGGCAATTGGGCGGCAGGGATGTCTTCCAGCTTGCGGCCGATTAGGCGTTTGGCTGAACTGATGGTGTTGATGGGATCAACCTTCTGCGCACGCAAAGCGTCGTAGCCGGTTTCGATGCGGCCGCTTTCGCAATAGCGCACCACCGAAGGCAGCAACACCCGTCCTTGCTCGTCGGCAATACACACGGCGCTGCCGCTTTTGACGGTGGTCACCAAGCTGTTGGTGGTGCCCAAATCGATGCCGACGGCTAAACGGTGTTGGTGGGGAGCGGCCGATAAGCCGGGTTCGGCGATTTGCAGAAGTGCCATGATATGTGTGTACCTTGAGGGTGAATTTTTATCATGTGCATTTTAACAGACGGCGATTGTTGAGTAAATTAGTCGGGTTTAATAAATTGATGAGGGTAGAAGGTTTAAACTTAGTGTAAACCGCTTTAATTTAGTATACATTTAGATCTTGGTTAAAACGGGGAGGGTAGGAAATTTGTTTGTAATTGTTTGGGCTGCATCTGCTTGTTAATTTTTTGATTATATTAATAATTTTGTATTTTAGGAGAAATCATAATGTTTTCTTTGCGACAACCTTCTTTTATCGCACTGGCGGTATCATCCATTGTGCTTTCAGCATGTAGCGCACCGCAGGGTACGGTGGTGCCTTCTTCGCCGTCAGCTGGTGCCCAACAAATAAAACAACGCTTGCCTTCGCCTGTTGTCGGAATGGCTTTGGAGAAGTCAGCCAGCCCCCAATTATTTGGCAGAGCACCCGTTGTCGATATATTGCCGCCGGTAGAAAATACCGAGCAATACGGCAAAATCGAAACCAATCCGGTTCATGCCGTAGCGCAAACGCCGGTTTCAACTTTCAGTATCGATGTGGATACCGGCAGTTATGCCAATATCCGCCGTTTCCTTAACCAAAGCGGTCGTTTACCGCCGAAAGACGCGGTACGCATTGAAGAATTGGTCAATTATTTTGATTACCACTACCCGCTGCCGAAAGATGGCCGACCTTTTGCCGTGCATACCGAAACAGTGGATTCCCCGTGGCAGCCGAATGCAAAAGTGATCAAAATCGGTATTCAAGCCAAAGACTTGGCGGCTAAAGAATTACCGCCGTCCAACTTAGTGTTTCTGGTAGACGTTTCCGGCAGTATGACAGCGGAAAACAAACTGCCTCTGGTGAAACAAACCCTGCGCCTGCTCACTGAACAATTGCGCCCGCAAGACAAGGTAACGCTGATTACTTATGCCAGCGGTGAAAAACTGGTGCTGCCGCCGACTTCCGGCCGTGATAAAGACACTATTTTACGTGCAATCAATGGATTACGGGCGGGCGGCGCAACAGCGGGCGAAGCTGCCATCCAAATGGCGTATCAAGAAGCTGAAAAAGCATTTATTAAAAACGGTATCAACCGCATTCTGCTGGCCACCGACGGCGACTTTAATGTAGGCATTACCGATTTTGAAACGCTTAAAGGCATGGTGGCGGAAAAGCGGAAGTCTGGTATCTCACTGACCACATTGGGCTTTGGCGAAGGCAATTACAACGAGCGCTTGATGGAACAATTAGCCGATGCGGGCGACGGCAATTACAGCTATATCGACAACCGCAACGAAGCTAAAAAAGTGCTGCAACGCCAATTGTCTTCCACCTTGGCGACAGTGGCACAAGATGTGAAAATCCAAGTGGAATTCAACCCGGCCACCGTTAAAGAATACCGTCTGATCGGTTATGAAAACCGCTTGCTGAAACAGGAAGATTTTAATAACGACAAAGTCGATGCGGGCGATATTGGTGCCGGCCATAATGTGACCGCGCTGTATGAGATCATCCCCGTCGGTAAAACCGGCTGGCTGAACGAATCGCGCTATCAGGCACCCGCTGCCGCCAAGGGCAATACTCAGGAATATGCGTTTGTAAACCTGCGCTACAAATTGCCGGGAGAAAGCAAGAGCATCCTAATCAGCCAGCCGGTACCGGCTAGCAGCAAAGCATTGTCGCAAGCTGATGCCAATACCCGTTTTGCACTGGCAGTTGCCGCTTACGGCCAAGCGCTGCGCGGCGGTGAATACAACGGCAAGATGGGTTGGAACGATATCATCAGCCTGGCACAAAACTCGGCCAAACCGGATCCTTACGGTTTGCGCGAAGAGTTTATCGAGCTGCTTAAAACCGCTCAAAGCCTGAGCACTAAAGAAGCTAAATAATCAGCATCGTAATATAAATGCCTGTCTGAAAACGAGTTCTCTAGTTTCTGCGAAGCTAAAACTGTTTTCAGACAGGCATTTATTTTTTCAGACAGGCATAATCATTTGAGGGATGTCAGTTTGCCTTAATCATTAATGATCGTGGCTTGTGTTTTGCCGATAAGCGTTCTGAACAGGCCGGATGGCTTCCAAGCGCGCGCGGTCTATCGCTTCGCTGATGAGCTGCCTATCGCCCTGATGTTCGGCGGCGATGGCGGCACTGTTCACTGAAGCGGCGGCTTCGAGCAAAGCGAGCCAGTGTTCCAACTGCGGGTAGGGACTGTTTTCTTTGCCCAAACGCCCTTGCTGGTCGGCCAAGCACACGTTTAATGCCTGTCTGAAACGTTCTGGGCGGCGGAAAGCATCGGCTTTTTTCAGCGTATTCAATACGGTAGCAGGTTTTTGCTGGCCGACGCTGTGTATCATGATGTGCCAGCGGCACACCAGCTCGGCCAGTTCTGCGCAGGCTTTGGGCACGCGCCAACGGCGGTTGACCTCGCGCACGAGCGGCACACCGGCGTGGTCGTGATTGTAGTGGGCGGGCAGAATATCGGCGGGGGTGAGCGCTTTGCCCAAGTCGTGCAACAGCGCGGCGTAGCGCTCGGGCAGGCTGAGTTTTAGGGCGGCGGCGCGTTGCAACACCATCAAGGTGTGTACGCCGCTGTCGATTTCGGGATGGTAGTCGGCACGCTGCGGCACGCCAAATAAGGCATTGACTTCGGGCAGAATCACCCGCAGTGCACCGGCATCGCGCAGCGCTTCTATCATGCGCTCGGGGTGCTCTTCCATCAGCCCTTTGGCCAATTCCTGCCATACCCGTTCGGCCACCAAAGCATCGGCTTCGCCGTTTTCTACCATCTGGCGCATCAATTGCAGCGTTTCGGGGGAGATTTGAAAACCGTAGCGGGCGGCGAAACGGGCGGTACGCAGAATACGAACCGGATCTTCGGCAAACGCGGGCGACACATGGCGCAGAATGCCGTCGGCCAAATCCTGCCGGCCGCCGAAAGGGTCGATGATATTGCCGTTGCCGTCTTCAGCCATCGCATTGATGGTGAGGTCGCGCCGCATTAAATCTTGTTCAAGCGTTACGTTTTTATCGGCGTAAAAGCTGAAACCGGCATAGCCTTTGGCAGTTTTGCGTTCGGTGCGGGCGAGGGCGTATTCTTCCTTGCTTTCGGGGTGCAGGAACACGGGGAAATCGGCGCCAACCGGTTGATAACCGGCGGCCAGCATGGTATCGGCATCGGCGCCGACCACCACCCAGTCGCGGTCTTTCACCGGCAGGCCGAGCAGGGCGTCGCGCACGGCGCCGCCAACTAAATAGGTTTGCATGGTAGTCATGATTATCGGAATAAACGGTCGTATTGCATCAAGTGGTCGATGGCTTCGGCCAGTTGGTCTTCGCTGAGGCTGGCTTTCAAATCACGCGCCAAGTCGCGCAATACTTCTTCGCGCAAGGCTTGTGCCAAACGCTCGTCGGCACTTTCGGCGGCAATTTTCATCCGCACGCGCAACTGCGGTTCCAAACCTTCGGCAAACAGCGGGATTTCGGGCACAAACAGAAAAGCTTCCTGCATCTGCGGCGGCTGTTCCCAAGCGCTGTCGTTCAGCGGCCACCATTCATTACGGCCTTGCGGCATGATGAAGTGGTTGCCGATGCCGTAAAGATGGTGGAAGGTTTGCAGTTTTATCGCCATCAAGGGAATGCCTGTCTGAAAACTATTTTTGATGCCAAGTGAGCCAGCCCATGCGCTGCATCAACGAAATATTTTCGGGTGCATAAGGATTGCTGTAAAAACGGGCAAATTTTTCGCGGTAAGGTAGTTTTTCGCGCGCTTCACCGAAATCGGTCATCGTTTGTTCGTAAGCCGCCAGCTGTTCCAGCAAATCCTGATCGGCGGGATAACGGTTTTCGGCATAAACCGCGGCTTTGAGCAGGCGCGGTTTCAGGCGCATTTCCACCGCCGGGCTACCGATGCAGAGGCCGAACAGCGGGAAAGTGTGGTCAGGCAAAGCCAATAATTCAACCAACTGCGGCGCAATCAGGCGAATGCCGCCGGTGTAGCAGGTGGCATAGCCCAAGCTCTCGGCGGCGATAACGGCGTTTTGCGCGGCCAGCGAAGCATCGGTAACTGCGGTAATCAGGGCATCGGGCGCACCGGCGGCGGCAAAAGTGCCGTCGTAAGCTTGGCAGCACAAATCGGCTTTGTGCAAATCGGCCAGAAAAATCAGATAAAGGGCGCATTCGCCGATTTGCGGATTGTTCGGCTGTAATTCGGTGATGCGCGCACGTAAGGTCGGGTCGGCAATGTTGATGATGGTGTAGTGTTGGCCGTTCATCCACGAAGCGGCTTGCTGTGCGCAGGCGATAATCGCGTCTACTTCTTCGGCGGGCAGCTGTTGGCCGCTTTGGAATTGGCGGTAGGTGCGGTGATTAAGCAGTTGTTCGATGGTGGGATTCATGTTGAGTCTTCCGAAGGGGTTTGGGGTGATTGTAGAACAAAATTTGAGGTGGGTTAAGCCGCATCGTTAAGAATGTAGTGCCGTGAAATGGCGGCTTTGCTATAATACTTATGAATGGAACAAGGGGTATACCGCAGCAGCGTTCCATACTTGATTGTTTTTTGTTTGCTAACCAAGAGGATAAATTATGTTTCCCGAATATCGTGATCTGATCACCAAATTGAAACAGGAAGATGCACACTTCGCCCGTTTGTTTGATGAGCACAATGAGCTGGACGACAAAATCAGCGGCTTGCTTAATAATGAAGTTACCGCCGTTTCAGCTGCTGAAGAAATCGAAGGCCTGAAGCTGAAAAAACTGGCACTGAAAGACCAATTGTTTGAAATTCTGAAAAAAGCCGAAGCTTAATTCAGTATTGAAGATTGAATAAAAATGCCTGTCTGAAAAATTTTTCAGACAGGCATTTTTATATTTAAACCTCATTCATAAGCTTTATGCTAAAGCTTCCTGTACCGCACGATGGGCTTCATCTACCGCGCCTTGCAAATACGGCATCCAGCCCACATCGCTACCGGCCATAAAGATATTGCCGATCGGCTGCTGCATGGCGTGGGTGGTTTTTTCAGTGACCGCGTCGCTATCCCATAAAGTAGTCTGCTCGTAGCTGTAGCCGTGCCCCCAGCGGTTGAGGGTAAGTTCTACCAGCGTATCGTCGAAGTTTTCTCCGGCCAACGAGTAGAGCTCGCGCATTTGGGTAAATAATTGGTTTTTCAAGTCATCATATTGTTGGGCAAACAGCTTGCGGCGGCCGCTGCGGTATTTATCGCGTGCGGTGGCACCTTCGAAATCGGTGGCGATGCGCACTGCGTGTACGATAATTGGCTCGTCCGGGCTTTTCGGTGCTTCGTAGCCGCCGATATTGACCGGGTCATCCAATTGTACTAGGCAATAAGGCGATTCAGGTGCGTACAGTGAATAAACGCCGAGCTTCTTGAAGGCTTGTGCATTTTTCATCAGCATTTTGGCGTACAGCATCGGCACTTTTACGCCGGTGAGCTCGGCTTCTTTTTGTTGTGTACGCATCTGCGGCACGATGCGGGCGGCTAGGGTACTGTGGCCGGCAAAAATACATTTTTTCGCCTGCACTTGCACCAAACCTTCGCTGCCGTGTTTCAGATAGGCTACGGCCACCCCTTCGTTATTGTTTTCAGCCAACAGCGCGGTGCTGTTCAAGCGAATGCGTACCGGATTATCCGATAGATCAAGCTGCTTATAATCGAACTTGGCCAATACGATGTCTTCCATGGTGTTGCCCGGCGCGATGCCCGGAATCAGCTTGCGTACCAGTAAACGGGCAACAGAAGCATTGCCGTCGGGGAAGTGGTAGATATACGGTTCTTCTTCACTATCTTCTTCAGGTAAACCGAGATTTTGTACGCCCGGGTAGCCTTCGCCCAAGGCATCGGTAACAGACAGCGCGTTAATGGGGTGTCCCCAGTATTCCGAGCTCAAGTCTTTCAGATAGTCCAGCGCATCGGCGGGTAGTTTCACGGTGTCTTTTAGGAAATCGTAATAACTGGTGGTTTCGGCGAATTCTAAACGTTGGCGTTTTTTCATGCCTTTCAGATAATCGGTTTCATCGGTATACAGCTTCACCAAGGCCTGTTTACCTGCTTCTGAGAGCGGGAATTGATTGATAATACCTTCGGCTTCTTCTTCGCCTGCTTCCAGCAAACCGGGCACTACTGCGGCTTTGCCAAATGCCGCAGCAGTAAAGAAAGCGCCTTTTTTCAGTTGCCAGTCTTTGGAATATAAATCTTGGGCGAAATATTGCTCGAATTTTGTATAGTCCACACCAAGGTTTTCCAGCAATGCGAGAGCTTCTTTGGAATAAGTGGTTTTGGGTGAATCGATCGATTCGCTGCCGCCGTAAGTGATGAAGGTGCGGTTGTTGTAGTTAAATTCATTGCGCTTGGCATGGCCGCCGAAGTCGTCGTGATTGTCGAGAATCAACACTTTGGCGTCAGGGCGCTTTTGGCGGTAAAGATAGGCGGCGGTTAAGCCGCTGAGGCCGCCACCGATGACTACTAAATCATAGTGTTCGCTGGCATTGCCGGGCAGGCTATAAGATTTGCCTTGCAGCGCTGCACTGTGTGCGCCAGCTTGGCTGCCGTCGTGGTTGCCGCGCAGGCCGGTGAGGGCTGGCGGGTAATAAGTTTTGGCGACGTTTTCCGGTTGTGCGGGGCGGTAGGGTTTGTCGATACAGGCGCTGAACAGCAAACTGCCTGTTAGTGCTGCTGAGCCTTGTAAAAAATGGCGACGGGATACTTTATTGTGTTTCATTTGAGTTCTGCTTTAGTTGTTGAATAATATGGTGTATTAACTATAGTAGCCAGTAGAGGTAGAGTTTTTATGGCCCTGACCGTAGCCATAAATTTTTAGTTAGGTACTGTGGCTGATTTTATGTGTCAACTAACCGTAAACACATAAAACAGCGGCGGATAATACCGCCATCCGCCGCTTGGTTAATCACCAGCAGACAAGCAAATTACTCTACCTGGCTTACATCGCGCACCGCGCCGGTGTCGGCGGAAGTGGTCATCGCCGCGTAGGCACGCAGAGCGGCGGAAACATGGCGTTCACGGTTAACCGGTTTCCACGCTTTCGCACCGCGTGCTTCCATTTCGGCACGGCGTTTGGCTAATTCTTCATCAGTAACCGCCAAGCGGATACTGCGGTTGGGGATGTCGATTTCCACGGTATCGCCTTCCTGCACCAAGCCGATGGCACCGCCTTCAGCCGCTTCGGGCGAAACGTGGCCGATGCTCAAGCCGGAAGTGCCGCCGGAGAAACGACCGTCGGTGAGCAAGGCGCACTCTTTGCCCAAGCCTTTGGATTTCAGGTAGCTGGTGGGGTACAGCATTTCCTGCATACCGGGGCCGCCTTTGGGGCCTTCGTAGCGGATAATCACAATATCACCGGCCACGATTTGGTTGTCGAGAATACCGGCTACCGCATCGTCTTGGCTTTCAAACACGCGGGCGCGGCCGGTGAATTTCAGGATACTGTCGTCCACGCCGGCGGTTTTCACTACGCAGCCGCGCTCGGCGATGTTGCCAAACAATACGGCCAAGCCACCGTCTTGCGAGTAGGCGTGTTCTTTGCTGCGGATACAGCCGTTTTCGCGGTCTAAATCCAGGCTCGGCCATTGGCGGTTTTGCGAGAAGGCTTGGGTGGTGCGCACGCCGCCGGGGGCGGCTTTATAACGAGCATGAGCGGCTTCGTTGGCGGGGTTCATTACATCCCATTGCGCTAACGCGTCTTTCAAGGTGGGTGCGTGTACGGTGGAAACATGGGTTTGCAAGCAACCGGCGCGGTCGAGTTCGGCCAAAATACCCATCACACCACCGGCGCGGTGTACGTCTTCCATATGGTATTTCTGGGTAGCGGGCGCGACTTTGCACAAGCACGGCACTTGGCGGCTGATGCGGTCGATGTCGGCCATTTTGAAATCGACTTCGGCTTCGTTGGCGGCGGCCAAAAGGTGCAACACGGTGTTGGTGGAGCCGC
>ERZ795062.2707-NODE-2707-length-11475-cov-4.190018_pt1 | contig 11475 bp, 11 predicted proteins | sample MGYA00375146_ERZ795062 | MGnify/ENA primary metagenome ERZ795062 (study PRJEB30191, sample SAMN05720281) | activated sludge metagenome | isolation source: Anaerobic digester | place: USA | collected 2015-07-16 ...
CGATAAGCAATGACGTACGCCGAGCGAGTCATTGAGACAACCTCCTTCTTCGATGCGCCAACGTAGCGCGGCGGCAACCCTCCCAGCAGTGCAATCAGTACGGATGGGCGGAAACGCTGTGCTCCACCCGGGTGTTCTAGCGCTGGCAACAGATCGCGGCGCGAACTAACCTCGTGAGCAACCACAGCGTGACCTAGGGAGACCAATATGGGTGGCAAGGATCAGAACCCGAACCCCGCAATCGACGGTATTCAAGCGATCGATGATGACGCCCTTGAGGCTGCGACCGGCGGCATCCAGCTGTGCAGTAGTCCGACTTCTTGCAGCACACACCCGGGCACGGGCTCGGGCTCGAGCGGGGGCTACACCGTGAACCAGACGCTGTACTTCCAGTGACACCCGAGCCCCAACCAGCCCCAGTCAACGTCTATCTCGGCACGCCAGTTGCAGGTGGTGTGGTTGCTCACGACTACATGCATTCGGTGTTCGCGATTCAGCGACACTTCGACAAGCTTGGTTGGGGCCTGAAGGTCGTCACACAACCCGACGGACTCGTCACCCGCCCACGCAATGCCTTCGCCAGCGTGGTCGTGCGTAGCGACGATTTCACGCACCTCCTAATGCTCGATGCAGACGTAGTGATCGCACCGGAATCTGTGGAACGGATGGTTCGTGCTCAGCACGATGTGGTGGGTGCGGGAGTGCCGTTGCGCCAAGTGGACTGGAACAAGGTCCGCGACCACCTCGACTTGATTCCTGCGGCGACGGCGGCCGAACTTCGCGCCGTTTCGCACCGCTTTGCTGCCTGGTTCGAACCGGCCGGTGGCGCTCGAGTTCCGGTGAATGGATTCCTACCTGCCAGAGTGATCGGATCAGCCGCATTGCTGATCTCACGCGACGCGTTATGCCGGATGGTGGAGCTGGATGCAGTCGACGCATTCAAGTTCGGCGCCCACGCCTCCGACGGGCAAGAATCGGGCTGGACCTTCTTTGACCCCTATGTCAGTGACGACGGCGTCTACCTGTCCGAGGACTATGCTTTCTGCGACCGGCTGCGCAGCATCGGTGGTGAGGTATGGGTCGATTTGGAGTCACCGACAACCCACGTGGGGCCGGTACCGATCGAGGGGGAAATCTCAACGACCCTCGCCGCCGCGACGCAGGCGGCACAAGCGCGACGAGCTCGCGGCACGAACTAGGCCGCATCACAACCAGGAGGCAGACATGTTCGGTATCGGCGGATTCAGTGGTGGAAGCGCCAATGGCCCTCACTACGAGATTGAAGTCAATGAGGGCTCAGTCAACATGAAGAGATTCACGTCTGTCGCCAACGAACGGCACGGCAACGGCTATCGGATGGCACACGTGTACATGCAGCAAGGCAACACCATCGTGGTGTGGGAGCGGGTTAGCTAGTCATGCCAGCAACGGCCGCCAAGGCCTGAGCGACTGGCACCCTATTTTGCAGGTGTGCGAGGTAGGCGTTCGGATCCTCTACGCGCACGGTTGCGGCGTCCCAATGGGCATCGAAGTGAGCGGCATCAAACGTGTTGTTTCCGTGAACGAGGTAGATGTAGAGCTCGGGAAGATCGAGCAGAGCAACCGTGCCTCTACTGACAATCGCCTCTGCCACCGGAGAGTCCTCGCCGCGGCGCAGCGCCGGGTACTCAATGAGCGCTTCGCGGCGAGCAACCATCGACCCTTCCCATAGACGCCGCGTCCCGATGGCGATCCGCGGGCCGTCGGTCCACAAGATGGTCCAGCGTTCCAAGAAGCACGCATCCGCACCGGAATCGTTAAGGACTCCGACCTGCCACCAGAGGCGATCGGGATCTGACAGGTCGTCGTCATCCCACTGGCACACCAGTTCCCCATGCGCATTCGCGACCGCGGTGTTGCGGAGTTCGCCAAGGGTCTTGTCAGGACTCGCGAGCCTCACCATCCGAATGCGTTCATCAGCAAGCCCGGCAACATAGTCGGCGAGATCATCCGTCGGCCCGTCGTCAATGATGACCAACTCGCGGTTGGGGTAGGACTGACGCTGGAAACACTCGACCGCGAGGCGCGCACTGGCAGGCCGAGCAGCCGTCACCATGAGGCCACTGACCAGTGGTGGCGACGACCCGAGTATGGGTCGCGAATGCAGATGCGATGGTTCGGCTCCCTGAGCTGAAATCAGGCGCAGCGGCGCGTCAGATGCTAGGGGTTCGTCGAACACGTCCTCAGCCTGCCGCAGCAATCGGCGCTGTCGCACCTCAGCAAGAGCGCGAGGTCCTCGCCGGAGTTCACCCGTGACGGTGAGTTTGGGCGCCGGGCTCCCGGGTACCACAACGACGAAGATCGCGTCCGCAGACCATCGGCCCGCGAGCGCCTCACTCTAGGAGGTCGCTATGAACACTCTCGCAAAGATCGCACTCGGCACAGTCGCAACCGGAGCAGTGGCCCTCGCGGCCGTATCGCCGGCAATGGCTGCTCCACAGACTCCAGCGGTCGACATGTCCGTGGCAACGCCCACGACCGTCAGCGCACCGGCTCCGGCCTACCTCGCGTCGAATTCCACAACGCAGGCACCTGCGCCGCAACTCATTGGGCACCACAACCCAGCCAAGTTCGGATGCGGCATCTTCACTGCCTGTGGACCGGACCACCTCAACGATTTCTGATCCAAACTTCACAAGTACCGCACTGATCGCAGGTCTCGCTTCAAGAAAGGCGGGGCCTGCGAGTGCGTGCGGCCCGGGAGCCGCTCGAAGGCTCGCCTGCAGCTTCGATGTAGCGCTTGAGAGCACGAAGGCGGCGTCGAGTCTCAAGCTCAAACGCCTTCATCGCCACGGCTTCCAAGGGCTGCGCGAACCAAGTCGGCCGACACTGCAGGTTCAGGGTGTAGACGACTTCACTTTCCGCACCATCTGCGGGATCGGTGCCACGCCCAGGTACCTCGCGATGACGAATCGACGCTGACCAGTTCTCGAAGATGAAGTACGGCTTCACGAGCGTCACGGCAGCAACAACTGGGCGGTTCAAGGTGACGTAGCGAGTCCGAAAAACTAGGCCGCCGAGGTACCAACGCGCGGCACAGATTGCGACCGCCCCCTGTTCGGGTACCCGTCTGCCCTCCATCCGCGCGCTACGCAGCAGCGTGTCCCAGTCCGTGCGGATCTCGTAGTCGTGAACGACGTCGAAGACCTGTTCCGCCGTGGCATCGATGGTGATCGCGATGACTGCGTGTGCCATCACTGACCAACGATAGAAGCTGTAACTGCAACGGATGGGAGTTGCGAACTAACGCGCGCAGTCGCAGTCGCGTTGTGCGCGATCGCCTTCAACAGGTACCTCTGGAATCCGCGCAACACGACCCACACCGGGATGCCGAGCAGGGGCGCGAACCGTCGATCGATCGAGTACTCGGTTCCGAGTTGAATGGTGGTCGTTGCACCTTGCTCATCCAGGACGTAATAACCGGTGGCAATCTGCACCACCCCATCGGCAAGGTCGAAGCAGAACACGACCTTAAATCCCGGCTCGGGGTTGAACGTGAACGCGTACTCCCGATTCGGTTCCCACACCGTGATCCGTTGGACGAATCGCTTACCCGTATCGAAGTAGGCAATCCGTTGGCCACCAACACCAGAGTCAATAACCTCAGCTCGCAGCGGATTGGGAATTCCTAGGAATCGAAAGTAGCGCGGGTGAGGAAAGCTGTGAATGTCGACGTTGGTGATCTGATCCCACACGTTCGCGATTGGAGCGCGCACTCTTGCAGAGGAGACCATCGAGCGGACCACGCGCGATCGGTTGGTTCTTGCACTCACGCGAACAGTCTCGCACGACTTTGCTTCGGCCCGGCCCGAGCGAGTTCCGGCCGAGTTTCGCCCCAACACCCATCGCGAGCGACTGGGCCCCGGCGGAACCCGACCGTGCAAACGGAACGATTTGGCGTTTGGTTCTGGGAAAGAAGAAGCGCTAGAGCGTCTGCAGTCCGCGTTCAGTGACGGCGAAGGAACGATCCTTACGGAACATGACGATCACGGCGATCACAGCGACGATTACAGCGGCGACCTGAACAAATAGATTGGTGATGATTGCAGTATCGGATGCGGGCAGGAACACCGACATGTCCCACAAGCCGTGGGCAACCATTCCCAACACCAGAAGTCCGCGCCAGCGACGGACTGAGTACAGCAGCACGCCCGCCGTCGACGCGAGTACGCACTGGCCGACTACCTGGCCCAGCGGCGAACCATTGGCGAGGTTGGTCGCGTGAAAGAACCCAAACCAAAGGGACGACCACAGCATCACCCAGAATTCCGCACGCATCTTCGTTCGCAGCGATCGAAGCATGATCCCGCGAAAGAGTGTCTCCTCGGCGAACCCCACCAGGACACCGGCCGCAATGATCGCTGCGATCAGACCACCGGAGGGTCCGCCCCACTTGACTCCAATCAAATGTACGACGATTCCGACCGCAAAAAGCACGACACCGACCGTGAGGATCCCGTACATCGGAAGCCTTGCGGAGTCTGTGAAGACGAAGTCCCAGCGCGCCCACGACAGGAAGATGATGAGCACGAGCGATCCGCCGATGAGTGGAATGACCGCAGTCCGGAACGCATTCTCGCCTGAAGCAAACCAGTCGCCGTAAGCGATGCCAGATGACGACGAGAGCCCAATAAAGGCGATGACGTAGGCAATGAACACACCGAGTGCAACCGGCACTGACGGCGCGATCCGCGCATTACTTGTGCGCTGATCCGCAGCGCTGACTGTCTTGGTAGTCATGTGGTCCCCCTGTGCCAGGTCAAGTCAATGGTTGAGGCTACAAGTAACCTCTGCGAGACCTCGCAGTTGGGTAGAGGCTGAGCCCTAGGCGGGGCGGGCGCTGGTCCTACGGGAGTTTCAACCCAAGTTCCTTGCGAACGGCCTTCCAGTCCGGGTACTTCTTCTTCCCGAAGCGAATGAGTCGACCGTCGAATTTGTCGGCACCGTTCTTCTTACGGTCATCGATGAGGATCGCGCCCGAGTTCAGGTGTTTGTGGTGACTCAGGATCAGGCGCTTGTACGCGACGGTCTTGTCGCCGTCACCGAAGTACCGATGCACCCACAACAACTTGTCCGACCACGACGTTGAGTTGTGCCACGAAGCGGTTGACAGGATGTAGGCGTCGTATTCGTCGCTGCGCTGGAGCGCGTGAAATGACTCGACGGCCCCGGGCATGGGTTCCATCAGGCTAAAGATGCGCGGGATCTCATCCTCACGACCTTTGTACTTCTTGCGCATCTTCTTGCCGACCTTGTCGAGGCCGGATTGAAAGTCCACAAGGACCCCATCCATGTCGACGTACACGATCTTTGCCATGTGCTCATGGTGGCAGGAGGGTGTTGAAGTACGGGAGTGGGCGCTCGTGCCGCCGACAAGTAAACGAATGAGGATCCGATTCAGTCACCCGCGACGGCGGCGGCAAAACGGCTGGCCATCATTAACTGCTCCGGCGAGTTCACTGGCGGCAGCACAGCCTTGGGGTCCGACACGACAATCGCCATCAAGCGCGCACGCGACAGCGCCACGTTCACGCGGTTCACCTCATAAAGGAATGGAACATCGCCCGCAGTGACGGCGAGACGTCCCATTGAGTAGACGACGACGTGGGCCTGTTGCCCCTGGAACTTGTCGACGGTTCCGACCCGCACACCGAGTTGACCGAGCTCCGCGTCGAGCCTGTTCACATGGGCGTTGTGAGGTGCAACGACCAGAATGTCAGAACCGGTCAGCGCTGAAGTTCCGTGTTCATCGGTCACCTGGACCTTGCCGATCAATCCGTCGACAAGCTCACGAACAGCAGTCACTTCAGCTTCGGTACCGCCATCAACCGGAAGCCACGAAACGCCAGGTTCGACTGTGACCGTCTGCCCTGCGACGGACACGTCGGTCCCTGTGATCGTGCGCGCCGCGGCCTGCGTGGATGAGACCAGTTCGCCGTCGTAAGCAAGATCCGCAACGACCCGGCATACCGCCGGATGCATCCGATACGTGACGTCGAGGAACACGCCAACATCCGTCGGCATGACGGCAGCACCACCCACAATGTGTTCGAGAAGCGAGACTCGAACTGAATCATCATGAGCGGCTTGAATTGGGGCCGCTAGCTGTTGCGGATCCCCGAGCGCGACGACCCGACCCGCCGTAGAACACACGGCGAGTGCATCGGCAAGCGGGAGTTGGCCCGCCTCATCGATGATCAGTAGGTCAGCGACAACTGACACATCAGCCCGAGACCATCCGAACTTTGTCGCCGCAACCACCACCGCGTGACCCTCGTCGTGCGCGGCGTCAATCCACCCAGCAAGCTTCCCGCCGCCGCCTGCTATTGCTTCGATGCCCGCCGCGACATCAACTTGGTCACCACTACCCAAGTGAGCAACCTTCACTCGGACTCCGTCGGCCGCGGCTCGCTTGGCCACGGATGCCAGCAGGTTGTCCATCACCTTGTGACTGTTTGCGGTCACGGCAACGATTGCTTGGGAACCCCCGCGCCCACCTGCCTTCAACTGATCCATGATCAAGTCACAGCCGAGGTGCGTCTTGCCGGTTCCGGGCGGTCCTTGCACAGGTAACAAGCCAGTGGGCAGCTGACTCACGATCCGCCGAGCTCTGTCGGAGGCCGACTCCCCCGTCACCGCCACCATCGTTCCCGCGTCCGCCGGAGGGCGGCGGTCGAGTGCGTCGAACGGCACCGCCGTCCAGGGCGCGGGACTTTCGGCGAGCGCCGCTCGAGCAAGATCCATCAAGCGTTCCCAGACGGTGGGCGGGTCAAAGAACGGAGCGAGCACCATCCGATCAAGTTCGCCCGGGTTCTTCGTCCGAGTGAACGAGAACATCCCAGTCTGCGGGTCATGCGCAACGAGCTTGACCGTGAGTGACTCGCCGCCGTCTCCCAAAGAGACGGTTTTGACGTCTGAACCCTTCTTCACCTTCCACGCGCCGGGTCGGCAACGGTACTCATACGTGCTGACTCGTTTGCCCGGCTGTGGCGGATGAATTTTGATCGGTCCCTCGATGTCGAGCAGACAGGATTCATGCTCCGTGCCGGGACGAATCGCTGTTAACTCAGAATCCGCTGATCCGTTCAAGTCCTTGATGATCGCCTCAACCGCGTCCGGGATGGAGGCCGCGTCTGCAGACCCTTGGCCCAACGCCCACGCTTCAAGTCGCTTGGAGTCGAGAAATGCCACCACTGATTCGCGGCGATGCCATTCGAGCATCTCTGCGAGCAGGCGTGCCGCGTGGGCACTGAGGCCAGACGGCAGTTGCGAACTCGCCGATGCCGAGCTTGCCTGTGCGTCAGCGGAGTCTGCCGCAGCGATCAAGAGGTCACGCAGTTGCTCCGTCGATTCGATCCGCTCCCGAACCTTGTCGGATTGCACGTACTGCTCTTCGTCGCCGTGCAGGAGATCGATTTGGCGCCCCGTCGCGTCAGTGGCCGTCGCGGTGTCGGGACCTATCGACGGCTCGCAGGTGATCCCCCACAACCACCGATGAACCGCATTCGTCGCCCGAACATCGTGGACGTTGTACTGGCGAATACCTTCGAGAATCGCCGCACATTTGGATTCATCATCCGATGCGATGAACGCTTCGTAGGCCTTGATGCTGTCGTCTGCGCGTGCGACTGCGGCAGCCTCCGCTGTTCGGTCATAGCCCGCGAGCTTCTCGACAATCTTTAGCGATGTGCTGCCTGCGCGCGTGCGCAAGCCGACGTCTATTCGTCGATACAAGTCGTCGAACCGTTCAGCGATCAGACGCTCCACATCGGCGATCAACTCATCCCGCTCGGTGTCGTCGGGCCATGCATGCGCAATGCGGCACATCGACGTCACTTCGTAGGTGTTGTAGTGGTAGACCTTCCAATCCCCTCCCCGCTTCTCACGTTCGCGCAACACGTTGAGGAACCACAGAAATGCCTCTCGTTCCTCGTCGGGGGAATGTGCCCAGCGGTGGTGATAGGTGCCGTCGACATCGCAGTATGCCCAGAGGTAGTCAAGCGTGGGAATCGCGGCGAAAGGATCGCCCTCCAGATCGAAGTACATGTCGTCGGGATGCGGCTTCGGCGTCCCGAAGACGCCCGCCGTCGCCGACTGCGGAGAAATGATCAACCAGTCGTCGCCTCCACCTTGAACTTGAGCCTGCTCGCGAAGCCAGCCGAAGGTGTCGACACCAATTGCATCCGGGCGCGCATCGTCGGTGGCCGCTGCCAACTCCGCGATTGTGGTGATTCCACTTGCCCGCAGGACCTCACGTTGGCGGCTGGAAAGCCGATGAACGTTGCGCAGATCCTCTGCTCCCCACTCTTCGTCGCAGTGATCAAACCAGCGACATCCCGCGCAGCTAGCCTTTGGAATTGGAAGCGTCTCGGGTAGGTCCTTCTGGAATTGAAGAAATGCCTTCTGCGCCTCGCGCAGGTAAGGAACGGCATCCCGGTAGGGCCACTCGAACAGAGCCCCCGTGCCGAGCCAGATCACCAGACGAGGCGGCGGTGCCTGCTGAATCTGCTCAACCATCGCGCCGTAGTGCGCCATCTGGATCAACGCTGAAGCGCTTGGGTGCCGGGCGAGTTTCGTGTCGCGAACTTCGTACGCGTAGTCGCCAAGCAAACTCGAGACGCCATCGACTCGAACCAGGAAGTCCGCGTAGCCAAACCATGGACCATCAACCAGAGCGGCCTGGAAGACCACGTCAGCGCCCGCGCGCAACGCCTCCAGCGTCGCCGCGTTGGCCTTGCTGAGACCGTCGCGATCATCGAATGCGGGGCGCGGAATCTCGACAACCTCAAGACCAGACTCGATCAAGCCTTGAAGCATCGCGAGTTCGTGTTCGTCACCGCGAACGGCGGCTGGAGCACGGGCGGAGTCACCGTCAGTCGAGCTGGTGTGCGTTGCCTTCCAAGCCTTAAGTTCCTGATCAGTTCGCAGCAGCGCATCCAGACGACTGGCGTGCGCACATGACAACCACCGAGTGATGTCGGTCGCCGAGTAGCGCATCGTTCCGTTGTCGTTGATCAAGTAGGAGTCCTTTGAATTGGGTGGCGAGGCTTGTGTTGAGCTCCCAGGCTCCCAGGTGGGTCTGACTTTCGAAAATCACGAGGCTCCCCGCGGTCCCTCCGGCAGCCAGCTGGGGCTCACTCTGCGTCGGAGATGACCTCGCCGCCTTGTGTTCTGGACTTGTACCCCCGCGACTTGCGACTGCGGTCCGAACTCAACCGGCGCGAAAGGTAGTCCGGGCTCTCGGACCCGACCATCAACTCCGTGTCGCCAAGCCATTCGATCTCGCCAAGTAGCTGGTCATCGACTATCGACGCATCCTCGGCGCTGAGAATTCTTCTCGCTGCGCTCAACCGCTCGCGAGCTGCTTCTACGTCGCCATCGCGCAGTGCCACTTCAATATCTCGCTTCGCGCTCTGGGTCTCGAGAAATAGCTTTTCCCGAGCTACTTCGGGCTTAGCGACGCGACCTTTCGCAACGTCTTGAGGAACCACGTTGACAGAAACCGGGAGGGTAACCGTGTGCTGCTCAAGTGTGGCGAGTTCGACGTAGGTCAGGGTCAGGGTCGCGACTTGTTGTAGACCAAGAGCTGCCATCTCGGGCACATCGATCGTCACCAGGATTCGGCGCGATTCGCCCGAGTAGAAGTCGCCAAGCTCGGCGAGCACACCATGCTCAACGGCAATCGTCGACAGGTCGTTGAGCACCATGATGCCGCTGACGTCGCTGGTCGGTTTAATCAGCAGACTGGCCGCTTGGACCGTCTTCGACAAGAGACCATCGAGCTCGGCCGCGACTGCCGCGGCCGCATCGTCTGGGCCATGACCGAATGAATGGTTGCCGTTTCCACCAGCTGCCAGTTCCGTGAGAATTGCCTCGTCGTAGCCAAGGCCGATGCCGATCGTGGACGTCGTGACGCGGTGCTCCGCTGCGCGTTTGGCGAGACCACGCAACTGCACCGGATCGATGACCCCGGCATTCGCGTAGCCGTCGGAAAGCAGAAGCACAGTCGCGCCCGTTTCGGTCGCCACACGATTTACTTCCTGCAGCCCCCGCAAATACCCGGACGACAGGTCAGTTGTGCCACCTGCAACGACCGAGTCGATGTCGTGGCGCAGTCGATCGCGACCCAGATCGCCGACCTTTCCCGCCGGAATCACGACCTGTGCCGCATCGTCGAACGTCACCAACCCGAAGCGGTCTCGGTCATCTAAGCGATCAACAAGGCTGATGAGTGCCCGCTTCGCCGACTCCAATGGCAAGCCATTCATGGAACCGGAACGATCAAGGACAACAGCTGCGGTGTGCTCCGGCCGATCTTTCGATGAATCGTCGGCGGCCGGTGCTTCGAGCTCAAGCATGAGCGTGACCGAATCAGTGGACTCAATCGCGACCAGATCAACATCGAGATGTGCGTTGATATGCATGTGTTTCCCCCTTTGGTGAATGCCGAGCAGGATCTACCCGTTCGAACCACGTGTGTCCTAACGCTTGGGCGCCTCGATCGCGCTCTAGGTCGGCTCGGTTCTCGAGTCGCCAGGCAGGCAATTTCTCCTTGATCTACAAGTTGCCAGAAGGGTCTGACATTTGAGGAATGGCATCTAGGTTGCGGACGAACTGAAATTCCTCGCGTGAATCGGGAACAAGATGCGTTTGAATTGCGTTCTAACCTCCTGAGTGGTCAATAGAGCATGACCGATCTCAGAACTTGAAAAGTGCATATGGCTCAAGAGTGATGGCTGTCAGTACCTGGCTGGCCATCCAGCAACCCCCGTCGTTGATGCGGGGTGCTCCAGGGAAAGAGCTGGCCGAACTCAATCCGAGTTGCGGCAAGATCAGCGAGCGGACCGCGTTCCGCCCGCGCGGCCGAGAGGTTTCAGCGTGAGTAAGAAAACCAAGAATACGAAGAACAAACAAAAGCGCAAGAGTTCTACCGGATTCGTGCCGGGTCCGAACGATGTGCAGCTTCCATACGTCCAACACCCCGTGGGCGACGCACCGCTGGAGCACCATCCTGCTGACTGCCACCTGCGTCGGCCGGGCCATGTCGTGCGCCCAATCAATGCCTGGCACCGCGACTATCCCATCTTGGTCATGGTGCTGCCACCACCAGACAACGACGCCGACCTACCGGCGTTCGAGCAGCGATTCATGCTGATCGAGCGTGATCGCGAGACGGGACAGGTTCTACCCAAGTCCTGCTACTTCGTTGTTCACAACCCGCAAGAACTGAAGGCCTACCTCAAGGAAGTCGGGGGTAATGCAACGTACTCGTGGTCTCACAACTCACTGTTCATGAAGGGCTTGTCATGCAATGCCGGGTTCTCCCCATGCTTCTCGACGCCCTATCCATGTAGCGAAGAAGTCGGCGAGGGGTGGAGCGAGTTGAACGGCGACGTCGCGTACCGGACAGAGCCGGACTACAAGGACGGGATCGAC
>ERZ795062.2708-NODE-2708-length-11472-cov-8.333187_pt1 | contig 11472 bp, 11 predicted proteins | sample MGYA00375146_ERZ795062 | MGnify/ENA primary metagenome ERZ795062 (study PRJEB30191, sample SAMN05720281) | activated sludge metagenome | isolation source: Anaerobic digester | place: USA | collected 2015-07-16 ...
ATGTTTTGCGTGTTCAGCTCTTCAATGGCCATGCGCACGCCGTTTTCGTTGTCCTTGCCGTAGTGCGCCTGGCCACCCGACATTGGGGCGACGTGGCCAATCTTGACCACTTGCGTGTCTTGCGCGGACGCCATGCCGGCCACACAGGCAATAGCAGCGGCTACGGTCAGTTTCAACTTCAATTGCATAAAAGATCTCCAGGTAGTGAAAGGTTGAGAGTTCGGGTTATAGCTCAACGGGCTTGAACATAACGCAATTTTCAGGCCCGAACCATAGGGAACACGCTAGTGTGGCATGGATAAGCGGCTTTACTGAGCGCCAACTTGCGCTAATTCAATCTTCGTCCGGCAGGCGCCTGTAGACGGCAGGCGGGTTGTCTGCGGACAGGGGGGGCGTCCGCCCCACAGAAAGCTTCTCGCCCAGGGCCGCTGTCACCGATTCCCGAACCACAGTCCTGATTTCCCGGCGCAGCCGTTCGCTGACCGCAAGAGCTTGCTCGTGCAGCATCACCGCCAGCAATTCGGGCAGCTTCTGGGTCAGAACCACCTCGGCCCTTCGGATGGATGCGTCCGTGATCTCTTCCAGAATTTCCGGCGTGATCAGCGATGCCGGCTGGGATGGCTCCGAAGCCGCAAACGCCGCAGGCGTCGGCAGCACCACTTCCGTGAGCGTGGGCACAAAACGGTGCACCGGCCGTGCCGGTGGGGTGTGACCCGGGTCAGGCATGTCGCCTTCCGCTTTGGGATACGTCATGATGACTCAGAGAAAAGCCCTGTGCCGAATACTGTTTCCAGCGGGCACGCGCCGCGCTGCGCTCAGATTCACCCTCCCCGACCACTTCGATGACGCGATCAAAGCGCGCCAGATCGCCTTCAACCGACCCACCGAGATGCACCCGCACGGACGCATCACTCACGGTCTGACCCAGGACGACCGGCGAGCGCCGCACGATGGCCGCAGGCGCGTCAGCCCGGCAATGAGGGACGAATTCAAGGGCCGCGAAGGCCCACAGACCCGCGTCAAGCTGTGCCAGGTCGTCGGGCTCGCCGGTGACCACGACCCGACTGCCCGTGGCGGCCGCCTTTCGAAGCAGGCGGCAGGTGTAAGCCACCTTGTCCACCGCATTGACATGAAAGGCAACCTCGGTCATTCGGATTTCACGCGCTTGCTGGCATGCGCCGAGGGCGCTCTGGCCTTCGCAGCCTTGCTGGAAGGGCCATCCGCGGCCGACAACGCGGGCGGTTCGCCCAGCAGGTAATCGATGAGCAGCGCGACCGGGCGCCCGGTCGCGCCTTTCGCGGCCCCGCTCTTCCAAGAGGTCCCGGCGATGTCCAGATGCGCCCAAGGGATGTCCTTGACGAAGCGCTGAAGGAACTTTGCCGCCGTCACGGCGCCGCCCGCTCGCCCGGCCACATTGGCCACGTCGGCAAAATTCGTCTTGAGCCCTTCCCCGTATTCATCGTCGAGAGGCATTCGCCAGCACAGATCCAGGGACGATTCACCCGCATCGAGCAGCGCGTTCGCCAGGGCGGTGTTGTTGGAAAACAGCCCGCTTCGCACGCCGCCCAAGGCAATCACGCAGGCGCCGGTCAGGGTGGCGATGTCCACCACCGCTCGAGGTTTGAAGCGGCCCGCGTACGTCAGTGCATCACATAGCACCAGGCGACCTTCGGCATCGGTGTTCAGGATTTCAATGGTCTGGCCGCTCATGCTGGTCACGACGTCCCCGGGCTTCACCGCTTTGCCGCCCGGCATGTTTTCGCAGGCGGGAATCAGGCCGACCACATTGATTTTCGGTTTGAGCTCCGCCAGTGCACGGAAAACGCCCAGCACGCTGGCCGCCCCGCACATGTCGAATTTCATCTCGTCCATTTCAGGCGCCGGCTTGATGGAAATCCCCCCGGTATCAAAGGTGATGCCCTTGCCGACCAGAACCACCGGCGCGTCATCGCGGTCAGCACCGGTGTAGCGCAATTCAATGAACTGCAGGGGCTCATGGGAGCCCTGGGCAACGGCCAGGAAGGCGCCCATCCCCAGCTTGGCGACTTCCTTGGGTCCGTGCACCGTGCACCGGATCTTTCCGCCGGCCAGCGAGCGAGCGGCCTGCGCCAGATCGCTCGGGTTTGCGTGGTTGGCAGGTCGGTTGGCCCACTCCTTGGCCCATTCGATCCCCGATACCAGCGCCTTGGCCTGCCGAAGCGGAACCGAATGGTCCTTGTCTGGGGTGGCCATCACCACCTCTTTGAGTTTTCGACCCTCAGGGCGCGATTTTGTCGCGGTGTACACATAAGAGCCTTCCGCCACCGCCAACACGGCAGCGCGCAACGCCGCACCCGTACACGCCTGGGCAAAACTCACAGTCAGGCGCCGGCTGCCGGCGGTCTTGACGGTGGCCATGGCGGCGGTCACACCGGTGCGGACCTGGGCCGGCGATCCGTCGCCAATGCCTGCCAGCACCAGGCGCGGCGCGGACACGGCAGACGCACGCCAGGCAGACAAGGTTTTGCCCGCCTTGGCGTCCAAGGCCTTGGTTGTCAGCGCGTCGCTGATCAGTTGCGACAAGCCGTCACGGCCGGGCTTGAAACCCTCGGGAACCAGCACGAGCAGCAAGTCGGCCTTGTCGCCGGTTGCCTGCCCGAGGGTCATGCATGCATGTTCAAAGTTCATAATTCACGTTTTCCTCGAAACTGATGTTATTCCATTCTTCCATCCGCAAGGAGCTGGCACGGACATTCGGCGCCACGCTGGTGGTCCTGATCACCATCGTGATGACCATCATCCTGATCCGCACGCTGGGCCAGGCCTCGCGCGGCACGGTGAATCCGTCGGAAGTGCTGATGGTCATGGGATTCAGTGTGCTCGGCTACCTGCCGGTGCTCCTGACGCTGAGCCTTTTCATTTCGATCGTGGCCACGCTGTCGCGCATGTACGGGGACAGCGAAATGGTGATCTGGCACTCGAGTGGGCGCGGCCTGGCCGGGCTTCTGTCGCCACTGTGGTGGTTTGCGTGGCCGGTCCTGGTTGCGGTGACCGTTTTGTCCCTGCTGATCTGGCCATGGACCAATGCCCAGGTCCTGGACTTGAAGATGCGCTATGAGAAACGCGGCAACATCGAGCGCGTCGCACCGGGCCGTTTCCAGGAGTCGGCCGATGGCAGCCGGGTGTTTTTCATCGACAAGGATTCGGCCGACAACAAAACCGGCAGCAATGTGTTCATTTCGTCGACCCTGAATGGCAAGACCTCGGCGACGTCGGCACGCAGCGGCCGCATCGAAACGATCAATGGTGAGCGTTTCCTGATGCTGGACAAAGGCCAGCGGCTCGACACGCCGCTGACCGGCAAGCAGGAACAGAAACTCAGCCAGTTCGAGTCCTACGGCATCCGCCTGTCCGATGACGTGCTGGCGGCCGAGTATGCGGTCCCCGCGAAGGCGGTCCCGACCCTGACGCTGATGCGCGAACCGACCCGGGCCAACCTCGCCGAGCTGGCCTGGCGCCTCGGTCTGGCGCTGGCATCCTTGAACCTGATCCTGATTGCGGTCACCGTCCCCGGGATCAGCCCGCGCAGCGGACGCAGTGGCAACCTCATCCTGGCCCTGGTCACCTTCATCGTCTACTACAACCTGATCAGTCTCGGCCAGACCTGGATTGCGGCGGGGCGCATCGGCATGGGGGCCTATCTGGCGCTGCTGCATGGGGGCGCATTTCTGCTGGCAACAGGCTGGATCGTCGGGCGGCACCAGAACTGGTCCCTGGCCAGCCTGTTTCGCTCGCGGGGACGCAGCGCAGCGGTGGTTCAGCCATGAGAACGGTCCGCCGGCTGATCTACGCCGAGGTCATCAACGCTGTGCTGTTCGTGGCGCTGGGCTTCCTGTCGCTGTTCTTCTTTTTCGACCTGGTCGATGAGCTGCCGGGCATCGGGCGCGACGGCCCTCTGGGCTACCAGCTGACCCACGCCCTGCTCTATGTCTTCCTGCTGGTGCCGAGCCATCTCTATGAACTGCTGCCCATCGCGGTGTTGATTGGCTGCGTGTTCGTGATGGCACGCCTGGCCCAGAGTTCCGAATACACCATTCTGCGCACCAGCGGCCTGGGTCCCTGGCTGGCGCTGAAGACCTTGCTGAAGCTGGGCCTCGTGTTCGCGGCGGTGACCTTTCTGATCGGCGACTACGTGGCGCCCCCGGCTGATCGTGCTGCCCAGCTGCTCAAGGCCCGCTTTCAGGGGCAGATCACGGTCGGGCAGACCGGCGCGTGGCTGAAAGAACGCCAGAAGCAATCCAGCACCTCGGTGAATGTTCGCGCCATCCTGCCCGACGGCAGCATGAGCGGGGTGCGGATCTTTGAGTTCAGTGCGGACGGGTATTTCCACGCCTTGGTCGAGGCCGACAAGGCGCAATTCGGCCCCGGCGCCTGGACCCTTCTGGACGCCAGGCGCACCGAATTTGGCAATGCGAGCGGTGACAGCGCCAGCGTCACCCGCAGTGCAATGCCGGAATACCGATGGCCGACCGAGCTGACCTCCGAAATGGTGTCGGCCGCCGTTCTGAATCCCTCCCGGATGCGGATCGTGGACCTGTTCATCTACATGCGCCACCTCGAGGCCAACAAGCAGACCGCCCAGCGCTACCAGATCGAGTTCTGGCGCAAGGTGTTCTACCCCTTGAGCTGCCTGGTCATGGTGGTCCTGGCGTTGCCGTTTGCCTACCTGCATTTCCGCTCCGGCGGGATCGCGGGCTACGTGTTCGGCGGGGTCATGGCGGGGATCAGCTTCTTCCTCCTGAACAACGTGTTCAGTTTCATCGGCAACCTGCAGAACTGGCACCCCTGGCTGACGGCGGCAGCGCCCAGCCTGATCTACTCCGTCTTCTCGCTGGCCGCCTTCGGGTGGCTGGTGCTGCGGCGGTGAAGTCCGCAATGGCCAACGGGCCCGATCCGACGGACGGCGCCATCGTGCTGTTCGGCCACGGCTCACGCGATCCCTTGTGGCGCCAGCCCATAGATGCGGTGGCTGCGCGCATTCGCGCCATCGATCCGCAGGCCCGCGTGGCCTGCGCCTTTCTGGAGCTGACCCAGCCCGACCTCGTCACGGCCGTCGACGAATTGATTGCGGCAGGCGCTGTGCGCGTGACCATCGTGCCGATGTTCCTGGGCCTTGGGCGCCATGCCCGAGAAGACCTGCCCCTGCTGCTGGCGACGCTGCGCCAGCGCCACCCGGGGATCGGGCTGCGGCTGCAGCCGGCTGTTGGTGAAGATCCGCGCTTGACCGACCTGATCGCGCAGATCGCCTTGTCCTGAGCCAGGAGGGGTCTCCTTAGATCTGATGCGGGATAATTGTGTTCTGCTTTATGCGAAATACCATATGAACCTGCATCAATTCCGCTTTGTCCAGGAGGCCGTGCGCCGCAACCTGAACCTGACCGAGGCGGCCAAGGCGCTGCATACCTCGCAGCCCGGGGTGTCCAAGGCGATCATCGAGCTGGAAGACGAACTGGGCGTGGACATCTTCGCCCGCCATGGCAAGCGGCTGAAGCGGGTGACCGAGCCGGGCCAGCACGTGCTCAACAGCATCGAACTGATCATGCGCGAGGTGGGCAACCTCAAACGCATCGGCGAGCAGTTCAGCGCCCAAGACAGCGGCACGCTGAGCATCGCCACCACCCACACGCAGGCCCGGTATGTGCTGCCCACGCCAGTGGCCAAGCTGCGCACCGCCTACCCCAAGGTCAACATCAGCCTGCACCAGGGCTCGCCCGACCAGGTGGCCCGCATGCTGATCGATGAGGTGGCCGAAATCGGCATCGCGACGGAGTCCCTGTCGGACTACGAAGAGCTCGTCACCCTGCCCTGCTACGAATGGCAGCACGTGCTGGTCCTGCCCGCCGACCATCCGCTGGCGCGCAAGGAACGGGTGAGCCTGGAAGACATCGCGCACGAACCGCTGATCACCTACCACCCGTCCTACACTGGGCGCACGCGCATCGACCATGCCTTTGCGCAGCGCAAGCTCACCCCGCGCATCGCGCTGGAAGCCATCGATTCGGACGTCATCACCACCTACGTGCGCCTGGGCCTGGGCATCGGCATCGTGGCCGAGGTGGCGGTGCGAGACCTCAAGCCGGTTGAGGCCGGTGGTGATCTGGCCATCCGCCCCATGGGCCACCTGTTCGGGCAGAACGTCACCCGCGTGGCCTTCAAACGCGGCGCCTACCTGCGAAACTTTGTCTACAAATTCGCTGAATTCCTGAGCGAACGCCTGAACCGCAACGTCGTGGCCAAGGCCATGAGCGGCCAGGTCAACGACTATGAGTTGTGAGACCTGGCGGACCCTTTCTTCAGAACCGCCCCTGCCCCACCATGATTGAACGCACCCCTCCCCTGCAAACCAAGCTGCCGAAGGTCGGCACCACCATCTTCACCGTGATGTCCGCCCTGGCGGCTGAAAAAGGCGCCGTCAACCTCGGCCAGGGTTTCCCGGACTTCGACTGCGACCCGCGCCTGGTGCAGGCCGTCACCGACGCGATGAACCGCGGGCTGAACCAGTACCCGCCCATGCCGGGCGCGCCGGCCCTGCGCGAGGCGGTTGCGGCCAAGGTCCTGGCCTTATACGGCCGGTCGTACAACCCGGCGTCAGAAATCACCGTCACCGCTGGCGCCACCCAGGCCATCCTCACCGCCATCCTGGCCGTCGTGCGCCCGGGCGACGAGGTCATCGTGCTGGAGCCCTGCTACGACAGCTACGTGCCGAACATCGAACTGGCCGGTGGCGTGGTGGTGCCGGTGCCGCTCACGCCGGGCAGCTTCCGCCCCGACTTCGACCGCATCGCCGCCGCCCTCAGCCCGCGCACCCGGGCGATCATCGTGAACAGCCCGCACAACCCCAGCGCCACGGTGTGGACCGACGCGGACATGCTGAAGCTGCAGGACATCCTGGCGCCCACCGATGTGCTGCTCATCAGCGACGAGGTGTACGAGCACATGGTCTATGCGCCGAACCGGCACCTGAGCGCCGCCCGCTACCCAGGCCTGGCCGCTCGCGCCTTCATCGTCTCCAGCTTCGGCAAGACCTACCACGTGACCGGCTGGAAGGTCGGCACCGTCTGCGCGCCCGCCCCGTTGACGGCCGAATTCCGCAAGGTGCACCAGTTCAACGTGTTCACGGTGAACACGCCGATGCAGCACGGACTGGCCACCTACATGGCCGATCCGGCACCCTACCAGGACCTGCCGGCCTTCTACGCCGCCAAGCGCGACCGGTTCCGCGCCGGGCTGGCGCAGACGCGATTTCGCCTCTTGCCCAGCGAGGGCAGCTACTTCCAGTGCGTGGACATCTCGGCGCTGGCGGTGCCCGAACGGGCCCTGCCCGAGGCGGACTTCTGCCAGTGGCTCACCTCAGAGATCGGCGTGGCGGCGATTCCGCTTTCGGCGTTCTACGGCAACGGCTTCGACCAGAAAGTCATCCGCTTCTGCTACGCCAAGAAGGACGACACCCTGGATGCGGCCTTGCAGCGGCTGGCGAGACTCTGATCGAACTCCTGAAGTGATAGCTGCAAGTGACCCTTTCACGACGGGATGGGGTGGTTTTGGCTTGAAATCAAGCGTCGATCGGCCGTTTCAAGCCTGAAATCCGCCGCCCAGCCCGTCACGCGCGGCCGGCAGGCCTCCAGGCGGGCCTGGTACAGCGGAATGAGGAAGAAGTCCGCATCGTGCAGGTAAGGGGTTCGCATCCGGCCCACGTCCGCCGCGTCGTGGCTCAGGTCGATCAGCCGCCCGCCGATCCGGTTGAACTGGTGGGCATAGTGGCCCTCGATCGCCCCGCCGAACACCTCGCGCATGAACATCGAGCCGTAGCGGCAGGCCCCCGAGAGGTCCTGCGGCGGTGGCTCCTGGCGCTCCAGGGCCAGCTCGCACCAGCGGCGAAAGACGAAGTCCTTGGCATGGGCGAAGCCGGCCGCGCTGTAGACCAGCGGCCAGTCGGTGGCCCGTGCGGCCTCTGGTGGCGCTTGCGGCCCGGTGTGCGGTGCGTTCATCGCGCCCGGCCCCCATGGCCGCCACCGTGCGACGGGTGCGCGGTGCCGGCACCGTTGCGGATGAAGTCGGCCGTCTTCTGGAACGCCTGCGCCAGCTGCTGCCGCAGGGCCGCATCGCGCACCACCTCGTCGAGCGCCGCCCGCATGCAGGCCATCCAGGCATCACGCTCCGACGGACCGATGGGAAAGGCCAGGTGCCGCTGCCGCAGGCGCGGATGGCCGTGCTGCGGCGAATAGACCGCCGGCCCGCCGGTCCATTCCGTCAGGTACTGCACCAGCACGCGCTTGACCGGCCCGAGGTCGGCCGGATGCATCGCGCGGATGCCGGCGGCCTCCGGGCGGGTGTCCATGTGGAAGTAAAAGCGCTCGACGAGTTCGGCAATCGCCCGCGCGCCCCCCACGGCGGCGAAGTGGGGGTTGGCGGGCGCGCTCGCCGGGCCCGGGGATGAGGCGGAGACTTGGGGATGTTGCATCGCAGAAACCGGGTCGTGCCGCGCCAGGACGTCCGGGGCGGTCAGCGGGGTGATGCAAGGGCCGTACCCGAGGGCCGGCCGCCGGTCATCAATCTGGGCCGGGACCCGCGCACCCTCTTGAACAGACACTTTTCCGGGCGCTCGTCCGTGGCGGACTTGGCCAACAGCCGTCCGTGATGTGTGCGACTTTTGTCTGCTTTGTCCGGCTTGTCTCGACCCGTACCGGCCGCGCCAGGCGCTCCCGCGCCCATAATGGCCCCATGGTCGATCCACTGGCTCCGCTGCCCCCGGTTGAAAGCCCGCCCTCCGGCGGGGCACCCGTGCCGGCATTCGACCCCAGCTCGACCAGCCATTTCCAGGCGAGGATGAGCAAGGCGCCGCAGTGGTTTTGCTCCTTCCTGGCCAGCAATTCGCGCGAAAGGCGCCGCTTCCGGGACGAGCTGGCCCACATGAAAGGCGCCTGGCCCTTGCTGATGAAACAACGCAATGGCGGCACCTGGACGCCCGAGGACAAGGTCCGCCTCAAGGCCATGGTGCGTTCGGCCTCGTCGGTCAGTCCGTACCTGTTCATCTGGGCCGTGCCCGGCTCGATGGTGCTGCTGCCATTTCTGGCCTGGTTCCTGGACCGCCAGCGCCGCAGCCGCGTGGGCAAATCAGCGCTCTGAGGCACCGCTGCAGGCCCGGGCGCGGCGCCGGGCAATCCTCAATTGATAGCAGCTTGTGACCGATCGACGCCGGGATGGGCGGGTTTTCGTACTTAAAAGGCCGGGTTCAGTGCGTCAACTGGGCCCACACCTTGTCCAGCCGCTTCACGCTGACCGGCTGTGGCGTGCGCAGCTCCTGCGCGAAGAAACTCACCCGCAATTCCTCCAGCAGCCAGCGGAACTCCGCCAGGCGCTCGTCCACCGCGCCCTTGCGCTCGGCCACCAGGCGCCCGTAGCGCTGTTCCTGTGGGCGCAGCTCGGCCAGCCGGGCGGCGTCGCGCGCGGGGTCGGCGCGCAGCTTGTCCAGCCGCGCCACGATGGCCTTCAGGTAGCGGGCGAAGTGCTGCAGCTGGGCCCACGGCGTGGCAGTGATGAAGCGCTTGGGCATCAGCCGCTGCAGCTGCTGGGCGCAGTCGGCCGTGGCGTCGGGCGCATTGCGGGTGTCCTTGATCTTGCGCACAGCCGCGGCGTATTCGGCCAGGATGGTGGCGGCCAGGCGCGCCACCTCGTGGGCGATCAGCGTCAGCCGGCCCCGACCTTCGTCGAGGCGGCGTTTGAAGTCGGCCTCGCCGGCCGGCAGGGGCTCCAGCAGAAAGGCGCGATCCAGCGCCACGTCGATGATCTGTTCGCGCAGTTCCTCCAGCGTGCCCAGCGGCATGTAGGCCACCGCCATCTTCTGCAGGTCGGGAATGTTCTTCTCCAGGTACTTCAGCGCGTCCTTGAGCTGCAGCGCGAACAGGCGGCGCAGGCCGGCCCGGTGGCGGGCAGCGGCCACGTCCGGCTCGTCAAACACCTCGATGGTGACGGCGTCCCCGGCGTCGATCAGCGCCGGAAAGCCGATGATGGTCTGCCCACTCTTTCGGATTTCCATCAGCTCGGGCAGCGCCCCGAAGGTCCAGGCGGTGTGGCGCTGGCCGGCTGCGGGGGCCGCAGGAACTTCTGATTTGATAGCGTCTATTGACCGTTTCGCGCTGGGTTCTGGCAGTTTTTGCTCAGATTTCTCGGCTGGAGCGGCTGCGGCGGCGCCTGATGCCAGCTTGAGCCCGGCCAGGGCCTGGAAAGCACCCCGCGCCTGCGCCCCCAGCTCGGCCTTCAGGGCGCCCAGGTTGCGCCCGGCGCCCAGCTGGCGGCCGTGTTCATCCACCACGCGGAAGTTCATGAACAGGTGGGCCGGCACCATGTCGAGCTTGAAATCGGCCCGCTTCACGTCCAGGCTGGTGGCCGCACGCACCACCTTGAGCAGCGCGTCCGTCAGGCTGCCGGTGCCGAAGCCCTCCGGCGTGCCCAGCTCCTCGGCCAGGCGCTTCGCGCTCTCGGGCAGGGGCACGAAACGTCCGCGCGGGCGCTGCGGCAGGCTCTTGAGCAGGGCCTGGATCTTGTCCTTGAGCATGCCGGGCACCAGCCACTCGCAGCGGTCCTCGTTGACCTGGTTCAGCACGAACAGCGGCACCGTGACGGTCAGGCCGTCGCGCGGGTCACCGGGTTCGTGCAGGTAGCTGGCTGCACAGTCCACGCCGCCCAGGCGCAGGGTGTGCGGAAACGCGCGGGTGGTGATGCCCGCGGCCTCGTGGCGCATGAGCTCGTCGCGCGTGAGCACCAGCAAGGCCGGCGGTTTCTGCCCCGGCGGAGCGGCGGCCTCGCGCCGGCGCACCTCGTCGCGGTACCAGGCCTCGAAGGCGGCACCGCTGCAGACCTCGGGCGGCAGGTGCTGGTCGTAGAAGGCGTAGATCAGCTCGTCGTCCACCAGCACGTCCTGGCGGCGCGACTTGTGCTCCAGCTCTTCGACCCGGGCGATCAGCTTCTGGTTGGCGGCCAGGAAGGGCAGCCGGGTGTCCCACTGCTCGCCCACCAGCGCCTCGCGGATGAAGATTTCGCGCGCCGCGTGCGGATCAACGGTGCCGAAGTTCACGCGCCGCCCGCTGTACACGACCAGGCCGTAGAGCGTGGCGCGCTCCAGCGCCGTGACCTGCGCGGCCTTCTTTTCCCAGTGCGGGTCCAGCAACTGCTTTTTCAACAGGTGGCCGCCGACCTCCTCCAGCCACTGGGGCTCGATGTTGGCAATGCCCCGGCCGAACAGGCGCGTGGTTTCCACCAGTTCGGCCGCGACGATCCAGCGGCCCGGCTTCTTGGACAGGTGCGCGCCCGGATGGCGGTGGAACTTGATGCCGCGCGCACCCAGGTAGACCTCTTCCTCCTCCATCTTCCAGCCGATGTTGCCCAGCAGGCCGGCCAGCATGGACAGGTGCAGCTGCTCGTAACTGGCGGGAG
>ERZ795062.2714-NODE-2714-length-11454-cov-5.258181_pt1 | contig 11454 bp, 9 predicted proteins | sample MGYA00375146_ERZ795062 | MGnify/ENA primary metagenome ERZ795062 (study PRJEB30191, sample SAMN05720281) | activated sludge metagenome | isolation source: Anaerobic digester | place: USA | collected 2015-07-16 ...
AGCATATAGGTAACCGAATTCTCTGGAAAAGCCCATGAATAAGCTTGTTTCATTTTTGAACATCTTGTGAAAAAGGGCACTTTAAATTTATTTTAACTTTTAAAGTCACCAGTATGAATGCAAAAATTTCGGTATTATTCTATGCGAAAAAATCCAAAACAAAATCTAATTTACGCGTTCCTATATATTTACGAATTACCGTGAATGGAAAGCGTGCAGAATTTTCTACTGGAAAAGATGTAGAGATTTCCAAATGGAGTTCCGCTCAAAATCGTTTAAAAGGTAATTCTGAAGAAGCGAGAGCTATAAATAAGTATTTAGACATCTTGAAATCTAATGTTCTAGTTTTGGAAAACAAATTAGCGCTATCAAGGGAAAGTTTTGATGCAATAGATATTAAAAACCTATTAACAGGTGCAAATACTACTGAAAGATACCTCATTCCAATTTTTGAAGAACACAACTCCAAAATAGAAAAACTTTTAGGTAAGGAATACGCACCAGCTACACTTAAGAATTTTAAAACTTGTTTGGCTCATTTGAAAGAATTTTTGTGGAAGTTTCATAAAAAATCCGACATTGATATTCAGAAACTGGAACCATCATTTCTAAACGATTTTGATTTTTTCTTGCGAACCAAACCCAATATCAATAATAATTCAGCAGTAAAACACACCAAAAATTTAAGTAAAATATTAAAATTGTGTTATCAGAATAATTGGATTGAAAAAGATTTGGTAATTTTTTACAAAGGTAGATTCCATGAAGTAAATGTTAATTTTCTTACGGAGGAAGAAATAAAAACAATTAAAAATAAAGATTTTATTGGTAGTGGGTTAAATATAGTTAGAGATATTTTTATTTTCAGTTGTTACACAGGATTAGCTTACATAGATATTTTTAACCTTACAAAAGAACAAATTACTATAGGTGTTGATGGAAACCTTTGGATAATAACAAATCGTCAAAAAACAGGAATAAATTCAAATATTCCCTTGTTACCAATAGCAGAAGAAATTATTAAAAAGTATGAAAATCATCCATTAGTTTCCAATTCTGGAAAATTGCTTCCAGTCTATTCAAACCAAAAAGTAAATGAATATTTAAAAACAATAGCTGATAATTGTAATATCAATAAAAAACTTACTTTTCATTGTGCAAGACACACATTTGCTACTACTGTTACTTTATCTAATAATGTCTCAATGGAGAGCGTAAGTAAAATGCTTGGTCATAAAAGCATTAAAACTACTCAACATTATGCTAAAATATTGGATAAAAAAGTAAGTGAAGATATGAATAATTTAAAAAAAATACTTAATCAGAAAGAAGGAATTTTATGAATAAGATAGATATTATTTTTTAGTAATTGTAATGGATATGCTTATTTTATATAGTATTGGTTAATGATACAGTTTAACTTAAAAAATCTATTTCTATCTATAATGATAAGTTTAAAAAAAGTTCCAATATTAATAATTAGTTATAGAAATTATTAGATATTATGATTAAGACTCTAATTACATTAATTATGATAGATATTGCTTTTTTAAGTATTTAGAAATTGATTTTTTTAATTATAGTTCTGCGAGTTGTAGAATTAAATAAATCCAACTTGACAATAGAAATAAAAAGCTACCTTCTATTCCCAAAAACAGTAAATTAGAATTTTAACGGATATAAATTTTAATATATCTGAAATATTTTATATAAACTATATTTTGGATACCGTGTTGAGTTTATTAATATACTCAGACATAAGAGACTTTGAAGAGCGAGTATGTAGGGAGATTTAGAGATCACTTTTGGTTTTTGTATTTATTTTGACCTAATGAGCGATTGGAAGGTGTAGCCCATAAAGGCTTTGCATGTTGCTAGGAAGGCATTATGTTATTTGCTACTGCAGAGCGGGGAGGTTTAAGTACAAAATGTAAAAAGACGCATCGCTGCGCCTTTAATGTATAAATAGAAGTGTGACTTTTGTTAGATTTGGACGTTACTTCTGATCTATTTTAAGGAGACTTGCATTAAGTGCGACCACGATGGTGCTTACACTCATCAGCACTGCGCCCATGGCGGGACTCAGGACAAATGTAGGATACAGAACACCCGCAGCAAGTGGAATAGCCACGACGTTGTAGCCCACTGCCCATACGAGATTCTGGATCATCTTGCTGTAGGTTTTCTTTCCAAAATCTATCATTTTCACCACGTCTCGAGGGTCACTGTTGACCAGAATAATATCTGCGGTTTCGGCAGCAACATCAGTTCCGCTGCCAACTGCAATGCCTACATCTGCTGCTGCCAAAGCCGGTGCATCATTTACGCCGTCACCTGTCATCGCAACGATTTCCCCTTTATCCTGAAATTCTTTTACTTTTTCCTGTTTGTGGTGCGGAAGTACATTTGCCAAATATCCGTCCATTCCTAACTGCTTTGACACCGCCGCCGCTACCTTTTCGTTATCACCTGTAAGCAGGAATGATTTAATGTTCATGCTTCGAAGTTGGTCAATAGCTTCTTTTGCGCCTTCGCGAATGGTATCTGCTAAAGAAACAATACCCACGGGCACGTCATCAATCAAAATAAAGTTCACTGTTTCTGCATCCTGGTTGATTTCTTCCGGAATGGCAGGTACCTGTTTATTGTTTTGAACAAAATAATTAGGACCAGCCGCGACAACCGATTTACCGTTTACGATTCCTGTCACTCCAATTCCCTGCATGTAGCGGAAATTGTCTGACTTCCATAGCTCCAGTTTTTTCTCGGAAAGGGTCTGCATGATTCCTTTTGCAATGTGATGTTCGGAGTTCTGCTGCACTGCTGCTGCATACTGGAGTAAATCGTTTTCCGAATAGTGTTCCGTTAGAGGAATGATTTTCTGCACAGTGTGGGAACCTTTCGTAAGGGTGCCGGTTTTATCGAAAATAATGGTCGATAATTTTCTGGTGGTTTCAAAAGCCGTGCGGTTTCTGATGAGTAAACCATTTGTCGCTGAAAGTGTAGTGGAAATGGCCACCACCAGAGGGATTGCCACTCCTAAAGCATGAGGGCAGGCCGTTACCATTACCGTTACCATCCGTTCCAGAGCAAAAGCCAAATCTCCCATGGTGATGTACCAGTAAGCGAAAGTTCCTACTCCCACCACAATTGCTACTATAGTAAGCCATTTGGCTACTTTATCCGCCAGATTCTGAGTGTTCGATTTTGCTGCCTGCGCATCCTGAACCAAATTAATGACCTTATTGAGGTACGAATCCTTTCCAACCCCTGTTGCTTTTATCTTTAAAGCCCCGTCTCCATTGATAGACCCTGCGATAACCTTTCCACCGGACTCTTTTCTTACAGGAACACTTTCTCCGGTCAGCATGCTTTCATTTAAATAGGAACTGCCCTCGACAATCAGACCGTCAGCGGCGACTTTTTCGCCCGGTCTTATGATTACTGTATCTCCGTTTTTCAGCTGTTCCAGTTTTATTTTAACCGGACTTCCGTTATGCTCGACGGTTACGTCATTTGGTAGTAAGGCAACTAGAGATTGCAACGCTTTTGAAGCTGCCATCTGTGAACGCATTTCGAGCCAATGACCCAGAAGCATGATGACGATTAAGGTGGCAAGTTCCCAGAAGAAATCCATGCCCGGCAGCCCGAATACGACGGCAACGGAATAGACATAAGCTACGGTAATCGCCAAAGCAACGAGCGTCATCATCCCAATAGCTCCGGCTTTCACTTCGCCCAAAAACCCTTTGAAAAAAGGCATTCCACCGTAGAAATAAATAATACTTCCCAAAACCAACAGCACGTATTTATCGCCTTGAAAAGCTATGGTGAAACCAAGCCATTGCTGAATCATGTGGGAAAGCAGCAGCACCGGGACAGAAAGTACCAGTGTAATCCAGAATCTTTTTAGAAAATCCGGAGTATGATGACCTGCATGTTTGTCAAATCCCGCCGCTGAACTATCAGATTCTGAGTGATGATCATGATTCTGATGATGATGGCTGTGTTCGTCTTTTTCAGGTCGGGCGGTTCCACCCAAGGGAATTAAGTTCATTCCGCAAAGTGGACATTTCCCCGGTTCGTCCTTCAATATCTGGGGATGCATGGGACAGGTGTATTTTTTCATAATTCAATTTTTTTGCGTTAAATTCTGCTATTTGAGATTACTTCCGGGTTTGAAGTTCCTTAATTTTCGCCCTCATGACGGCAATTTCTTCCTCCTGTGCTTTGATAATTTCCTCGCCCAACTTTCTCACTTCCGGATCGACCAGATTACTTTCTTCGACCATAAGAATAGCCCCTGCATGGTGTGGAATCATGGACTTTAGAAACTGGACATCTCCCACGGCTGTCTGCTGCCGAATCCCGGACCAAAACAGCACCATCGCCAACACACCGACACCCATCAGTACCTTGTTGAGTTTTTTATTGGGATACATCTTTGCCATTAACAGCAGTTCGATGATCAACATAGGAGAAGCCATTAGTCCGGCCATATAAAACTGATTGATATTGGGAATCACATTGGATAACCGATCAACCATCGCATACATTAATATAAACATGGATACGAAGGAAATGAGAAGCATCCAAAACAACTTTTTGTATGCCCCGCTGTGATCCATTTGTTCACTTTCTTTTTTTGAATCCATATTCTGTGTAGAATGAGTTTTCCCCGAGGCACTATGGTCCGGAGAAACTTTGTGGCTGTGCGTTGATTTGTCCATTAAAATGGTTTTTGTTATTTAGTTAAACGTAAGGACTTTTAGCAACATTTCTTGTCCTGCTGAACTGGGGGACAAGGCACTGTTCCGTAACTGCAATACACACAGCAATCGCCCTGTTTTGGTGTTAAAACGGTCTTACATTTTTCGCATTCGTAGAAATACTGGCAAGAATCTGTAGGCATTGTTTCCTCTTTCCTATGTCCGCAATTGGGGCAAGTGATGATCGACTGTAATTTGACTGTATTCATCTGTTTAATAATTTATTATGGTTTTTCACGACCAATGGTTTTCAATTAATATTCTTTTTTGTCGGTTACTAAATATCCCGTAGCATTTATGGCGTTTTCGATTTCATCAATGTTTGTTTTTGAATCATCAAATTTCACAACTGCATTTTTGTTTTCGTACGAAGCGTCTGAACTTATAATTCCCGTCAGTTTATTTACTTCGCTATTGACATGTTCACCACAGCTTGCGCAGGTCATTCCACTAATTGTAAATTCTATTTCCCGGATATTAGATTGATCTACTATTATAATTTGCTTTTCTGTTGTTGGATAAAAAATTCCTGAATAGTATGGGAAGGCAAGCATCACGACAGCGAAAAGGGTTATAATCCCCAAAAACATTTTGGACTGCGTGAACGGTATTTTCTCATCTTTCTCACAGCTACAGTCTAATTGTTTTTTAGGTTTTAATTTAAGATACCAGGCAAAACCAAGAACAAAAATTGTTAACCCGATTAAATAAGGCCGTAAAGGTTCGAGCCAGGAAAAAGTTGTAGCTAGGCCGCTTGTTCCTGCAATGAAGGCTAATAATGGTGTAATGCAACATAATGAGGCGGTGAAGGCAGCCAGCAGACCTGCGCTGATTAATTTTTTGTTTGTTTTCATATTGTTCTTTTAAGATTTTATTTTCATTTTTGACGATTTTCATTTCATGTTTTAAAGTTCAAGTTCTGACTGAAAAAACTGCAAAAGGACTTTTTTCTTATTTGGTGTTAAACCTGCATCAGGATGAAGTAAAAGATAGGATTTTAAAGGCATTTCCTCTTTCTCAATCTGACTGATGATGCTTTTTATTTTCGCTTTCTTCCGTCTTTTTGAATAGTTATTGAACTCATCAAAATTGAGTTCTTCTTTGCCTTTTTTAATATGCCGGGCCATGAACCACGCGCCCGGCTGTAATACCGAATACCAGGGATAACGGGTATTATTTGAATGACAGTCATAGCAGGAAACTTTAAGGATTGCAGCCACGTTGGCGGGCACCTTTTCGGTTTTTTCAAAACTTTGACCTGGCGGAACGGTGGAGACATTACGCTCCACCGGTATGACCTGAATGACTAAAACAATAGCCACCACTAGCACCGCCAGCCAGCCTATCATATTCAATTTTCTCATATTACATTGTGCTCATATCGTGACCCGCCATGGGATCAACCCCTTTCTTGAAAATGTATTCACTGTTCAGTAGGTATGCTCCGGACACCACTACTTCGTCTCCCGCCTTAATTCCTGATGTGATTTCTATTCTGTCTTCATATTCGAGACCCGTTTCCACCATTCTGTTGACGAAGGTGTTCTTCGCGGTTTTCACCCACACCGTGGAAGATTTGCCATCCCTGATTACCGCATCCACAGGCATTGAAAGACCATCACGGGATTTGTTTTCCACCAGAACATATACCGGCATGCCGGGTTTCAGCAGATTTCCTTTGTTGGGCACGGAAATGCGAACCAGATTTATCCTGCTGGAGGCGCTTATTTCAGGGTTTGTAAAATCAACCTTCCCATTAATCTTCAAATTATCCAGATCGGGAATATATACGGTGACCTTGCTGTCTTTCTGAAGGAGAGCCATTTGGGAAGAATACACCTGCGCCTCTGCCCAAAGCGATGAAAGATCTGCCAGATTCACGATGGTGCCACCTTCGGCAAGATAATCGCCTTCGGCAATGCTCAGATCGGTGATGTAACCGGCCGCATTGCTGAACACGGTAGTAGTAGGTGTGGCTTTTCCTGATCTTTCCAGCTGTTTGATCTGGCCTTCGGACATTCCCCATAAATAAAGCTTGTTGCGGGAACTTTGGAGCAACTGATCAAAATCAATGGAAGTATTACCGACGAACAGCTTGCGTCTTTCTAATGCCAGCAAATATTCCTGCTTTGCATTATTGAGTTCTTCACTGTAAATATCGACCAACGGCGCCCCCTTCGGAACAAAATCTCCAATGTTTTTATAATACAACCGTTCAACTCTACCCATTACTCTGGAACTTACTGCCTGCATTTGGTACTGATTAAAATTGAGTGTTCCAGTCAGGGTAAGTTTGTCGGCCATAGACCCATCAGATAGCGCGACTGTTTTGATATTCCCAAGTTTAACCTGCTCGTCATTCAAGATAATTTCGTTAGGATCAGTATTCTTTTTCTTCTCGACAGGCACCAAATCCATGTGACAAATGGGGCATTTTCCGGGTTTATCGGAGACTACCTGCGGGTGCATGGAACAGGTGTAGTAGATATCGTGGCCGGCATGCGGATCTTCCTCCTTTTTACAGGAGTAAAGAAAAACCAGCAAGGCCAGCATTAAAATATTAAATTTCATCTTATCAATTTTTATCTGTTAATTTTTATGAAACTTTCGCTGTCCATCAGGTACTGTGCATTTTCGGCAACTCCATCTTCAGGAAGCAAACCACTGACGATCTGAATTTTATCGCCTACCACCGCGCCGGTAACAACCTTGTGGGCAATAAAACCGCCTTCAACTTTTTTGAACGCAATTTTATCAATCCCCAAAGAAACCACCGCTGATTTCGGCAGCCAATCTGCCATTCTGTTGTGGCTCATAATCTCCGCTTTAACCTGACTTCCGACAGGAATTTTTGCGGTGGAATTATCAAAATAGACGCGCGCCGTTACGGTTTTGCTGCCCTGCCTGAAAAAGGGTTCAATAAAACCGATGATTCCTTTGAAGCGATTTTCAGGATTGGCTTCCGGGATGATCATGACTGACTGTCCTTTGCTGACCAGTGCAATGTCTTCAGAGAAAATATTGATCAGGGCCCAGGTTCTGTTGGGATTGTAGACACTGAAAATATTCTGTCCTTTCTGGAGATACATTCCCTCTTTTAGGGGTAGTTCAGCGGTGACCGCGTTATTTGAAGCCATTGCGGGTGCAGATTGTGGTGATGACCCCATGCTTCCGGCCGTTCCTGCCTGCTGAATGTGTCCGCTGTAATTGCTGAAAACCGGAACTGTGAGATCAGGTTTCCCTCGCTGGATGACTTTCTGAATCTGTGAAGCCGGCATTCCCAAAAGAAGGAGTTTCTGGCGTGAAGCATCGATCATTGTTTTGTTTGAGCGGTCATTTTTAATAACGAAGAGCAGGTTTTGCTGTGCGGTTAAAAGTTCCGGGCTGTATATATCTAAAATACGCTGCCCTTTCGACACTTTCTGGTATTTATACCGCACATAGAGTTTCTCGATACGGCCCGCAACGCGTGAGGAAATACTGCCAATCTGTCGAGTATCGTATTCTACCGTCCCTAAAGCATCAACCGTGGTGGGTATGTTTTCTCTTTTTACTTTTATTACGGGCTGTTCCGACACTACAAATTCATTGGTTGGTTTCAGCAGATCGTCGAGTTTAATCCCCTCTTCCTTTTTTTCAGGGGCATCTTTCAGGACCAAATCCATCCCACATTTGGGACATTTGCCGGGTTTGTCTGAAATCACTTCCGGGTGCATCGGACAGGTATAAGTATGCATTGCAGCTTCTGCCGAGTGCTTATCTTCCCAGAACTTAACTTTGTCACACGCCGTCAAACCAAATAAAAGCATAGTGAATATTATAATTTTTCTCATCTTCTTTCAATTAAGCGGTCAATTTCAGTTTGCGTCTGCAGTGCTTTGGTAAGGATCTCGAAATATTCCAGTTGGGCCATATTCAGCTGTTCCCATGCGTCATATAACATGAAGAGTTCTTCCGTATTCTGCTCATAGCCCAACTGCATGGATTTGTAGTTGTTTTTTAAGGCCGGAATAATGGTGTCTTCATAGAGTTTCAGCTGATTTTTATTCAGGTCCAGTTCATTGCGCATTCCGTAGGCCATTCCGCTGTATTCGTTCACCATCATTTCTTTCTGTGCCTGCAAGGCTTCTTCTTTCAGTTTCAGGCTTTCAATATTGGCTTTATTCATGCCTGAAGCCCAGGATACGAAAGGCAGTTTTACCATCAGCATCAGAGAAAACTGCATGGGCTGGCCACCAAAACCAAACATGTTTTCGAACTTTACGCCAAATTCCGGCTTTAGATTCTGCTTTTCCAGATCCTGTTTGAGTTTGGCAATATTGATTTCCCGGTCGATGCCGCGGAGATCACTTCTGTTCTGATAAAAGAGATCCTGACCAAAAGTCTCGAGAGAGTAGTCATTCAGGTTGTATTCGGGCTCAATCTCCAGCGGTGCGAACGCGTCTCTTCCCATGAGGGCATTCAACCGGATGCGGTTGACGCGCAGGTCATTCTCATACATGAGCTGCATGTTTTTTGAACTTCCGAGGGCCGCTTTGGCTTTGTAATAGGCGGATATTTTGGAAAGTCCGTTTTTGTACCGGATTTCGGCGTTTCTAATCATAAAGTCCAGCATCTTTTCGTTTTCCTTAACGACCTTCAGCTTTTTATCCAGGACAATGGAACTGTAATACAGTTTTTTTGCATCCTGAAAGTTTTCATTGAGGGCGGCATAAAGTTTTTCCTTTTCTACAGCAGACATTGCCTTCATCAGATTTTCGTTGGCGTTGAGTTTCTTTCTGTTAGGAAACATCTGTTCCACCGAAACTGCTACTGAGCCCATGCCGAGCATATCGCCGTCGCGCTGCCAGAGTTTTGCATTATAGGGCGTCATGAAGAAACCTGCTCCTACGGTTGGAGGCATCCAGCTTCTTGCTCCTTTTGCGGCAGCATCCATTGACCGGATTTCGGCATTGTACATTTTTACCACCGGATGGTTGGCTGCGATACTGTCCATTACTGCGGGCAGGGACATTTGCTGAGCATCAATGGTAGTGTAAAGGAAGGCCAGTACTGCTGTTATTATTAATTTTTTCATTTTGTAATCATTTAAGGATTAATGGGCAGCGTCGAGGACGTCAATTTTCCCTAGTTTGTTCAGTTCCCATTCCTTCTGCATATAAAAGATAATTGGTGTTACCAAAAGGATGTGAATGGCCGAAGTGAAAACACCACCAACCATCGGCAATACGATTGGTTTCATCATATCACTTCCCACGCCGTGGCTCCACAGGATGGGTACAAGCCCGAAGAGGGTCACGCAAACCGTCATAATCTTTGGTCTTAATCTTTTGGCTGCACCATGAATGACATATTCACGAAGTTCTTCATTGGTGATGGTCTCCCTTGAGTTGCCATTTTTTGCAATAAGCTGAACCATGGCGTCGTTCAGGTAGATGACCATCACGATTCCGGTTTCCACCGCAAGTCCGAATAGGGCAATAAATCCTACTGCTACTGCTACGGAAAGGTTCACCCCCCAAATCGAAATCATAAAAACGCCGCCGATTAAGGCAAAAGGAATACTGATGAGATTAAAAAAAGCTTCGCGGTAAGAATTGAATGCAAAATACATGGAGAGGAAAATCACGACCAATACCAGTGGCATAATCATTTTTAAGGTCTGCTCACCCCGAATCAGGTTTTCATACTGGCCGCTCCATTCCACGAAATAGCCTTTAGGCATTTTGGTGACCATGCTGTTGAGTTTTTTCTGTGCTTCTGCTACGGTACTGCCTAAATCCCGATCACGGACGTTGAACAGAACAGTTCCGCGTAACATGGCATTTTCAGAATTAATCATTGGTGGACCTTCTGTAAGGCGGATGTCCGCCACTGCACTCAGTGGGATGGAACCAAATTCCATGGTCTGCATAGGCAGTCTTCTCAGTGACTCCAGATTATTTCTGAAATCCTGGCCGTACCTGGCGTTTACCGAGAATCGCTGTCGGCCTTCGACGGTGGTGGTTAGTTTCATTCCGCCAAGGGCACTTTCTACGACTGCATTTACATCATCCACGCTTAGCCCGTATCTTCCTACTTCTTCGCGTTTCACTTGAATGTCCACATATTTTCCGCCGGTAATGGGTTCTACGTACATGTCTTTTATTCCTTCAATACCGGTGAGTTCCTTTTTAATCTTTTCTGAAAGGACGGCAATACTGTCCAGGTTCTGTCCGTATACTTTTACGCCCACATCCGTTCTGATCCCGGTTGAAAGCATATTGATTCGGTTGGAAATCGGCATGGTCCAGCCATTGGTTACGCCTGGAATCTGCAGTTTGGCATTCAGCTCATTGATGAGATCATCTTTTGTTTTGCCCTCGCGCCATTCGCTTTGCGGTTTCAACAAAATAATGGTTTCAATCATGGAGATGGGTGAATTATCTGTCGCCGTGTTGGCTCTTCCGGCTTTTCCGAGGACATGATCCACTTCCGGAATTCCCTTAATGATTTTATCCTGTACCTGCAGTAATCTTTTGGCTTCAGAGTTTGAAATATCGGGAAGGGTAACCGGCATAAAGAGCAGGGATCCTTCATCCAAAGGCGGCATAAACTCACGTCCAAGGTTCATTATCATTGGAATACTGATGAGCAGTGCCAAAATATTAATTCCCAGCGTGGTTTTTTTCCATTTCATGCACCA
>ERZ795062.2725-NODE-2725-length-11430-cov-12.639297_pt1 | contig 11430 bp, 14 predicted proteins | sample MGYA00375146_ERZ795062 | MGnify/ENA primary metagenome ERZ795062 (study PRJEB30191, sample SAMN05720281) | activated sludge metagenome | isolation source: Anaerobic digester | place: USA | collected 2015-07-16 ...
CACCGTCGCCGTCACGGCAGGCGTGCTCGTCTGCGGGTAGAGCACCAACTCGGCCCTGTCGCTCCTCACCATCGCGACCTTGGTGAGGACGACACCGCCGACGGAGTAGGTCGCCAGCGCGTCGCTGGAGCGACGGAGGCTCTTCGTGACGTCAATCCGGTTGGTCTCGGCGTCGTACCAGCCGCTGATCTTCTGACCGACGGTCACGATCCGGTCGATCGGCACATTCTCGACCGTGAGTTCCTCGGCGATCACGGCCGGAAAAATGTTGCCGACGTCAACCAGCGCCCGACCGGCAACAGCCCCCGTCACCGATCCACTGACCTGTCGGAGCTGGCGGGACGGAAGCTGCTGAAGCAGGCCCGCCGCAGCCGCCATGCGCAGGGTGTCGGAGATGAGCTGCTGCGTGGCACGCTCGCCGTCCTTGGCGTCGAAGGCGAAGCGAAGGGGTGACTTGGACAGGTCCGCTGTCCACTCGTGCCCAACGGGATAGACGCGACCTGCACCGCCGTAGACCTGCGTTCCGTCGAACATGCGACGGGAGAACTCCCAGGTGAAGTCGCCCGTGGGCATCAGGTAGACCTCGGCAAGGTCCCCCGCCTCCCGAGCAACCTCAGCAACGTCGATCCAGGGCTCGCTGCGACCAGCAGGGATGGTCACCACGACAACAGGCCGCCGCCGGGCATTGCCATTGAGAAGATCGGCCAGTGCTCCTGCGGAACGCTCGTCGTCGATGCGCTGGACACTCGCCACGGCACCAAGCCTACGGAGGACCCCCGACAAGTCTGGTTCCCGTGATCCGTGGGTCACCGCCGTCCGGAAAGCAGACCCGTCCGGGGGCCGAGATGCTCGCGATAGCCCGAAGCCTCCCCTGCTCGTGCCGCACCCTCGGCGAAAAGGCCACTGCCGGCGCAGCGGTAGCCCTCGGGGAGGCACGCGAGACGTTGGCTGAGGATCAGCGTGGCAAGCCCGGTGGGCTGACATGCTGAGACTGACCGGACCACTGTGGACGACTCAGGAGGCTCCCTATGCCGACCGGCCCGCTTCATCACATGCTGACCGTGGAAGGGGAGACGAGGTACGAGAACGCTGTCGCAGACGAGAAATGTCGTTGCACTATCGGCGAGGACCACGACCAGAACGGTGTGCCGTTCGATCTCGGAGAGGACGACGGTGACGACGACGAGGCGCTCAGCGTGGAAGACGCCGCCGACATGTGGCGATCTCACGGCATGGACGAGGACTACATGTTTGGATACAGCGATGACCAACTACGCAACGCCTGAAACCAGGAGGAATCGTGAGCCATAGCGGCACCCGGACTTGCTCCCACTGCGGGAAGCCCGGCCACGACCGACGGTCCTGCTCAGTGCCCACCAACGCCAGCCAGTGCAGCCTCTGCGGACGGCGTGGGCACGATCGGCGCAACTGCCCGAAGAAGTAGTTAGCTGTACTCAGCCAGGACGTTGGTGACACTCCGAGCGGGTTGTTGACGTAAGGAGGACCTCCGGGTGCGGTGGGTGATGTCTAAGTCGCCTGCCGTCCGGAGGTCCTCGTGTCCCACCGTAATGCCCGCTTGAACTTTCGTGGCCGGCAGTTGCTGGTCGAGCGTGTGTGTGTGTGTCCAGGGCTGGGCTGTCGCCCATGCCGCCAAGGCCCAAGGGGTCTCCAGGCAGTGGGCGCACCGCTGGGTCAGACGCTTCCGCGAGGAGGGTGAGGCAGGGCTGCATGATCGCTCCTCACGACCCCACTTCTTCCCGCGACAGACCAAGCCGGAGGTCGAGGAGCGGGTGCTGGCCTGCCGCCGCGAGGAGCGGCGGGGCCAGGACTGGATTGGTCCCGAGCTCGGTGTGCCGGCCCGAACGGTGTCGCGGGTGCTGCGCCGCAACGGGGTGCCCTACCTGCGCGAGTGCGACTCGCTGACCGGGGAGGTGATCCGGGCCTCGAAGACCACCGCGGGTCCCATCCAGCTTCGAGCAGGTGAGTGGCGTACGAACGACGGAACGAGTGAAGATCGAGCCCATCGGAGAATCCCAACTCCTCGCAGTAGCGCCGGACCCGTCGGATCAGAGTCGACTCGACGACCAGCCCGCCGCGTTCGCTGGGGAAGAGGTCCAGGGTGCCCGGATCACCGCGGCCGTTGGCGAGCCAGTCCTCGAGGATGCCGGGCGTCCACCGCCAGACAGTGAGAACGCTCCGCGGCTTGTGCGGCGAGGACCGCTTCGCCTTGCCATAGCGCACCTTGCAGACGCCGAACGCGCCGAACTCACGAGCGTGGGGATTGCGGGCGAAGTCGACCGTTTGTAGGTGCCTCAACTCGTTGAACCGGAGCCCGTAGCCGTACGCGACCTTCATCATGACCGCGTCCCGGTAGGCGGCCTGCCAGCCCTTGCGGCCCGACTTGCCGATCCGTTCGACCTCGTCGTCGGCGTGGTCGAAGAGTTGGCTGATCTCCTCGCGGGTGTACGGACGTTTCTTCGGACGGCCGTCGTACTCCTGGACGTGGGGAGCGGTGTTCCAGTCGAAGAACACCTGGGCCGGGTGGGTGCCGAAGAACCGCTCGCACACGACGTCGAACCCGTAGTCGGGGTTGCTGATGTAGCTGGTGAAGGCACGCAACGCGGAGTGGTAGCCGCGCAGCGTCGAGTGGGCAACGTGCTTCTGGGTTCGCAGGTCCGCCGAGAACTCCTCGACGAGCGCGGGCGTCCAGTTCCACGGGTCTACGTTGACGTGGCTGATGAAGCGCTCCACCATCCGGAGCCGCTAGTCGATGGTCGCGAACTGCAGGTTGCGTGACAGTTGCTGGTTCCGCCAGCCCTCGAGCATCTTCTGGAGCACCTGCTCGTCGGGCCGGAGGACCGGCACCGACTCGACCAGGCGGACCCGTCCGGAGCCATCAACCTGCATCGAATCCTCCCGAGAATCTGGTTTCATCCAGTGATTCCATGATGCATCCGATGAGACGCTATCCGTGTTTGCGCAGGTCAGCGGCGTGTCGCGGTGGCCGCGAAACGCCTGATCGTTCCGCCGTCACGCACGGTTTGACGCCATCACGACGACGTTCGCGGCTGCGTTTCCGCTGGTCAGAGCTGGTTTCAGCCCGGCCAGCGGGGCAGTGGGTGAGTCGCCCGAGATTGATTCATCCGATGCAATACGCAGACTAATACTTGACATAATCTAGATTATCGGCGTTTCAAAGGACGGGAGTTGGCCTGGCCGCGCTAGCTAGCCTCCGGCCACCGGCAACGCTGGCCGGAGGCACGGTGAGACCCCGCGGCCCTTGGGTTGGTAGAGATCGGTCGATGAGGGGCCTCCAGCGCCCCTTTGTGCGCCGATTAACGATTGGATGATCAACATGAGCGCGAACGAACTGGTACTCGTGCGCCACGGCGCTACACAGTGGTCTCCCGCAGGACGTCATACCGGCACGACCGATTTGCCTCTGAGCGTCGCCGGGACGGCTCAAGCCCGATCAGTCGGGAACTGGCTGTCGAGGCAACTGTGTCAACCAGACGGAGACTTCGGCCGGCTCTCAGACCACATTTGCAGTCCAATGCTTCGGACGCGCGAAACTGCCTCTGTTCTGGAACTAGCTGGTGCGCCACGAGCTCGCATTGTGAGCGAACTGGCAGAGTTTGACTACGGAGAATACGAAGGCCTAACTCTTGCCGAGATCGTTAAGCGCAATCCAAAATGGTCAATTTGGCAAGAGGGATGCCCCGGCGGCGAGACCTTCGCCTCCTTCGTTAGCCGAATATCTGGGGTAGTCGAAGGCCAGTCGCTTCGCGAGGGACGGCACCTTGTCACGGCCCACAGCCACGTATTGCGCGTTCTCGCTTTGAACTATCTTGGGCTCGACCCTGCTCTTGGGCAGCACTTCGAGCTACGTCCAGGCTCGGTCAGCGTCCTAAGACGTGACTCACGTCATGCCCGCGTCGTTCTATGGAACCTCGCTCCACCACGCGGTTAGCTATTAGGCAGACGTCCGGCGCAGCCTGCCCCGATAGCGAACCCTGAGGCCCTCGTTCCATTTCCTCGCACCCGGCAAGTGCTTACTCTTGAACACTGGCGGCTCAACTCCTGCGGCCATCAGGGCATCGCACGTGCTGAGAACCAGCATCTGGAGGGCAACGGTGCCGAGGATCCCCGAGCCCGGCCCCACCGCAGTCGTCGCGCTCCCCGTGACTAGCGCATCGCCGAAGACACCTCCCGTATCGATAACGACGTCGGCCACTTCATGCAAGCGAAGCCCCGACGAGTGCCTGGCAGGCGACTTTTCGGACTGAGCGAGCGCGAGCACCCCGACGACTTTGAGGCCCCGTTCTTTCGCCAGTAGTCCTACTCCAACAGGCAGTGGGTTCGCTCCCGAGTGAGAGACGATCACCATCACTTCGCCAGCCCGGAGCTCATACTGCTCGTCGTAGGCCCTGACGACCAGGTCAGCGTAGCCGTCGAGCGGCTCAGCCATCCCAGATGTGTAGTCGATCATCTGGTTCAGGGGTGCCAGACCACCTGCGCGACTCACGACGTCGCGCACAACGAGGGAGGAATGGCCACTGCCGAACAGGTGCGTTATTCCCCCGTCGGCTAGGGACTCCGCGATGATCCGGCTGGCCGCCGTCACAGACGGAGGACAGGCCAAGAGCGCACGAAGGGGTTCGTCGACCGCCTTCGCGAAGGCGCCGGTCAGACTTTCGGCGGCACGCCAATCCCCGGTCTCCATCTAGTCGATCCCCATCAATTCAAGGACACTGTCGGTCGAACTGCGAAGGCGACGCTTCACTCGAACCTTCAACTCGCTCTTCATCTCCACCTCATCCTCGAATTCGTCCTCGCGCAGTACGTCCAAAGCATCCCTAACGACAAGCGGAGGCACGTTCTCGGTGTAGAGTTTGTAGGCCTCCGACCCCCACAGAAGCATCATGCGTTCACGGTAATAGCTGATGTTGCGAAAACTATTGACAATGTTAAGGCCCCCAGACATTACTGCGGCGGAAGGGTGATACGACGCACCTTCGACGATGTCATCGTTAAGCGCGGCTCTGAGTCGCCGCACACGGTCCTTGTCAGTCTCGATCGCGCCGACAAAAGGGCCGGTGTAAACAGCGTCGGCGCCGCTTAGGCGGGCGAGCTTGCAGAGCACCTCTTCTCGAACGTAGAAGTTTGGCCCACCACCGATCATGCCTCGCCCGACGACATTGGCTACCACCGGGACCATGAATCGAGATCGCACTTCCTGCACCGCGTCAATCCCCATAGTGACGATGTTCAACATCGCCCCGCTCTGCGGGACGTTCTGGAGTTCTTCGGCGATTTCTAGTGCCTCCGACATCCGGCGGGTGAGGTTTACGACGTACCTCGCGTCAGACTCTGCGCCCACGAGCACATCTGAGGCCCAACGAACCCTGTTGAGAACTTGACTGACGTCCCCCACGTTCGTGAGCTCGTCCTCGACCACTAAGTCGAAGCCAGCCTTACCACACCAGGCGAGATATCTTTTGATCTCGGGAGGTTGGCCCGGGGCAAAGCGAGGTTTGAGAATCGCCCCGATCGAGATCGGCCCTGCGCCAGCGGGCGTCAAGGTGTTGATCGGGCCAAGCAACTGCAGCGCGTCCATAGACGCCTCGCAGAGCTCGATCCGCTCAATCCCGTAGCCCTCGACGCCCGAGTAGGACGAATAATAGCCGGCGATCGCCATCAGCATCGATACTCCGACGTTGTTCCGCAAAACGTCATTCGGAATTGCTATCTCGATCTCTCCGGACATGGTCTTGCCCGACGGACTCTCTTCAGTGAGGCGAATCTGGGGTGCGGTCGCGCCCGAGTTCATAGCGGCTTCCATATGGTCCACAGCCGAGATAAAGTCGCTGAACTTGCCGTCCTGAAATCGCACCGAAAGCCGCACTAGGACACTGGTGGGGCGCAGCGACTCGCGCGAATGACTGCGGTCAGTTGGCACGCGTGGCATTAGGGCCACCTCGTAGCGAAGCGCAGTGCGCTGGCCAGGAGGTCGTCCCGATCGAGGGCCTTCGAGCCCAGCAAAGCCAAAGCGCTCGCGGTTGAGGAACGGAGGACCCACGAGGTCTCGATACCCGCCCATCGGGCTATCTCAAGGAAGGTCGGGCCTTCAGCGAGCCATCCACCGCATGAAACGGGCTCGCCATCAACCACCTCGGCCACCTCGGCCATCAGCATCGCCAGAGCTGCGGTCAGTCGACGTGTGGCTGGCTCCGACTCCAACTCAGGGTGGCATTGGATAGCACCGCGATCGAGGCGTGCGATGCCGTTGATGACCGGGGTCGAGTGCGAGACCATGAACGCGAGGTCGGCTGCGGCTGCTTCGAAAGGGGCGTCACGCAGGGTGCGGAGGACCCTTGCGTCAGCTCCGCCCGGACTGAGTACCGAGTCAACCAGCTGCCGACCGAACTGCGGCCACCCGCTGACCAGAGACGGCGCCCCACCGACCGGTGTCTTCAGCAGCACAGCTGACGTGCCCAACTCCAAGTAGTACCGTGTCGAGAACGTCTGTCCGGCTGCAGCGCCGGCTGCCAACGTGTCTCCGGATCCACAGATCAGCGGAGCTCCCGCGAATGCGCCAGGTAGGTGGTTACCGGCCACCCCCAGAAACGAGCCGACCCGATCCGGTCTCGGCATGCCCGAATCCACACGGATCGCATCTTCGCCTAGGGCTAGGGCCGTCCATTCATCAAAGCCGCCTTCCCCACCCAGGTGTCGGTATGCCGTAGTGCCAAAGGTCTCTATCCGGGCGATGGACTTGCCCAACGACGCTAGGTAGGCGCTGCGCTCGAAGAGCGTCGAGGCCAAGACGCCGCCATTAAAAGCGGGTTCACCGGCGGCGATGCTGCGAGGATCGTCGTAGGCAAAGGACAACTGATCACCGTCCTCGCAATGCACCACCAGGCTAGGCCAAGACGTCGCCATACTCACCCCAACTACGCGGTCGCCCGTACGCAGTTGGGGAGCAGCCTTATCGACCGCCCCGTCCAGGGAGTCGAGCATCGTCGTGAGGGCGTCCGCACGTCTAAGGCCGTTCTCAACAACAAGCTGAGTCACCGAGTCCGGGCGTACCAACAGCACCTTTGTCCGGGTGGACCCTAGGTCAATCGCTGCGAGGACGTCACCCAAATCGCTACCTCTTCCGCCGGAACTTCGCCCCGTGCGAGGGATCGGACAACAAAGGGACCCCCACGACTAGACCGACAGCAAGGACCACTAGCGCCGCTCCCGTGGCCACGGCTCCCACGAGCCAAGCCTCGGCGACCAAACCCAATATCGAGGCAGCGACGGCGACGCTGCCTCCGAGTAAGAGGAGCAGCAGGCCGAACCTCAGGTTCTCGATGCGCTCCATGGTCTCCTTGCCCTTGAGCGAGGCATCTCCACGTGTCGCAGCCTCGGTCCGAGCTGCCTGCAGGAAGGAGGCCCCGACCAGGGCGACGGCTACCGCCGCGAGTCCGACACTCACATCCATCGCCAGGACGTCCGTCGACGCCAGACGATCGGTGAACGAGCCCTCACCCAGAATGCCCGGCATTCCGCACCCTCTCGCTCTCTTCGACCACAGTCCAGGTTCCGGGTTCGAAGAAGTGCCCGCTAGTCGCGTAGTAGAGGACCGGGAGGCCGGTGCGGCGTTCGACGATGTCGTCTCTCCACAGGTCCTCGTCGACCACAAGCCTCACGATCTCAACCCCGCATGCCGTGTGATCGCCGCTGTCCTGGGTCCAGCGCAACAATCCCTCGCCGGCCCACCAGCATTGCTCAAGTCGCGGTGGCTTGACGTGGATCGACGGTGCTGTAGTGAAGCCCTCCAGGTACGGCAGCTCGCTTTCCCCGCGCGGTAGGCGCACGCCAGCGTCGTAGACCTGCTGAACGTACTCGGGATAGGGGAAGTTGATTACGCACTCGCCGGTGTCCAACAGGTTGTGCAGCGTGTCGCTCTTGGGCGAGATCGCCAGGATCATCACCGCCGGCACATTTGAGCAGAGCATGGTCTGCTCAAACGAGCCCACGTTGACTGTGCCGTTGGGTGAGATCGTCGTCACCATCGAGGGCGCATGAGGTGGGGAGAGGTACACGATGCGGCTCGGCCGCTCACCCAGAATGTCGGGGGTGAGTGCCAACTCTCGTCCCGCGACGGATCGCTTGATCGGGTCGTTCATGGGGTTCCCTCCAAGAGGATGGTTCGGATCTGGTCGAGGTGGGAGATCACGTGGTCGGCTCGATTATCCTGGTCTGCGGCCTGCACCGCTGTTCCAGGGGCAAAGAGGCAGCTGACAGCCCCGGCAGCACGGGCAGCCGCGATGTCGGAGGCAACCGAATCGCCGACCATTAGGACCCGCGACACGTCTACCCCCAAGTCGGCTGCGACAATCCGCAGACACTCGGGGTTCGGCTTCCCTAGGACGGTCGCCGGCTGGGCGAGAACCTCCTCGGCAGCCGCTACTATCCAGCCGGCGCCGGGCTTCGGTCCGGCGGCGGCACCGAACCAGCGATCTCTCTCGGGCGCGTAGAACTCTGTGACCTTAGGCGCTAACGTCAAGAGTGTGGCGACGTCGTCATAGCTGAATCTGCGCGAGTACCCGATCGCCACAACAAGTTGAGAGTCGTCGCCGACCCCGGCCACATCGCTGGTGAGGTCCTCCAGCGCGACCGCTCTCATTCCGGCGGTTTCGACCTGTTTCAGGAAGACGTTGCGCGCACCGTGCACGACGGCGACCACATCGGTTCCTCGGTAGCGATCGGCCAGGTATTGAGCAGCAATCCGCCCAGACGTGTAAACACGGTCCCGCTTGACCCAGATCCCGGCGGCCCTTAACTGCCGCGCAAGGTATTGCTCAGACCTAGAGGATGTGTTGGTAAGGAAGGCGACTCCTAATCCCAGCTCACGAGCGAAGGCGACGGCGTCAGCGGCGCCGACGATAGCCTCGTACTCATGCCAGATCACGCCGTCTAGGTCGAAGACGACGGCTTCGATGTCTGTCGGTCGTTCGCTCACCAGGGTGTCCTCTCCCATCGAGGGACGAGAAGAGACCCGTCCGACAGTTCGGCCTTGTACTTCTCGCTCCCTCGCAGGAAGTTGATCACCCGAGTGCCGTGGGAGCGCTCTGTCTCCATCACGGCCGCGAGCAGGAGGAGTCCAGGCGACTCCGATCGTCGGTGGACATCGAAGGCCGTGAGCCAGTCGTAGTACGTGGATGGGGTAGACATGCCTACGCGGTAGGCGTGGGCCTCGCCCTCGGCGTCCTCAAGTACGTACATAACTAGCGTCTCGCAGTTGACGACAACCTCAGCAAAGAGCCTCCGGAAGTGCTCGTCGTCGAAGATCGAAGGGTAACCCGCCCAGAGCCATCGCTGGCGGTGCATCTCCGCGAAGCCCTCCAGATGTTCGGCCGAGATCTCCCCCGAGGACCGACGGACACAGCGGTATCCCATACGCCGAGCCCGACGCTGCTTCTTCTTCCAAGTCTCGCTACCGATAAGTCGACCGACCTCTTGGTCTACACCGAGGGTGAGGGTCCGAACGTAGTGACGGGAGTACTCGATGTTAACCACACCGACGTAGTGGGCGAGATCAGGCAATAGCTTGGCGAGAAGGCCATGAGGATGCAACTCACGCGTACGGAAGCCGCCCACTTCACCGAGGATCGCGCGCAGGTGAACGGCCGCGTCGCGACTGCTTTCGCAGGTCGAGTAGGCATCGACGTAGTCGCTCCACCGGATCGGGGCAAGCGCGGCGCTCGAGCCGTCCTTTACCACGGGCAGACAAGTGACACCTGTTGAGTCGGCTACGGTCGCCACCAATACTTCCCCGTTGCGGACCGAATCGACAGCGCGTGCGTACGAATGGATCCAGGACGCACTCAGGAATGGGACTTCCACAAGCCCGGTCCTCGCTAGAGCCTGACTGACGACGTCGGCGAACTCGGGATGCCCGAGGAGAGGATCAACAAATACTCTTGTCATGGACGCGCCCCCAGGAACACTGCTCGCAAGAGAACCGCGACGTCGGACATCGTTTGGCTGGCGCAGACACGGTCAAACGGTAGGCCACGGCCAGCGACGTAGAACGGCACCCTCTCGCGAGTATTGGCAGTCGCGTTTATTCGGATGTCGCAGCCGTGATCACCGGTCAGGATCAGCGCGGCGTGATCGCCAAGCGCCGGGACTACTCGATCGACGGCATCTGTGACCTCGCTCAGACGTCGGGCCGCCGCCTCCAACTCCAAGTCGTGGAGGTTGTCGTCGACCTCGGGGAGATTGAGTACCAGGAGATGGCTACGTCTGCTTGAACACTCCGCGAGCAGGGCGGTTATGTCGTCCATCGCGAAGGGGCCAGGTGCGAATGTGGCCGCTCCGAGCCAGTGGAAGATGTCGACGGCTTTGCCGGCTACAGTCACGGCGATTCCAGCGTCAATCAGGTCCTCGAGTACCGTGCGCCCCAAGGGGCGGGCATGGAAGTCCCTACGATCGCGCCTAAGGCGGACGAATCCTTCGCCGTCGGAGCGGAATGGGCGAGTGATTACTCGGCCCAGCGGCGCCACCCGTGGGAGGGCGAGCGCAATCTCACTTGCCCACTCGTTCAACGTCGACGGTGCAATGCTCGCGGTGTGCGCGGCCAACTGGAGTACCGCGTCGTCGGAGGTGTAGGCGACGACGCGGCCGTCACGAAGACTGGCCTCGCCGACGATGTTGAGCAACTCGATACCGCTGCGGTGGTAGTTGCACCACAGGGGGTCATGGCCGACGACACTACGAATTGCCTGGGCAAGTGAGTCTGGGAAGGGCCCGTGGATGGGCTCCAGCTCGGTCGGTGATGCACCGAAGAGTTCCCAGTGTCCGGTGGTTGTCCCCTTACCGCTATGGGTCGGGATCAGGGACACGCCGGCACCCGGGGCCCATGGTGTGCGCGCGCCCATACTGGTCAATAGCTCTCCCGTGTCGGCACCCTCATCACCGTACAAGGCCGAGTCCGGGGCCGGACCCACTCCGAGCCCATCGACGACTAGCAGCACTACCGAAGCCATCGTCGGGAGGCTTGAAGGTAGTTGCACAGAGTCAACGCTAGATGACTCTGTGCTTGCCACCGTGCACCGCCCCTCACGGGGTGAGTGTGTGTTTCACCATGGCCCTTGCCGCTTGATCCCATTGCGGCCCAATCGCGTGACCGTTTTCGGCCTGCCTTTCCAACACCAGTACTCCCTCAGCAAGGGGGCTTTCGAGGCTGGTTCGGTAGTCGAGTGCCATCCGGAAGAGGCGGGAGGCGGCGGCCGGCGCGGTTGTCGGCGTCGGCGATCGCGGCCTGGACGGCGTCCTGGATCCACGCGGACCGGGTGAGGTATCGGTCGTCGTCTTGGTCGGCTCGGATGGCGGCGTCCATGGCCGAGACGAGGTCGGCGCGCAGGGGGTGGTGGC